>Ga0207421_10000197_pt1 | contig 74360 bp, 63 predicted proteins | sample SodLakKL_010_SED_4_FD_187542 | JGI IMG/M metagenome (GOLD analysis project Ga0207421, IMG submission 187542) | Alkaline sediment microbial communities from Lake Tanatar, Kulunda Steppe, Russia - 8KL_010_SED (SPAdes) (version 2) | ecosystem: Environmental > Aquatic > Non-marine Saline and... | reverse complement strand
TTTTCGCATATCTCAACCGAATGCGGGCCGCTAAGTCTGATTACCGCTATTGCGCCCTGACCGGGTGGAGTTGCAGGTGCCACTATGGTGGATTGAGGGGGCATTTATCAGGTTTTTCGGGTTTAATGTTTAAAATTTATTCCACAAAATTAGGCATTTATCCGGAAAGTAACTTTGTGGGAAAAAAGCAAAACGGGGAAGAAAAATTGCAAAAAACGAAACGGAGAAGTAATAAGTGCAAGGCAAAACGGGGAAGAAAAATTGCAAAAAGCGAAACGGAGAAGTATAAGTGCAAAGCAAAACAGAGAAGAAAAAGTGCAAAGCGAATCTTTTTGAAATAATAGATAAAAAAACTACTTTTGAGATGTTAATTTAAAAACTTCATATAAAATGAGCATTTTAGTAAACAAGCAATCACGCATTATAGTTCAGGGCTTTACAGGAAGCGAAGGTACTTTTCATGCAACACAGATGATAGAGTACGGGACCAATGTTGTAGGTGGTGTAACCCCGGGTAAAGGCGGACAAAAACACATTGAGAAACCGGTTTTCAACACAGTTGAAGATGCTGTAAAAGAGACTGGGGCCGACACATCGGTCATCTTTGTTCCCCCGGGATTTGCTGCCGATGCCATTATGGAGGCGGCCGATGCCGGCATAAAGGTAATTGTTGCCATAACCGAGGGAATTCCTACCTCTGATATGATAAAGGTAAAGGAGTATCTCAAAAAAAGGGACTCCAGGCTGATAGGCCCCAACTGTCCGGGTATTATAACCCCAGGGGAGGCCAAGGTGGGCATAATGCCCGGTTTCATACACCAGAAGGGTAATATAGGAATAGTTTCCAGATCGGGTACATTAACTTATGAGGCGGTTGACCAGATAACCAAAGCCGGACTGGGGCAATCTACCTGTATTGGTATCGGCGGGGATCCGATAGTGGGAACCTCGATACTGGAGGCCGTTCAGATGTTTATGGATGACCCTGAAACGCACGGTATAATATTGATAGGTGAGATCGGGGGCGGAATGGAGGCTGAGGCCGCCAACTGGCTAAAGGAAAACGGCACAAAGCCGGTTGCCGGTTTCGTGGCAGGCAGAACAGCTCCGAAAGGCAGACGCATGGGTCATGCCGGCGCAATTGTGGGAGGAAAGGATGATACTGCCGTGGCGAAAATGGAAATTATGGAAAAGTGCGGTATACATGTAGTCGAATCCCCTGCACTCATTGGAAAAACTATGCTTGAGGCACTTGAGGGTCAGCCCGGCAATGCATGACTTTACAGAACTGCCCTCGATCCCTTAAGTTTATGCAGTAGTGGTAAAACAAAAGGATACCGGCAGTTGTAATGACAGTGAAGTTCGTTTTAATGAGTGAAATTGTTTAAAAAAAAACAGCATAAATATGGAATTACTAAAAGGAAAAACCGCAATTGTAACCGGTGCCAACAGGGGGATAGGACGGGCTATAGCCATGGAGCTGGGAAGGAACGGTGCCAACATTGCCTTTACCGATCTTGTAATAGATGATTCTTCGAAGGAGCTTGAAAATGAGCTGAACAAGATGGGGGTTAAAGCCAAAGGTTACGCTTCCGATGCTTCCGATTTTGATATGACCTCCAAGACGGTGGAGCAAATAGTTAAGGATTTTGACAGGGTGGATGTGCTGGTTAATAATGCAGGCATTACAAAGGACACACTGCTGATGCGGATGAATGAGGAACAGTGGGATGCGGTTATAAATGTAAACCTCAAATCGGTTTTTAACTACACCAAGGCGGTGCAGATGACCATGGTGAAGCAGCGCTCAGGCTCTATCATAAATATGAGCTCCATTGTGGGTATAAGAGGAAATGCCGGCCAGTCAAACTATTCGGCATCAAAGGCAGGTATAATCGGCTTTACAAAATCGGTGGCAAAAGAGCTGGGATCAAGAGGGGTTAGATGCAATGCAGTAGCCCCTGGATTTATAATGACGGAAATGACCTCTGAACTGCCCGAAGATGTCAAAAAGGAATGGGTCAACCAGATACCCCTTAAGCGTGCCGGCACTACCGAAGATGTTGCAAATACGGTCCTGTTTCTTGCATCAGGGTTGTCCGGTTATGTAAGCGGACAGGTTATTTCCGTTTGCGGTGCAATGCAGACCTGAAACGGTCACTTTAAATTTGTTCTATGGGCCTTAAACTGAGGTTGTTAACAGCATATTTGGCATTGCTGTCACTTGGTTCGTGCCTGACAGTGAACCGCATCGATATAGAGATGCTGGAGCCTGGCGAAGTATCAATACCCGCCGGACTTGAAGAATTGGTACTTTTAAACAGGAATATTTACCTGCCCGACAGCATTGTCCAAAACAACAGTGAAAAAGAGAAGCTGGAGATTTTAAACATGGCCTCTACGGAAGGTATCTTCAGTCTGGCCGACATTCTTAACGAGTCGCCCCGTTTCGGTTTTGTTGACACTACAATGATCCTGGAGACCGTTCACGCTGACAGCCTCCATAAAAGGCCGCCCCTTGAGCCGGGATTTGTTTATCATCTGGTCGACTCGCTGGAGGCGGACGCGGTTGTTTCTTTTGAATACTTCAACCTTGAGGATTCCACGAGAACAAGGGCCAGAAGCGGCAGGTATGAGGTGGTGAAGACTTTGTATATAGAGGCTTTATGGCGTTTCTACGAAGGTGACGGGGCCGGAATAATCAACGAGCATACATTTGAGGATACCCTCAGGTGGGGAAGCAGTTCATCAAACCGCAGGGCTGCAAGAGAAGCGCTCCCGTCCAGGGAGGAGGCATGGAAGGAGGCGGCCTATTTTTCAAACCTCAACTATGCAAGACGTATAGCACCTCATTGGGAGCTCGCCGAGAGGGTTTATTACTCTTCTATGGTCTCGACCAAAATAAGTGAAGCAGCTATGCATATTGAACAACACGAATGGGAAAAAGCCGCGGAGCTGCTGATGCCTCTTACAGATTACTGGTACAATCCGGTTGCTGCCGCCGCTGCTTTCAATATGGCTTTTATTTCTGAAATGAAGGGCAATTTTGAGGTTGGGATAAAGTGGCTGGAAAAATCGATGGAGCTTCACGACCGGCCCGGCAAGGAAGAGTATATGGAATTACTTGAGGAGAGGAAAAAGGAGAGAAAAAAGATTGACGAACAAATTGTTCACCCTTAGATATCCGTTAATACCCGAATCCTGGGTTAATGAACAGATGTGTCACGGTAGATTAATGAACAGGGGCGCCGTATGATGTAAATGAACAAACATTCCCCGGCAGGCAAATGAACAGGTACAACGCAGCAGGCAAATTAAAAGGTATGCCTTGGAGTCAGAACAGGTGCTCCGCAGGGAATAAATGAACTTGTTTGCCGGAGCTTAGACTCCGGAAGTATGGCCGGGGTATTTTTTACCGCCCCGTGTATCATTACAGGCAAAAATTTTAAATTAAAACTTGAAAAATTAAATATATGCTGTTTTATATAATAGTTATACTTGTAATAGGGCAGTACATCCTGGATGCTGTGCTGGAATACCTTAATTCTCTCAAAAGATCCGAAAAGCTCCCGGAAGAGGTGGAAGGTTTCTTCGATGAGGAAAAATACAGAAAATCTATTTTGTATGAACAGGTAAATCGAAGATTTTCGCTTTTCACAGGTGCATTTAATCTGGTTGTGATACTTTTGATGCTCTTTTTGGAAGGATTTGCATTTGTAGATTCTCTGGCCCGCGGTTTAAGCGATCACCCGGTGGCCGTGACTGTAATATTTTTCGGTATCTTAATGATTGCTTCAGATATTATTAATATACCTTTCCAGGTATATCATACTTTTGAGATCGAAGAGCGGTTCGGGTTCAATAAAACAACTCCCTGGTTATTTGTAACTGACAAGCTGAAGGGGTGGGCCCTTTCGATTATAATCGGCGGTGGACTGCTTGCTCTTATTACCTGGTTTTACCTTCAGACAACAACATGGTTCTGGGTTTATGCATGGATTACTGCCGGAGCTTTTATGATATTTATGAATATGTTCTACTCTACTCTCATTGTCCCTCTTTTCAACAAGCAAACGCCCCTTGGCGAGGGCGAGCTTAAGAGTGAGATAGAGGATATGACCGGGAGAACAGGTTTTGAGCTTGAGGATGTATATGTGATTGACGGCTCGAAACGCTCTTCAAAGGCAAACGCTTATTTTGCCGGACTGGGCAAAAAAAAGAGGATCGTGTTGTTCGATACTCTTATCAATGATCTTAAAAACAATGAGATCGTTGCCGTGCTTACTCATGAAATAGGGCACTACAAGAAGAAGCATATCAGACAGGGCCTTATCATATCACTTCTCACTACAGGTTTTACTCTCTGGCTTCTTTCCCTTTTTATTGATAATCCGCATCTTTCGGCCGCGCTGGGTGCCGGGGAGCCATCATTTCACGTGGGACTGCTCGCTTTTTCCCTTCTTTATTCGCCGATTTCTACTGTATTGGGACTGTTAACCAATGTGCTCTCAAGAAAGAACGAATATGAAGCTGACCGGTTTGCAGCACTGAATCACAATGCTGATGACCTGGCGGCGGCACTTAAAAGACTCTCGGCGAAAAACCTGAGCAATTTAACACCGCATCCGGCTTATGTCTTTTTCAATTATTCGCACCCGCCTTTGCTGCAAAGACTGAGTGCAATGAAAAAGGCCGGGGAAGAAGATTAATACTGCAGTAATGAAGAAACCTGATACTGCAGTGATGTTGAAAAGTAATTGATACTGCTTTAATATTGAGGTAATTATTGCAAAATTATGCCGGCTGAGATTATAACAATAGGGAATGAGCTTCTGGAAGGGAGGGTAACCGATACAAATGCGACATGGATTGCCGACAGGCTTACGTTGGCAGGGCTTGCCGTAAAGCGGATTTCTTCGGTACCCGACTGCCGCGGGGAGGTTGCCGGCATACTGGAGGAAGCTGAAAGGCGGTCGGATGTGATCATTGTGGGCGGTGGACTTGGTCCGACACACGATGATGTTACAAAAGCGGCACTTTGCGACTTTTTTGGCACGCACCTGGTAGAAAACAAAAGTGTGCTGGAGAATATAAAGCAATTGCTTCGTAAAAAACAACTGCCCCTTAACAAAAATAACCGCCGCCAGGCGGAAATACCGGCAAATGCAGATCCTGTTATGAATCCCCTGGGGACTGCTCCGGGACTGTGGATGGAAAAAGAGAAGAAAATATTTGTGGTTATACCGGGAGTTCCTTTTGAAATGGAAAATATAGTGGAAAAGGAAATTATTCCCCGCCTTACCCGCTCTCTGAAACTGCCTGCACATTATCAAAAAACGATAGTTACAAGCGGCAGCTTTGAAGCCATGCTGGCCGATATTCTCCGGGATTTTGAAAATGAGCTTCCCGAAAATGTAACTCTTGCCTATCTTCCTTCACCGGGGATAATCAGACTGCGCCTTGGCGCCCGTGACCAGAGCATGCAAAAGGCAAAAGAGTCGGTTGAAGGGCAGGCTGAAAAACTGAAAAAGATCATCCCGCAATATATTGTAGGGTACAATGAAGAAACACTTGAGATGATTGTTGGAAATATGCTGAAAGCTAACAACAAAACATTATGTACAATTGAAAGCTGTACAGGAGGGAAGATATCTTCAATGCTGGTTTCAGTTCCGGGGTGTTCGCAATATTTCAAGGGAGGAATAGTGGTCTATTCAAATGAGCTTAAAACGGGTTTGCTTAATATAGACGACAATATATTAAGTAAATACGGTGCAGTAAGTAAACAAACGGTTGAAGCTATGGCTGTCAACGGCAGCCGTATTATGCAAACCGACTATTCTGTGGCTATTTCCGGTATTGCCGGACCTGACGGGGGCACACCGCAAAAGCCTGCCGGGATGGTATGCATTGCGGTGAATACTCCCCGGGGTTGCTTTTCCGATATTTTTTATTTTGGCGACAACCGGGAAAGGAATATTAAAAGGGCTTCGGTGACAGCACTAAATATGCTTCGCAAAAATATAAAAACATAGAACCGCTTGCTTTAGAAAGGACAGGTATGGGTAAGGGCAGTTTGAACTTAATAATTCTGCAAAGGGCTAAAGTGCTGGTCTTAAAAAAGGCCTTCAGTAGCAACATAAGTTTGAGGTGACGGGTCTTTTAAATGCATAAAAATTAATTGAAAATAAGTTTGAATTATTGAAAAAAATAACGAATTTTGCAAACTGTTCAAATTAAGGTATATTAAAAGTAAAAATATTGTAAGATGTCAAAATTTTGTGAAATAACAGGAAAGGGTGCTTTAACCGGCAATAATGTTTCTCACTCGAACAGGAAGACCAAAAGGCGGTTTTATCCGAACCTTTTTACCAAAAAGTTTTACTATGAGGAGGAAGACCGCTGGATTACCCTTAGGGTATCGACCGAGGCTATAAGGCTGATCAATAAAAAGGGTCTTCATACCGTTCTTAAAGAGGCTGAAAAGAAAGGTTACATTAAAACCGTTTAAAAGGAGGATTTATAAATGGCAAAGAAAATTAAAGAAAACAGACAGCAGGTTATACTTGAGTGCACCGAGCACAAGAAGACAGGTATGCCCGGTACATCCAGGTATATAACAACAAAGAACAGAAAAAATACACCTGATAAGCTTGAGTTGAGGAAGTACAACCCTATATTAAGAAAAGTCACAGTTCACCGTGAAATAAAATAAACTGTAATTATGGCCAAGAAAGTAGTATCAACATTTAAAGCCGGTGATGCGAGGAACCTGGTAAAAGTCATCAAAATGGTTAAATCTTCGAAAACCGGACATTATGTTTTTAAAGAGGATATAATAAACAAGGAATACGTAAATAATTTTTTCGCCGGAGAAAAATAATTTATTTATCCCCGGATAAGCCATTTTTTGCTCTTAAAAGCCCATAATCATTTGCAGCCTTTATACTCTGAGCTATTCAAAAACACCTTAAGCAAGCCAGCCTGGCTTTGTGGCCTGCATTACTTTTATATTTTGAATTTAAACACCGGGCATAATGTTTAATTTCGGCATATTTTCAACCGGGAAAAAAAAGAGTCTTGACCGCGGTCTTGAAAAGACCAGGGAAAGTGTCTTTAAAAGGCTGTCCAGGGCTGTTGCAGGCAAATCAAAAGTTGACGAGGATGTGCTGGACAACCTGGAAGAGGCCCTTATCAGCTCCGATGTGGGAATTAATACTACAGTCAAGATAATTGACAATATATCAAATCGTGTAGCAAGGGAAAAGTACATGGGTACTGCCGAATTGAACAATATCCTCAGGGAAGAGATAGCCTCCATGCTTGGGGGAGAAGGGGCTGAACAGGAGGATTTTACCGTTCCCCCAGACAAAAAACCCTATATTATAATGGTGGTGGGAGTAAACGGGGTAGGCAAGACCACTACCATAGGCAAGCTTGCCCATCAGTTTAAAAAAAGGGGTAACAGTGTAATGATAGGAGCCGCTGATACATACAGGGCTGCGGCTATAGAGCAGCTTGATATATGGGCATCACGGGTAGGGGTAAACCTTATAAAGCAGAAGCACGGATCGGACCCGGCCTCGGTAGCTTACGACACACTTGCTTCTGCCAGGTCAAAAAACACGGACGTTGTTCTTGTTGATACCGCAGGCAGGCTGCACAACAAGGTAAGCCTGATGAACGAGCTTGGCAAGATCAAAAAAGTGATGTCAAAAGTTATTCCCGACGCACCTCATGAAGTACTTTTAATACTTGACGGGTCGACCGGGCAAAACGCATTCGAGCAGGCAAAACAGTTTACCGGTTCGACAGAGGTGACGGCCATTGCGCTCACAAAACTTGACGGGACAGCCAAAGGGGGAGTAGTAATAGGAATATCGGATCAGTTCAAAATACCCGTAAAATACATAGGAGTGGGAGAGGGACTGGATGACCTGCTGATATTCAACAAAATGGAATTTGTCGACTCCCTGTTCTCCAATTAAAACTTTTCTTAACGCTTTAAAATTTTTTCATCGTGAAGGCAAACCCCTCAACAGTGAACATTGTAACAATGGGTTGCTCAAAAAACACTGTTGATTCAGAGAAGCTCTCCGGTATACTTGCGGCAAACAACTGGAAAGTTTTTTTTGACGATGAAAATTCCTCCCACAACGCGGTTATTATCAATACATGCGGCTTTATTAACGATGCCAAGCGCGAGTCGATCGACATGATCCTGAAATTCGCCGAAGAAAAGAAGAGGGGAAAAACAGGCAAATTGTACGTTATGGGCTGCCTTTCCCAAAGGTATGGCAAAGAGCTGAAAAGTGAGATTCCGGAAGTTGAGGGGTATTTTGGGGTTACAGACTGGGAGGGTATTGCCTCAGCACTGGGAATAAAATACAAAAAAGAGTATACAGAAGAAAGAATCGTATCCACTCCTTCTCATTACGCCTATCTTAAAATTTCAGAAGGCTGCAGCCGCACCTGCTCTTTTTGTATCATACCTGAAATAAGGGGCAGGCACGTATCGGCACCAATGGATGAGCTTGTTCAGGAAGCACAGTTGCTGGCAGATAAAGGTGTGAAAGAACTTATACTGATAGCCCAGGATCTGACCTATTACGGTGTTGATCTTCACAAAAAGCCGCTGCTTGCTAATTTGGTTCAAAAAATTTCCGAAATTCAAGGTATTGAATGGATAAGGCTGCATTACGCTTTCCCTTCCCTTTTTCCAAGTAACATCCTGGAGGTTATGAGAGAAAACCCTTCAGTATGCCGCTATATTGACATGCCGCTTCAACACTGCTCTGACGGTGTTTTGAAAAAGATGCGCCGCGGCACTGGGCAGGCAAATATCACCAGCCTTATAAATAAAATAAGAAAAGAAGTGCCGGGCGTGGCCGTTCGGACAACTTTGCTCGTTGGTCATCCGGGCGAATCGGAAAAGGAGTTTGAACAGCTGAAGCAATTTGTCCGGGATATGAAATTTGACAGGCTTGGTGTTTTTACATATTCGCACGAAGAGAACACCCTCTCCGGTGAAAATTACCCGGATACTGTTCCCCCTGAAGAAAAAGAGAGAAGGGCAAATGAGATAATGTCGATACAGCAGCAGATATCCCAATCGCTTAACGCTCAAAAAACCGGTAAAACTTTCAGGGTTATAATTGACCGTGAAGAATCGGACCATTATGCAGGAAGAACGGAGTTTGACTCCCCTGAAGTGGACCCGGAGGTTATAATAAAAAAACCCGGGAAACTTGTCCCGGGCAATTTTTATTATGTTAAAATAGATTCGGCTTCCGAGTTTGACCTGTATGGAAGCGTTATAAACGAAGATCTTTAACGCGATTTTTGTTTTTCCTTCTTCTCCTGGCTGTCGATCATTATTTTGACCTCGTCCTTTTTCTTGTTGTACTCGGCCACGATCGTATCGCCTTCCTTCAGCTCCGATTTGATAATAACCTCGGCCATCGGATCTTCCAGGTATTTTTGGATAGCCCTTTTTAGAGGCCTGGCACCGTACTGAACATCATATCCCTTATCAGCAATGTAATCTTTCACCGAAGGCTTAAGCTTGACATTGTATCCCAGCTCGTCAACCCTCTTGTACAATCCCTTAAGCTCTATGTCAATTATTTTGTGAATGTGCTCGCGGGTAAGCTGGTTGAATATTACAACATCGTCTACCCTGTTTAGGAATTCCGGTGAAAATGTTTGCTTCAGCGCCTTCTGTATGAGGCTCTTCATGTGGTCCTGTGAACCGGCCTCATTTGCAGTTGTGCTGAATCCAACGCCTTTACCGAAGTCTTTTAGCTGCCTTGTTCCGATATTCGATGTCATTATCAGTATTGTGTTCTTGAAATCCACCCTGCGGCCCAGACTGTCGGTTAGCTGACCGTCATCGAGGACCTGAAGCAGGATATGATAGATATCGGGATGCGCTTTCTCGATCTCGTCGAGAAGAACAACCGAGTAGGGCCTGCGGCGCACCTTTTCAGTCAGCTGACCGCCTTCCTCATATCCCACATACCCGGGAGGTGCTCCTACCAGACGGGATACTGAGAACTTCTCCATATATTCACTCATGTCGATGCGGATCATATTGTTGGTGCTTTCAAACAGGTGTTCGGCAAGAACCTTGGCCAGCTCTGTTTTTCCAACACCGGTCGGACCGAGAAATACAAAGGAGCCGATAGGTTTATTGGGATCCTTCAGTCCGGCACGGTTACGCTGGATGGCCTTTACCACATTGTCGATAGCCTGTTCCTGGCCTATAACGCGGGATTTCAGCTCATCACCCATTTTAACAAGCCTGCTGCCCTCGTCCTGGGCAACACGCTGAACCGGTACGCCGGTCATCATAGCCACAACCTCGGCTATCTTATCTTCTCCAACAGCCTGCCTGTTCTTTGAAAGCTCCTTTTCCCATTTTTGCTTTTCAACATCTATAAGATCCAAAAGCTCCTTTTCTTTGTCGCGGTAACGGGCAGCCAGCTCAAAGTTCTGGTTTTTGACCGACTGAACCTTTTCCTGACGGATATTGTCCAGCTGCTCTTCGTAGTCGAGTATCTGCTGGGGAACCACAATATTGGAAATATGCACTCTTGATCCTGCCTCATCAAGGGCATCAATAGCCTTGTCAGGCAAGTGCCTGTCGGTTATATATCTTTCCGTCAGGGAAACACAAGCCTTGATTGCCTCGGGGGTGTAATATACATTGTGATGATCTTCGTACCGGTCTTTTATATTGTTGAGTATTTCGACGGTCTCCTCTTCGGAAGTGGGCTCCACCATAACTTTCTGGAACCTGCGCTCCAGGGCCCCGTCCTTTTCGATATGCTGACGGTACTCATCTAGTGTGGTTGCGCCGATACATTGTATCTCGCCCCTTGCAAGCGCGGGCTTAAGCATATTGGCTGCATCTAGTGAACCGGTTGCTCCGCCGGCACCTACAATAGTGTGTATTTCATCAATGAAAAGTATGATCTTGTCGGTTTTGGCAAGTTCATTCAAAATAGCCTTGATGCGCTCCTCAAATTGCCCCCTGTACTTTGTTCCGGCAACTATTGAAGCCAGATCGAGGGTAATGACCCTCTTGCCGAAAAGAATCCTGGATACTTTCTTTTGAACAATCCTCATTGCAAGACCTTCTACAATTGCAGATTTTCCGACACCTGCATCACCGATAAGTATGGGGTTGTTTTTCTTTCTCCGGCTCAATATCTGGGCAAGCCGTTCAATTTCAACCGATCTTCCCACAATTGGATCAAGGCGGTTCTCTTCGGCTGCCTTGGTCAGATCGATGCCAAAATTATCCAGAACCGGAGTTTCCGATCCTGATTTGGCACCGGAGCCCTGAGAGGATTTACCACTGCCGAAGGGGCCTTTTATTTCGTCATCATCTTCATTTGGAAATTCCGATTTTGGTTTTTTCTCTTTTTCTTCCATTTCTTCTTTAACATCAAAGTAGTCAATATTTTCCTCTGCCAGTAACCGTGAAATATAATTGGACTCATCCTTTAAAATAGCAAGCAAAAGGTGCCCGGTATTTATAGTATCGGTTTTGAAAGCCCTTGCTTCCAGATGGACAAGCTTTAAAACCCTTTCAGTTGTTTTTAACAGCGGTATATTTTGAGATTCTTCCGGTGAAAGAGCCTCCCCTGTACCAACTTTTTTTTCAATTGCTTTGCGTATATCAGACAAATCCAGCCCCAGTGACAACAGAATGTCAATGGCCGTTCCTTCTCCGTCCCTGAGAATACCCAAAAAAAGGTGTTCCGAACCGATATTACGGTTTCCAAGGCGAACGGCTTCTTCACGGCTGTAAAGCAACACATCCTTTACTCTTTGCGAAAAATTTGCATCCATAAAATTCCCTCTTACTTATATCTATACTTTTTCATCTTTAAAAACGGGCGGCGGAGTATTTTATTCTACTCTCTTTACCGCCTAATGCGCATCACAGCTTATCTTTGCATGCTGCCAATTTACAAAGTTACGATAAATATAAATAAATTTAAAACTGTTAATAATTATGAGATTTTTCAGAATTTTTTTCAAGATATAATAACTAATTTAGTGCTCGCTTTATTTTACGATTACTTTAAATTACTTCAATTTATGATTTCAAAAGCAAGTCACTGACTAACAGTGACTTGTACAATAAAAAATATAATTATAAAAATGGCAGAAGCATCTAATATCAGCAAAGTTAATATTGAAGAGGAGATGAAATCGGCCTACATTGATTATTCAATGTCGGTTATTGTTTCAAGGGCATTGCCGGATGTCAGGGATGGACTGAAGCCGGTTCACCGTCGCGTTCTTTACGGAATGTATGATCTGGGCCTGGTTTCCAACCGGGGACATAAAAAGTCTGCCAGGATAGTGGGAGAGGTGCTGGGTAAGTATCATCCCCACGGTGACCTTTCGGTATACGAAGCCATGGTGCGTATGGCCCAGTTGTGGTCAATGAGATATCCTTTGGTTGACGGACAGGGAAATTTCGGGTCTGTAGACGGCGACAGGCCGGCCGCTATGAGGTATACTGAGGCAAAGCTGCGGAAGATATCTGATGAGATACTGGCCGATCTTGATAAAAACACGGTTGACTTCAGGCTAAATTTCGATGACACCCTGGAAGAGCCGACAGTGCTTCCCACAAAAATACCTACGCTTCTTGTCAATGGTGCATCCGGAATTGCAGTAGGAATGGCAACCAATGTGCCCCCGCATAATCTTTCCGAAATAATTGATGCAATTGCCGCTTATATTGACAACAATGACATTGAAGTGCAGGAGTTGATGGAATATGTCAAAGGTCCGGACTTCCCCACAGGAGGATCTGTTTGCGGTACCCAGGGCATAAAGGACGCCTATGAGACGGGAAAGGGCAGGGTTGTCATGAGGGCTAAAACCCAGATAGAAACGACAAAAACAGGCCGTGACAAAATAATTGTAACCGAGATCCCTTATCAGGTTAACAAGGCCGAAATGATCCGCAAGACTGCCGAGCTTATAAACGACAACAAAATTGAGGGGATCTCTTATATAAATGATGAATCTGACCGCAGCGGAATGAGGATAGTAATTATCCTAAAAAAGGATGCGGTCGGCAAAGTGGTCCTCAACAACCTTTTCAAGCACACCCAGCTTCAGACGTCCTTTGCCATTAACAGTATTGCGCTGGTAAACGGCCGGCCAAGATTGCTTAATCTTAAGCAGATGCTTGGTTATTTCGTCAAGCACAGGCATGAGATCGTTATAAGACGCACAAAGTACGAGCTGGAACAAGCCGAAAAGAGAGCACATATTCTTGAAGGTCTTTTCGTGGCGCTTGATAATCTGGATGCCGTAATAAGCCTTATTCGAAATTCAAGAACGCCGGATATTGCAAAGGAAGGTCTCATGTCAGATTTCGGACTTACCGAGGTTCAGGCCAGGGCCATCCTTGATCTGAGACTTCACAGGCTGACCGGACTTGAAAGGGATAAGATCAGGAAGGAGTATGAAGAACTGAAAAAGATGATTGATTATTACAGAAAGCTTCTTGATAATGAGGATATGCGAATGCAGCTGATAAAGGACGAGCTTTATGAAGTCAAGCAACAGTACGGCGACAACAGGCGGACGGAAATAATTCCCGATGAAGGGGAGTTCAATCCCGAGGATCTTTACCCTGATGAGGAGGTTGTTATTACTATCTCAAATATGGGTTACATAAAACGCACCCCTTTAAATGTTTACCGTACTCAAACGAGGGGAGGTGTTGGTTCCAGGGGAAGCGTCACAAGGGATGAGGATTACCTTGAGCATATGTTTATTGCAACAATGCATAACACAATGCTCTTTTTCACTGAAAAGGGCAAATGCTACTGGCTTAAGGTCTATGAAATACCCGAAGGGCACAAACTTTCAAAAGGCAGGGCAATTCAGAATGTAATCAATATCAATCCTGAGGACACTATCAAAACCTTTATAAATGTAAAGGATTTCGAAGATGAACAATTTATAAAAAACCATTTTATAATACTTTCTACAGCAAAAGGTGTGATTAAGAAGACTCCTTTTGAAGCATTCTCCCGTCCGCGTCAAAATGGTATCAACGCAATAAATCTCAGGGAGGGTGATTTTCTTATTGAAGCCAAAATAACCGGCGGAAACAGCGATATCGTCATTGCTTCACGTTCGGGACGCGCCATAAGATTCCCTGAAAAAGCCATAAGGCCCATGGGAAGAACGGCAGCCGGAGTACGCGGAATCAGGCTCTCCGGCGGAGATGATCAGGCTGTCGGTATGATTTGTGTTGAAAATGAAAATGAGGATATACTGGTTGTCTCTGAAAACGGCTACGGCAAAAGATCAAAGCTTCAGGACTACAGGATAACCAACAGAGGAGGAAAAGGAGTAAAGACTATGAACATTACTCCCAAAACAGGAAAACTTATTTCACTGAAAGGTGTTTATGATACTGATGATCTGATGGTTATAACCAAGTCTGGCACGGCTATAAGGCTTGCAATAGATAAGATACGTACAACCGGCAGAACGACCCAGGGAGTAAGATTAATTAATTTAAAAAACGGGGAAAAGGTTGCAGCAGTTGCCATTGCGGAAGTGAACGGAACAAATTTGTGATTTTAATAATATTTCGCAAGGTTTTTGAGTTATTTCCTGTGAAAAATATTACATACATACTGAGATTATAGTTTGATATAATACTATTTTACAGGATATTTGAGTTTTAAATATAAAAAACTATTTTTGGCAAAATTAATTTACAAATCAAAAAACATATTAAGATGAGACGAATCTGCTTTAGTTTAATTATCTTTTTAGGGATATTTGCAATATCTGCAAACGCTTTCGGTCAGATGGATGCGGAAGGGCAGACAGCTCTGGAAGCTGTATCATACGAGGGACTTGAAAGAAGGCTTGAGAGAAATAACAGGCAAATAGATCCTGAAAAGCACAATTTTATCGACCGCTTGTTCAACAGGCATGAAAGACCCGGCACCTGGCTAAGCAGGGCTGATATTTTCATGGATATACACGGGGCGAACATTGATTTTGTGAGAATGGGAATGCCCCTTGAAGAGTTTGAGCTTTTCTTCGGAGAACCCAATGAGATCAGAACTGAAGAAACTGACATGGGCGAAAGGGATATCTATGTCTTTGACAGGATTGAGTTTTATTTTGAGGAAGAAGTGCTTACAGGATGGAGGGAGACGGATCCTTTCATGGAGGAGGACCCGCTTCCTAAAGCTTATGATGCTATAAAAAAGGCAATTGAGCTTGACGACGGAAGCAACAAGGAAGATATCGAAGTAGAGCTTGAAAGACTTAACGGAAGCTTTGTTCAAAATGCCATAAACTATTATGAGTTTGGCGAGATGGAGGAGGCCTATAAAAACTTCTCAAGTGCTATCGAAGTAACTGAAATGCCGGAGTATGGCGGAGAAATTGATACCGCTCTCTACTACAACGCCGGTTTTGTTTCCTACGAGCTTGGAAAGTACGAGGAAGCACTGGGGCATTATTACAGCGCGAAGGAGTTGGATTACGGCGGATCCGACACTTACCTGCTTATAATGGATACTTATATGGCTCTTGACGACAGAGAGGGAGCCGAGCGTATACTGCAGGAAGGGTTTGAAAAATACCCTGATGACAGTGCATTGCTGGTTGAGATGATAAATTTCTATCTGGAAGGCGATGAAAGTGATCGAGCCCTTGAATATCTCGAACTTGCACTGGAACAGGAGCCCGACAATCCTTCATACTATTTTGCAATGGGTGCCTTGTATGAGAGAGAAGGGGAAATGGACAAAGCAATTGAGGCATATGAAAATGCCTATGAAATTGATCCCGAAATGTTTGAGGTAAACTATAACATCGGAGCATTTTATTACAACAAGGCTCTTGATATGTTCGATGAGGCTCAGGAAATTGCCGACCACGAAGAATATGAAAAAGCCAGGGATGAAGCATTTGAAGTTCTCGAAGAAGCTCTTCCTTACATGGAGAAGGCTCATGAGCTTGACCCGGAAGACCAGGATGCAATGGAGACTTTAAGAATTATTTACTACAGGCTCGGTATGGAAGAAGAATATGAGGAAATGTCAAGAAAACTTGGTGTAGAAGTTGAGTAATAACTATTTTGCATAAAATATAAAATAAAAAAACCGGCCGTATGGCCGGTTTTTTTATAGGGCACCGTTGTGTGGAAATGCACCGTTGTGTGGGAAAACGGATAAACAATATCAGTCAGCAATCTTAATTTTTGCTTTAATAAAGATTGATACAAAAGAGGGGGGATACGGCCAAAATGAACAAAAGAGAGTGAGAGAATTTTTTTTAATATTTCTATTTAACATAATATTAATTATGGGACAAAAATGGCATTGTTAAAATCAATATTAACTTTCCAGGATAGAGTTTTCAAGTTTAGTTTATATAATAATTTCCAAAAATCAGCTAGCCGGGCTTACTATAAACTTTCCACAAATGAATTTTCGGGTTTATTAATACAGCTGCCGCCGGGCTTTTTTCATTCATTTAATTGACATTCTATTACGAATGAAAATTGTTTTCGGGATTCGGGATTTGTATTTCGGGGTTATTCTAAAGAATCCTCAATCAATTCAAACATCTCTGGCTGATAAGTCAAATCTTCGCCTATAAACAAAAGAATGTAGTTGTTAAAAAGCGAGAAAAAAAGATTGTTACCTTCATTGTCGGTAAAACTGAAACCTCTTTCATGCGGCTCATAACCTGAAAACTTGTCAAGATCTTTCATGCTTTCACCGGCTTTTTCGAGATTTTCCGATGAATTCTCCTTTGAGTCGTAAGCCATTATAAAAAGCTTGAAGTGACTGTAATCTCCGGCAATAGCTTCATTGTAGCCAAAAATGTCCTGGAATGTAAAAGAATATACATTATTCATTCCCAGATTGCCTCTAACATACTTTGCTGATATAAAATTCTCTTCAGGAAGGTGATTTACTATTTCAGGCTTTTCTCCCTTTTGAGGTATTTTCCCGTCAATGAACGAGGCTATTTTTTTCATTCCATCCTCAATTTCCTCACCTGAATCCATTGCTGAGACAAGAATATAATAATTATCTTTCCAGAATCTGATGTGATAATCCGACATCTCTCCGTGATAACCAATTTTGAAAGCTTCAGCATCAGGACTTTCAGATACGGAATATATACCGTATGCGGCTCCGGGATCTTTCATTTTGTAAATTTCAACACGGATAGAATTGTTCTCATCATCCATATAATGTTCCGCTATCACTTCTTTGAACCCATACTCATAATAAATATCGGCACCACCGTTAATCAGGAAAAAAAGATCGTCTCCTTCATAATTCTCGGGTGAACCAGAAGGCTGCCAATTTTCAAACTCGACTTCAGAAGGCAAAAGCTCAGACATCTCCCCCTCATCTGCGTATGAGGTAACAAAGAAAAAAAATAATCCGAATAAAAATACTAAGTGTTTCATTTGTAATTATTTAAGATATTTTATATATACTTTTAGTTTAATGTTTTTAATAATTTGACGAGCGGCTGATCAATCCGCCATTTTTAACAGTCGTATTGCATAATCAAAAGTTAACATGGTATTTATTAACAGAAGTTACATTATGCATGAAGCTCTTCAATTTTCATTTTTTTGAAATCCATATCCCCGAGTCCGGTCTCATGGCCTTTCACTACACTGAGAATATCACCGTATTCATGATTTATCAGGGTTGTACACAGGGAATCGACTGCCACCATATCTGTTCCTGCTACCACCTTACCGGGATTAATGACATCACCTGGTCCTGAAGGTCCGTTTGTGACAAGCACTTCAGAAACATCCACAAGGCAAATATCAGGTTTGCGCAAAGTATTAAGGTCCGCTATGCACTGAGCAAGAAAATCAGCATCGTTCCTTGTGGGGCCGTCCGTGTGGAATGAAACGCAATTCTCCCTTGTGTTAATCCCCATGGTGTTTTTCATAGTGCCTGTATAAATTGTACTGCCGTGATGTTTTGCTATGGATATGTTTATATATACATCACAACTGAAAAAATCATCTACAACCTCGGCTTCCTTTAGAGCCTTACCCGAAACATCAACCCTGGAGAAATGATCCGGGTCAAATTCTGCATGGGATTGATTGTAGTCATTGATTACAATCTTCTCTATCATACCGGATAAATCTTCCGCATACTTGCTCCTTCGCCAGTATTCGGGACTTACAAATTGAAGGCATCGCACTTCGGATGCCCCGGCATCAAAACACATTTTTGCAACAGAAAGCGTCATATCGGGACTTACATATGCCCCCCTGTTTTCAAATTCCGAGTTAATAAGCAGTCCAACTTTTTGTCCCCCCGATACGAATCGTCCTGTACCACCAAGAGTATCAACCAGAAGTTTTGTGTTGTCAAAAATATTCTCCCCGTTCACTATGCAGATGTCGGGGTACTCACCGTTTTTTTGACGGGAGACAGCTTTTTGGGAAAAAGCCGGAAAAAGAAAGGAAGCAGCCCCCATGAGCCCTCCTCTTTTTATAAATGAACGTCTGTCCATAATAAAGGGTTTTAGTTATATATAAATATCCAAATATAACTTATTTGTTCCAATAAAGTGCAGCAGGGATTATTTTTTTAACTTAATGTGATTAAAAATACAGTTTTATCTCTTCAAAACCGGTCTGTTTCTCAAAAAAATGTGAGCTCCTTAAAAAATCCCTAAAAGATAATAGACAACAGGCAGGGTTATAAGACTTAAAATTGTTGAAACAAAGAGGTTTTGTGTTGCAAGCATATCATCGGCCCCGAAACTGCGGGCAAGTACAACAATGATTGCCATACAGGGCATAGCTGACTGAAGGACTACCACTGACCTGGCAATTTCGCCCAGTTCCAGGGAAAAAACCGAAACAATGAAATTTATGGATATAATCAGAATGAAAGGCACAATCAATAACTTATTGATAGATAGTACAAAAACACTTGTGCGTGAAATTATTCCTTTAATGTTCATATGTGCAAGCATTGCCCCTATGTATAACATCGAAAGGTAATTGGTTGTATCACCCAGTCCGGTCAAAGGTGAATCCAGAACACCGGGAAGCGAAATTTCGAACAGCATGAATATAAGCCCAATAAAAAAAGCGATTGTGGTGGGATTGACAAGATGCTTCAAATTATCAACAATACCGCTATTGTTCGAACGGTTCATAATGTAAATTCCAGCTGTCCACAAAAGAGAGCTGGATACAATAAAGAAAAGAGTGGCATAAAAAAGTCCTTCACCTCCCGGGAAAAGAGCATTTATAAGGGGAAAGCCGAGAAAAACATGATTTCCGAAAACCGTGTGCAATGTGTGTATATCCCCCGTTCTTCTGTCAAGCTTCATAACCCGTGTGGAAAGCTTGCCTGCAAGAAAGAGCAGAAAAAGAGAGAAGTATGCAAACAGGATCACCAAGGCACCGTTTTTCAAAAGTGCTGGAGTTATCTCAAGTTCGGTGAAATTGGTAAAGATCATAAGTGGAAGCGTGATCTTAAACACCAAAAGCGAGATGCCCTCTTTCAGGTTCTCATTGATTATGCCTGTTTTGGTGGCAAAAACACCAATGCATACCAGTATACCAAGTATAAGTATTTGATTGACAATTATTATAGATTGCACGATTGGAAGTTTTGCTTTTTAAGAAAAAACAAATCTAATAAAATAAAGAAAATCAAAACATGTGAAAACTCATATTGAGAACCCCCATCAGTCTTTGGCAGACAAAATATTGCCTTGTATGCCCCTGTGAATCAGAAATAAATCGGCAAGCGCTATGGCGGCGGCAGCTTCAGTTATAACCGGTATCCTCAAAGCAATGCAAAGATCATGACGCCCCTCAGATTTCAGCTCCACCTCCCTCCCTTTCTTGAGATCTATTGTTCTCTGTGTTAAAGCAATTGATGAAGTGGGCTTAGCTGCCACCCTGAAAAACAGCTCGTTTCCATTTGTGATACCTCCGTTTACTCCCCCTGCATTGTTGGTCTCTGTTTTGCCTTCATCAGATATTATCCTGTCATTATGCTCCGATCCCTTCATGCGTGCTGAAGCAAAGCCTGCTCCAAACTCAATCCCCCTGATTGCGGGAATTGAAAAAATTATGTGGCTTATAACAGACTCAACTGAGTCGAAAAACGGCTCTCCCAGTCCAACAGGCAAATTCCGGGCCCTGCACTCAACCACTCCGCCTATAGAATCATTCAGATCAGATGCTTTATCAACGGCTTTTGAAATATCATTCTCCCCGCCGGCTTCAACCAATGAAGAGGTAACATTTACAGGGGCAATTATCTTTTTTGCCAGCACACCTGCAGCGACCAGCCCGTTGGTCAGCCGCCCCGACAAATGGCCGGCACCCCTGATGTCGTTGTAGCCTGACCATTTTTTTGTTGCCGTAAAATCGGCATGACCCGGACGGGGCACATCCCTGAATTTTTCGTAACCTGCGGAACGCACATCCCGGTTTTCAAAAATCACCGTTAACGGACTCCCGGTAGTGAGGCCATTCAGAACCCCGCTTGCCAGCACGGGACTGTCGGGTTCTTTTCTGGGCGTTGTACCTTTTGTGCCGCTACGCCTGCGTTCAAGATCTTTTTCAAAATCGGCCGCATCCAGGGAAATCCCGGCAGGAACTCCGTCTAAAACAACACCGGTTGAATGGCCATGTGATTCCCCAAAAATACTGACCCTGAACAATCTTCCGAAGGTGTTCATTATTAATAATTTATAATTGTTATTTTATCTGCTGATTTATAGTAATTTATATATCTTCATTTCAAGTTTAACTTTTTAACTGAAACTATTGTTTAACCCGTTGTCCCGTGATTACTTCAGGTTAGGCTCTTGCCTGAAAAGAAAGGCTTCCCTGACCGGTGACCTGTTATTTTTTCAAAATCCCTGAAAAAACCGGGATAGGATTTATTCACGCAACCGGCATCCTCAACAGTTACACTGCCTTCGCAAACTATCGCAGCCACAGCGGCAGCCATAGCTATCCTGTGATCATTGTGCGAGCTGATCTTTCCGCTTTTCATCGCTCCCCCTTCCACTGTCATCTCATCACGGTGCAATTCAATATTAACTCCCAGACGGGAAAATTCATTTTTCAATACCTCCCCCCGGCTGCTTTCCTTATATTTAAGCCTTTCGGCACCCTTTATACGTGTTTTGCCCTTGCATGCGGCAGCAAGGACAACAAGCGGGGGAAACAGGTCGGGGCAACCGGTCGCGTCAAATTCAAAGGAGCTGAGATTGCACCTTTCAACATATACCTCTTTGGTGCCCGGTTTCACAACAGCTCCTGCTTTTTTCAAAGCCTCAACTATTTGCTTGTCAGGTTGCGGACTTTGAGTATCTATATTTCCTACTCTTATACTTCCCCCAATTGCGCCGGCCACAAGCAAAAATGCCGCACCGCTCCAGTCTCCCTCCACAGTATAAGCCGCAGGCTTGTATCTCTGGTTGCCGGGTATCTCAAAAGAGACGTAATTGCGGTTAACAATATCTATATTGAAAATATTTAACAGATCTGTTGTCATATCTACATAAGCCCTGCTTTTGAGATTGGTAACTTCTATACGGGATGCTTTCCCGGCAAGAGGAAGGGCCATAAGGAGTCCGGACAAGGCCTGGGAGCTGGCTGAGCCGTCGATCACTGCCTCTCCCCCCTGAAGCGGACCTTTTACCATAAGGGGTAAATAGCCGTTATTGTCTGTACATTCCGCTCCAAGCTGTTCCAGGGCCTCTTTTATCATGAAAACAGGCCTTTTAAGTATCGACCCCCTGCCTGTAAGAGTAACGGATGAATTATGAAGTGAAGCCAGGGGGGCAAACATTCTTACAGAAAGCCCCGATTCTCCGCAATCAAGTAAATTGCCTGCCGGATTGAACCCCCCGCTGATAACAACCTCTTCTTTACCGCAAGTGATGCCTGCTCCAAGTATACGTGCCATATCAATTGCAGCAAGGGCATCACTACAGAATGTGGGTTTGGTTATAACAGTGGTCCCCCGCGCAAGCAAGCCTGCGGCAATAGCTCTCTGCATCATACTCTTGGATGGGGGCGCCTCAACGTGCCCTCTCACCTCCAAAGGTCCTGTCAATTCTTCCTGCATTGGAATAGATTTTTAAAATATCCTAAGCGTTTAAAGCAAAAATGGGTTATCCTGCAAAAAAACCACGTGTTAATAACTTAATATTCAAAATAGATTACTGACCCTGAGAGAGGCTGTTCCTCTCTTTTTCAATTATTTTAGCCACGGACCCGACCGCCCTGTCTTCTGTGCTTACCATCAGATCGCATGAGCGGGCGTAAAACCCTTTTCTCTTTAGCATAAGTTGCCCGGCCTGCTCCAGGGGATTTTCTACATTCAGCAGGGGGCGCGTGCCGTCATTTGCCCTTTCTGTACCGGTGCGGGTGCTGCAGTAAAGCCAGACTGTAACAGCCTTTTTCAATTCACTGCGGTTTGACGGTGAAAGTATTGCACCTCCGCCGCAGGAGACTACAAGGTTATACCCGGATATCGCCTCGCGGATAACTTCCTCCTCAGTATTTCTGAACCAATCCTCACCCCTGCTGCTGAAAATTTCAGAAATTGAGCATCCCGCCTTTTTTTCTATCATAAGATCGGTTTCAACATGATCGTACCCGAGCATTTCGGCAAGTTTCTTGCCGGTGGCAGATTTTCCCGTTCCCATAAATCCGGTAAGTGCAATTACATTCTTTTTCGTTTCCCTCTCCTCCTCAAGAGCCTCACGCATACTTTCAATATCGGGATGATCATTCAAAAAATATTTGTATGCCGGTATTGCCTGATTTAAAAGCATTTGTAGTCCGCCAACCAACCTGCAGCCCTTTTCCCTTGCAACATCTTCAAAAAGTGATCCCTTGTAATTGACATCAAATATTACCTGCCCTTCTTTTAACCAGTCAGGATCAACTGCCTTGTGAGAAGTATCTGTGGCATATACCAGAAGATCTGAATTTTCCGCATAACTGCGCAGAGAGGAGTAAACTGCAAAGCTGCAGTCAAGCTCACCGGCCGTTTTGGCTGCAGTTTTTTCATCAATGTCAATTACCGTTACCCTGGCGCCGGAGTTTACAAGTCCGTATACAGCAGCCCTTCCGGCACCTCCGGCCCCGACAACCGTGCATCTTTTGCCTTCGGGATTAAAACCGCTCTCAGACAAAGCACCGGTAACTCCAATATGGTCGGTGTTGTAACCAAGAAGCCTCCCCCCTTTTTCGGTAATTGTATTTACGGCTCCGATTTTATTTGCCTCCGGATCTGTCCAATCGAGCAATCCCATTATCTCTTTTTTGAACGGTGCGGTTACATTCATACCACTCAGTCCGCTCAGCCTGAAAAGCCTTACTGCCTCATCAGCCGAAGAGGCGGCCATGCGAAAATAGGCTGCGTCTTTCTCCTTCAGGGTAAACTGCCTGTTGAACATTGGCGGACTTTTACTGTGGAGCACCGGATTGCCGGTTACGGCAAATAATTTTGTCTGGTTCATCATATATGCAATATCTCCATCATTTTTCTGATTTGACCTTCCGTCATTTGTCCGGGAGCCGTTGAAGCATCAGCGCCGGCGGAGGCAAAAGTAAACGGGGCGCCCAGCTTCAGTGCGGCCACACGCGAAATTTTACCCGCCTCTCCCATTGATATGGCTACCAGGTTTTCAAATTTTGAATAAAGTGATAAAATTTTTGCAACATCACTTCCACTGAAGGCCATACATGCTATTTTTGCCACACCGGCTCCCATTTTGAAGCATTCTGCCGTTATCTGCTCAAGCTCTTCAGCAGTAGGAGTTGTAGTAAAATTATGGTATGAGATGATAAGCCCGCATCCTTTATTTGTTGCATAAGAAGCAACATCCTCGCGGAAAGATGTCTCACTGTCGGTTTCCATATCAATCCACCCGGCACCTGCATCAACGGACTGCTTCAGGAGCACGGCACGCCTTTTATCATCATACTCTCCGGGGCGGCAAGTTGCAATCATCTCAACCGGACTGCCCGAGAAAATCCTGCGAACCAAAGGAAGGGACGGTTTAATAAGGTCCAGCCTTATTTCTGCCATATCGGCGTTTTTAACCAGCTCGCCAAGCCTTTGGGGTGATTTTTCTTTAATACTGACACAAATCATGGGTGCTTTTATTGTTCAAAAAAGAGTTTGCCTGTTCGATCCATCTCTCGAGGGTTTCAAGCCTTATTTTCACTACCCCGGTATTGCCTATTTCCTTTATTACAACAAAATGAATATATTCCCCCTCACGCTTTTTATCATGACGTATCGCTCTGTTTATCTGTGAAGTTGAGCAGCAGGGCAAATATGGCAAAGAAAATTTATCAAGTATTTTCAGTATCCTTTTGCAGCAATTTTTATCCAAATACCCCTGCTGGGCTGAAATAACCGAGGTAATTGCAAGTCCGGCAGCAACAGCTTCCCCGTGTGTTATGCTGTTGTCTGTTTTTTCAATGGCATGACCTGCGGTATGACCAAGATTGAGTTTCCTGCGCTCGCCCTCCTCGGTTTCATCCCTGTTCACTATTTCTGACTTAACCGAAAGAGAGTGCCATACAGCATTGGCGACTACTTCATTTTCAAGCTTTAGCAATTTATCATAATTTTCCTCTAAATATGCAAACAATGTCTCACCCGACAAAATAGCATGTTTTACAATCTCTCCCACCCCGCAAAGGATCTCCCTGGCCGGGAGTGTCTTTAAAAACAGGGGGTCGCATAATACAAATTGTGGCTGAGAAAAGAGCCCGATAAGGTTTTTATACCCCATGAAATTTACCCCGTTCTTGCCACCTATGCCTGCATCGGCCTGAGAAAGCAGGGTCGTGGGCACAAGTCCGAAAGAGATCCCGCGCATATAAGTGGATGCGGCAAAACCCGCAATGTCGCAGGCAACACCGCCACCAAAGCCCAAAAGGAAGGTTGACCTGTCGGCTTCGATATTAACCAGCTCCTTGTATATTTTGCTTACCGTATCCAGAGTTTTCACCTCTTCTCCGCCACCTGCCTCAATTATTCTGAAACCTTTTAAAAAACCCGGGTGAAGCCTTCTGGCATTTTTGTCAGCTACCACAAGCACTTGTGAGCTGTTTAAAAGTGTGCCGATACTTTCAGCCTGACTCCCAATAAGTATCCTTGATATGCCGCTTTTTCCGCTGATGGTAAGTTCATGCATTTATTTGATCTGTTTTATTTTGTTTTCATCTGGCGGTTGAGAGATTCACTGTGGATCAGGCTGAATAATTGCTTTACGAAATCCCTGTCAAGTCCCCTGCCTTCCCCCTTTTTTACAGCTTTGCCGATAATTTCACTACGGCGTGCCGACTGAAGAAAGGGTATATCTTTTTTCCTTTTTTCAGCGCCTATTTTTTCTGCAACCCTGAAACGCCTCTCAAGCATATCCATGATCTGATCGTCAAATATATCGATCTGTTCTCTTAATTCATTCAAAAGCCGGGAGGAAAAATCAACTTTTTCATTTTCAGGCTCTGACGCCAGGCTTTCCAGAAGGGATACCAGCTCTGCAGGCTTAATTTGTTGTCCGGAGTCGCTCCATGCATTTTCAGGCTGAATATGGGATTCTATCATCAGGCCTTCAAAACCAAGGTCCATAGCCTTTTGAGCAATTTCCTGCAAATAACCCGGTTTGCCTGACATGTGACTTGGGTCACAAATCATGGGCAATTGAGGCATTCTCCTGCGAAGCTCCATCGGGATCTGCCATTTGGGAGTATTGCGGTAAGGTTCGTTCTCACAGCAGAAAAAACCGCGGTGTACCGCACCTATTCTGTTGACCCCCGCCTTGTTTATTCTTTCAATGGCGCCCATCCAAAGATCAACATCAGGATTTACAGGGTTTTTCACCAGGACTGTAACATCAACACCTTTAAGGGTGTCTGCTATTTCCTGTATGGAAAAAGGATTTGTGGTGGTACGTGCACCTATCCAAAGAATATCAATGCCGTGCTTAAGTGCCTCATAAACATGCTTTTCCCTGGCTACCTCAACTGCAACAGGTAGTTGGCACTCCTTTCTTACACGTTTAAGCCACCTTAAGGAGGAACAGCCGATACCCTCAAATCCTCCTGGCTTTGTTCGGGGTTTCCATACTCCGGCCCGGAATACATCGCATTTCCCGCCGGCCGACAGCTGTTTTGCAGTCTCCATAACCTGCTCCTCTGTTTCGGCGCTGCAGGGACCGGAAATGACAAGAGGCTTCTGCCTGCATACACTCCAGTCACTTATTGTCTTAATGACCGGTTTTTCCATATTTGATAAAGGTTTCACTTTAGCTTCCATTTTAAAACTCTATTTTTAAAATTATAAACTATTTTTTACATTAAAATGTTTTCTATTTTGTTTGCCTCAATTATCAGATTGTCAATTTTTTGGCGGTCACTGTTTTGGATTGCCTTCCTGAACTGGTAAAGTTTTTCAATGTAGTTATCAATAACCTCATTAATGTACGGTGCGTTTTCCAGCAAAACGGGCGTCCATGTGCCGGGGGAGCTTTTTGCCAGTCTCACGGTTGAATCGAAACCGCCTCCCGCCATGGCCAGAATTTTTTTATAATTCTTTTCTTTTTCCTGAACACTAAGTGACAAGGCAAATGAGATTATGTGGGAAAAATGGGAAACATATGCCGCACTTATATCATGTTCTCCCGAGTCCATGAATATTGTGTTCATATTCAATACATTGAACATTTTTTTTATTGCCTCAAGAGCATCCGGATCACTGAGGCGGGCATCACAAATTATTGCAGTTTTATTGTCGAACAGGGAAGATTTTGCAGCACCGGGTCCCGAATATTCGGTCCCCGCCATAGGATGGGCGGCCACATATTGCTTCCTTGCCGGATGATCTTTTACAACCTCTGCTATACCCGCCTTGGCAGACCCCACATCGGTAACCACCTTGTCAGTTCCGGCAACCCTGTCAAGTACCCGGGGCAAGACACTTTTAATGGTATCTGTCGGAGTCGCAAGTATTATAAGATCAGAAGAATCAATGGCACTCTCCATCTCCCCGACCCGGTCGACCAAACCTTTAGCCTTTGAAACTCGCGCATGTTCAGGGTTAGTTTCAATACCTGTTACAGTGGAGGCAAACCCCCTCTTTTTCAAATCCGTTGCAAGTGATCCCCCTATTAATCCTGTACCGGCTATGGCAATTCTCATCATGGTCAATTTTTTACAGTTAGCAGCCTGAATATCACCGCAAAAAAAAATCCCGGATTGCTCCGGGATTTTTTTTGTCAGCTATATATTAAAACTTTATTTTTCGTTCAATGGCATAAAATCCCGGCTGTTATATCTGAGATATAATAAAAATAATAACGGAAAGAAAAGCCACTGACGCAGTAGGGCGAAAAATTTAAAAATTTCTTATTTGCTTTGTTTTCCGTCATTTTTTAACCGGGTGTAATTTTTCTGTTTTTACCGTTTGCAAATATAGTAATTTTTGACAATAAAAAACAATAATTGTTTTTATATATATGGGGTAAAAAATATTAACATTCAGGAAACGTTTTGGTTGAGGCGGTGATTGATGTATATTTGCAGTAATATGGGAAAAAAGGAAAACATAGTAAAAGTTACCATTGGAAGGCTTCGGTTTTCCAAAGGGATAACATTTTTACGCAATTTGTCAGCCAGGGAGATAAATGGAATACTTGGAACAATTGCATTTCATCTTTTAATTGTGGCCGCATTTATGTTTTCCCGGCTCTCCACTGTAAACAACGAGCATCACCAGGCATTTTTAATTGATTTTGAAGAAGAGGTTGCAACAGAAAGTCCGGATACCGAAACCCTTGAACAAAGAGTTTTCGGTGACGACGGTCAACGGGATCAAACACAGCAGGAGGCCAGAAGGAATATCGCTGTAAGTGAATCAGAAGCAAGGGAATCAGACAGACCGGTGCCCGATCAATTCAGGGATTACAGCTCCCGGGAAATGGAGGAACTCGATAACCGGGTCGATGACATTTTAAATAATGCCTCCGACGGGAATTTACCCGAACCCGAGCAGCCTGAGGTCGATTTCGAGGAAAAGGATTTCGGTGAGCTTTACCGTGGGGATGAAGAAAGTGATGAGCCCTACACCGGTCCCACCAACATATATTATGACCTTTCGGAAAGAACTAGCCTTTATATTCCCGTCCCTGTTTACAAATGCCCTGAGGGAGGTGTCGTAACGGTCGATATAAAGGTCGACCGCAAAGGCAATGTTACAGATGCATCGGTTGAGCAGGAACCTTCAGATTTCAACGAAAGGTGTCTTCAGCAGGAGGCTCTGCAGGCTGCTCTTGGCAGCAGATTTGATGAAAAAAGCGATGCGCCGGCGCAACAAGAGGGAACAATAACATTTCATTTTCAAAGTCAAAGAAGATAAAAATATTTACCTTGTCCAGATCTGCAGGCCGGATCCCGGGGGCGGGAAACAAATAATGGAAAAAATGTAAAAATATATAAGCGTTGATCTTTATATTTAAAAAAATTTCTGAATTTTACCTGTATTAAACAACAAGTCGTATTTATCACCATACGAAAATGTATAAAAAACGGTTAATTGTCTCTATTGACAATCTGCCCCCGGGGGTAATGGAAGCTATCCGGAAAAAATACCCGCTTGGGTATTCCGATTATGTTATAAGAGTACCTGCCAGTAACGGGGGGGGTTTTTTATGGAATAACCGTTGATACCGAGTATGCAAGTTATCTTGTGAAAGTCAGGGTAAAAATTGACAACAGGGAGGAAAAAGACAAATTAATTGAATATGACGGTTCGGCAACTGAAAGTGAAAGTGAAAATATTGAAATTGATCCCGACGACGAGACATATTCTCATGATCCTGATGAATTCGACCAGAATTAAAAGGTATAAAGAGCTTTTTTATGAGAACAATGACTATAGAGGCCACCAATAATACCCCGTGGATAGAGCTTGACCCATCGGGCATTTTCAGCTTTAAAGGAAGATTTATCCATGAAGAGCCTTCACAATTTTTCACCCCTGTTATCAAGTGGCTAAAAGAATACAAGAAAGACCCTCCACCGGTTACTATTGTAAATGTTGACCTTGAATATTTCAGCTGTATGGCATCAAGATACATACTGCAGGTACTGGAAACACTTTTGCCGCTTCGTAAAAATAACAGGCTTGTAATCAACTGGTATTACGAGAACGGGGATGAAGACATTTTGGAGCGCGGACAATACTATGAGGCGCTTTTTAATATAGAATTCAACTTCATTGAGTACAGCTGATTTTTTCAACAACTACACGCACAATTACAAAAACTCATTTTCATCATTGCTGAAAACAGCCTTGCAAACCAAAGGCTCACCTGAAGGGAACCTTTCATAAACAGCTACTTCTTTCTCAGTTTTTACATCCCAAACCTCAATATCAGGATAACGTGCCGCCAGCAAAAGGCAAGAAAGAGTAAAAGGTTTTGGTCCAACCGACAATAAGGCAATATGATGGCTCAGGCGCAGCTCAAGGCAAAGGGAAGTGAGGACAGAGTCGGTTTTTTTCAGATCCTCTACAGGGTAAGTAAAAATTTTCTCGGGCGAGATCTTTTTCAGGATCTGTTCGTTGTTTTCCATTATTTTGGCAACATAACGGTTGTCAAAAGCCGGGTTTGAGTAAAAAACATAAAGCGAGTCATATTTTATCTTATTTAGAAAACTTTCCCCGAGCATCTTTTCATAACCCAGTCCCAACACCAGGGCAACCGGTTTTACTGGAGACTTGTTTGGTTTTAAAAGACCGGAAGGAGGCGAAAGGTATTTTCTTTTTCTTCCCTTACGAGGCTCTGAAAATACAGCAGGCGAATAAGAAAAAAATATCTCGAAGTTTTTGCCAATAGATTCATTATCAATAAAATACTTGATCATAGATGCATACCACGTCTTGCTCATGCAGGAATAATCAATCAGGAATCTCAGATTATTCTTGTCGGTTGATTTGCACAGATCGTCAATTATCCGGTAAACCCTGCCTCCCTCTGAATATGAAATTTCAATGTTTTCAAAACCGGCAAGGCGGAAAGCTTCATCATTCTTTTTTCTCTCATGAACTCCCTTTTTTTCATGGAAACCGATAAAAATTTTTTTACCGGCATCTATTTCCACATTGTTCATAAGGTATGTGGAGCGGACTTCATAACCGGAAGCTGTTATAAAAAAATCAAATTTCTCTTTCCGTATTTGATTGAACCCGACCTGATGAGCATACATCAATTCCATATTCGGTAGTTGTTTAGCCTTTCTATAATCTTGTCAGCTTGCTGACCGTGAAAAACTAATTTGATGCCAAATTATTATAAATAAATGGCATATTATCAAAGTGATAAAAAAGATCATAATCCGGCCACCGGCCTACACTGTTGAGTCCCGTTTGTACTTCCCACCTCACTTCACTGGCGATAGCCGAACCTTTCCATGTGCTGGTATTAAAAGCCACCATCCAGTTTATGCCGTTGTTTTGCCTCATTACAAGGGCAAAAGTGCCGGCAAAGGTGCCTGTTCGCCACCATCTGCCGCGCCCGTTGGTGCCTCTCCAGCCAAATGTGTGACCGCCCGAGAAAGATGGGTTAGTCATAAGCTCAATTGATTCCTCCGACAAAATATCCGGCACATGAGGATTTCCGTCTACGGCAACTATCAGCTTCATGATCTCGGAAGGCGGGGCTATCCATCCGCCGGCTGCTCCAAGGGCTTCGATATCATTTCCCCCGTATGACCTCATGACCTTTTCGCCGCTTCCGCATATAGAGAGTGCTTTTGGAATATTACCATGTTCATAATATGTAACTTCATTTTCACCGCTGTACATGCTGGAACCGATCTCCATGTTATAAATTCCAAGCGGCTCCAGTATGAACGATCTTACGTAACTTTCGTATGATTCCCCTGAAACCTTTTCAATTACTTTGCCCAGTATTGCATAACCCAGGTTTGAATAGCTTGTGCGGCTGCCCGGGGTGAAATGAAGCCTTTTGCTCAGTGCAAAGCGTATTATATCAGAGACCTCTACAGGCTTGTCCGCATTCATCTCACGCGCAACCAGGTCAGGCATGAACATGTGATCACCAAAACGGCGGTTCCATCCTCCGGAATGGTTCAGCAAGTGTCTTACACGTATGTTTTCAACCCGGGTGTCGGCATAATCACCATAGAGAGAATCGTTAAGGATACCTTCAGTGCCGAAAACCCTGTCGTCAATATCCAGTAGGCCTTCCTCATGCATCTTCATTATTGTAATGGCAGTTATAAGCTTGGAAACACTTGCAAGCCTGAATCTGTGGGAGGGCTCAACCTTTTCGCCCCTCTCCTTATCTGCGTAGCCTATCCCCTTTGCATAAACAAGTTTTTCATCTTTTGTAACTGCTATTGATGCACCTTTTATATCATACCTTCCTATGAGGTTTCTGATATTCTCTTCCAGTTGGCTGAACTCCTCAATTTCGGATAAATTATTGTCAATGCGGTGGGATAAAGATGCAACGTGGCCGGAATGATGCATATTCCCGCCTGAGGTCATACCCAAAGAACCGGCGGCAACATCCCAAAAATATATAGCGGCAATCATTGAGATCTTCAAAATGATGCCTCTTTTTAGCAATCCGATAGTTTTGCCTTGCCAGCAAAAAAGTGACGAAATGTTCATCTGTACAAACAAAGTTAATTAAGCTAATTTTCAATAAGTTATTATAGTATGTCAATTAAATTCATTTCTTTTTTATGAATGGACCCCCATGTATATTCATCTTATTTTGTCTGCCAAAGGCTGATGGGGGTTCATAAGATCAGATTATAACTACAATTACAATGCTAAATAACAATATTTTAAATAACTGCAATAATTTAGAATAATTACAAACAATTTATCAACAACTTCCTTTTACACAAAAGGCTGAAAATGTATTAAATAAATATTTTCTGATATAAAGCAAATCTATAAAAAAATTTTACATTCATAAAAAAACTCACTCAATCATTTGCAAACCAGAGCATTCAGGGTTTTAAAATTTCCGGGTCTGCAACCTGCAGGTAAAGCTGAGCTTTTTTAATTCGTGTTACTTTACAAAGTATCTCATCAGGCGGAGGGTCGGCTATTTTTCCGTGAAAAGGGATAGTTTCATATTCCCTGCTGAAGCGGTCGGCTACTATTGCAATCAATTTGCCATAGCCGGATTCATTGGTTTTGCAGCGTTTAAAACGGAAATAATAGTTTTTCCCGTGTTGGTAATAGGGGTGTTCAGGCTCAAAGAATAAACGACCAAGGCAATTTATGCGGTCAAGATGACACATGATCCTTTTGCCGGGATAAAGTCCGTAATGCTTATAATAAGTTGCGGGAATAAGGTAGCTTTGTCCGCTATCATCTTTTAAAACATAGTAATCCTGATCATGAGGGATGGAAACAGTTTTAATTATGGTAAGGCGGTACCAGTTACCCGGTTCAAAAAGAATGGTTTTATCTTTTGGCTTAAAGGACATAATCGCCGGCATGATTCAACTATTTAAAAATCTGCAAAATTATTTACGAATTAACCGCAATAAAATTACAGGGATAGACAGGATTTTTGTCATCTCTACAGATCAGAAATATACAGCGGCACTAAAAATGAACTGACTGGCGCGGGAATCGAATTCCCTTTCCTGTCCGCCAACAACCATTCCACTGCCCAGTCTGCTCAAATTACCTTCATACCTGACATCAAGACCGATAAAATCAAGAATGTCTATTCCGGCTCCAACCTGATAACCGAAGGTAGCTGTGTTAAACTTCTCTTTGTATCCTGTAATATTCTCAAGTTCCGAGGTTTGGTTCAACATGACGGTTCCGACCGGTCCGACTCCAATGCGAAGCGGACCGAACCGCCTTCCAAAAAGCACAGGGAAGTCGAGCTTGGTGAAATGCTGATTGACAGTTTCGAATGATCCATCAGATAAATCTTCAACTTTAAGATCATTTGTTGCAGTTGAAATCAAAAGCTCGGGCTGAAGAAACAGATTGAAAAAATTAACCTGAACGACCAGTCCACCGTGAAAACCCATATTGCGTTCTTTAAGGGAGCTGACATCAAAATCTTCAGTTCTTATTTCATCCGCCTTAAAGTCCGAAGAGCTAACACCTCCCCTTATGCCGTAATTAATCTGAGAAACAGCATTTAATGCTATAAAAATAAACAATGTGAATAATATAAGCTTTTTCATTTTTTAAAAAAATTTTTGATTAAACTCTCATTTTACCTGTTAATGCCAATATATAAAAAGTTGACATTTTGACCTCTATCTGCAAAAATAGTTATGTTTAAGTTAATATTGTTAAAATTGCGGTGCAAAAGAAAATTTTAAATTAATTTGAAGAAGAATTATGTGATTTACGTTTTTACAAAGCCTTTTAAACTAAACATTTGGAAATGTAATATTGTTTGTTATGAAAACGTTTTAGCGTTCAAAAACAGGGTATAGGAAAAGTTTTTATAGATTTGTATAAATGTTATTAAAAATGGACTAAATGAAAGCGGGTTATGATTTTCATGTCGGCAATTTATAATGTTGATGACTTCAAAAAGTGGACCAAGGCTTTTTCTGATAATGAACCGAAAAGAATACAGGCCGGGTTAACTGTTGAGAATATTTTCAGGGACATGAACAACCCCAACCGTATCAAAGTACTTATGAGCGTCGAATCTATGGTTGCCGCCGAAGAATACATCGAGCTGGTCACCGCTTCACGCAACCCAGATGATCCTGATGAGATATCTCCTTCGGAAGTTGAATTCTGGGAAGTTTATTATTAATAAACCATTATCGGCTCCAGCATGCTTCCACTTGTAATATTTTCAGTAGTTTTAATACTTACAGACCTGTATGTTTTCAAGGGATTTTCTCTGCTGATAAGGAATGTATCTCCTTTGTGGCTGCAAAAAGGACTTAAGATAACTTTCTGGCTTGTTCCGTTTGCCTTAATTTCTTCTGTTTCAATCCTACTTCACATAAATACGGGCGAGAAGGATTTGCGGATTTTCAACGCATTCATTTATATTATGGGCTTTACGGTACTTTTTTATGTTCCCAGGCTTTTTTTTATCCTTTTCCATCTGACCGACGATATAGTTCTTCTTTATACCAAAATAAAACACTTCTTCCATAAAGGAGCCAAACCGGAAAACTCATCCGGCAGTGAAAAAATGAGCCGTTCCGGATTTATAACCAGAGTGGGCGTTATTGCCGCCGGTCTGCCTTTTTTGGGAATCCTCAACGGAATTACAAGGGGAAGGTTTAATTTCAATGTTATATACAAAAAAATTGCTTTCGGTAATCTTCCCCAGGAATTCAACGGCTTCAGGATTGTACAAATCTCAGACCTTCATATGGGAGGTTTTCACGGGTATTATGACAGGCTGGCCGGGGCGGTTGAAATAATCAATGAGCAGGAAGCAGATGTTATTTTTCATACCGGGGATATTATCAACAATTTTGCAAGTGAGCTACACGGATTCAGGGATTTGCTGGCAAGTATGAAGTCAGGCTCGGGTAAATTTTCCGTTCTCGGAAATCATGATTACGGCGACTATTTCCAGTGGAGCTCAAAGGAGGCCAAAGAAAAGAATATGGCCGAGCTGCTTAATACAAAGGAAAAAATGGGATTCACGGTTTTAAATAACGATTCCTGTACTCTCACATCAGGCAATGAAAAAATTGCCGTAATAGGTGTGGAGAACTGGGGGCTTCCTCCTTTTCCCCAATACGGCAACCTGCCAAAGGCGATGGAGAATACAGAAAGTATTCCTTTCACTATATTGCTCACCCACGATCCCACTCACTGGGATGAAGAAGTTCTTGGCAAAACCGGGATCGATCTTACATGTGCAGGGCATACCCATGGTATGCAGTTCGGCATTGAAACTGCCAATATAAAGTGGAGCCCCATAAGAAGAATGTATCCCCGATGGGCCGGATTATACAGGGAAAACAACCAGTATCTCTATGTGAACAGGGGACTGGGTATCACAGCCTTCCCGGGAAGGGTGGGAATGCCGCCTGAGATAACCGTTATCGAACTTATAAAGAGCTGACCGTAATTCCCTGTCAGACTTCAGTAATAAAAACAAATGCCGGCATCTGCCCCATATGTATCAGCACACATGAAACACCGGCATTTCATTTAATTGTCTCGGCCAGAGCCGGGCCAACTGCTATTTCTCAATATTTTCCAGTTGCTCCAACCCCTGCAGATTCATAGCCCTGGACAAAGAGGCAATTGACTTCAGGTCGATCTCCCCGCGAATGCTTATAAGAGCATTGTTTTTACTGCCGCCGGCTATCATAAGCAACTCGGATACAAACCCGTTTTCTTCCATCATCAGGAACCTGAAATTCTGATCTTTCTCCCTAACCACCATAAGCTCCTCGTAAAGCTCAACGGGCAGATCTTTTATTACTTCATTGTAAAAATCAACATCACCGGCTTTACCTGATTTGCTGCTGGAGATAATTTTTATTTCCCTGAGATTTTTAAATATCTTATCAAACTCCTCATCATCTGTTTCCATCTCTGCAAACAAGCTGAACATGCCCCTTGATATATATACAGATGTGAAGCCCTCTTTGTTCGAATATTTCTCAAAAAGCCTGTCGACCGGGCCAGTTTGGGCAATTGCCGCAAAAGAAGCGGCAACAAGCAAAATTGTAAACACAGTTGTTCTCATTGTTCAATAATTTAATTTATTTATTTGCTTATCATTTCTTTTGTCTCGTAAAACCTTGAAAACAGGGAAAGTTCATCTTTTGCATTATCGAATTTCGATAACATTTGCAAATCCTCTTGTCCGGTGCTCATAACGCCTGAGACCAGCAAAAGCGTGTTTTTTGCCTCCTCATAAGCCCTGTGAGGATCTTCAATTGCATATTGATCGCTGAAACCTTTCAAATCATCATCACGCATAAGAATAAAATAAGACCCTGCAGCAATCAAAAAAGCAGCTGCAATTCCGGTAATGCGCAAATAAAACATTTTCGGTCTGCCAGGGGCTTTACTATTGCTCCTTTGCTGCAGGGTTTCAAAAAGCCTTTCTTCAAAATCCTGGTCAGGTATTTCAATTGATGATTCACCCTGCAGGCCGAGAAAATATGCTTTATCGTCTTGCAAATCAGCCGGTACTTCACCGGAGAGGAAAAACTGAGACAAAATTTCCTCCTCTTCCCTTTTGGTTTCACCGTTATAGAATTTTACCAGCAAAGCCCTTATTTTCTTCTGATCCATATCTGTTATAATTTATAAACTGTTCCCTGACTTTTTTCCTTGCCCTTGACAAATTCACTCTTATGGTATTAATCTCCATACCAAGTATTGATTCAATTTCATTGAATTCATATCCTTCAACATCCCTGAGCTGTATGACCATCTTTTGCTGGGAAGGCAAAACCTCTATAAACCGCTTTATTATACCTGCGGCATCTTCCATTTCTGCATTACGGAGAATATCACTGCCGGATTCATATCTTTCCCGGGCGCTGTTTTCATCAATCGACACCGTACGTTTTCTTTTAAGCCTGTCAAGACAATGATTTTTTGTAATCTTCATAGCAAAAGCCTCTGTGCTGTTGTATGTATGCAGTTTATCGCGCAAACTCCAAAGCTTTATAAAAATATCCTGTACCGCATCCAGAGCTTCATCGTGATCGCCCAGCAACCTTAAAGCAAAACGGTAAAGTTTTTGCTTCATAGGTAAAATATCATTTTTAAAGCTCCCGGAGTCCATATCTATATAAAAGACGAGAGAACCGGTAAAACATTACAAAAATTTTTTCAAACTTTTTTATGGCCGCTTATTGATCAAACGGAGAATCGGGTTCTTTCGCCATATTATTATATACAAGTTTTTCAAGGATACGGGGTGTAAATTTTTTAAGGAAAACAGTAAGCTTTCCCTCAAAAGTGAGCACAAGTGAAGGCTTCCTTTTTTCCACAGCTTTTTTAATAAAAACCGCAACTTTTTCGGCCGGCATCATTTTTTTTTCTTTCCGCGGTGAATCACCCTGGGGTGAGCCGTCGTAGAGCAATGCCGTTTTTCTGATGTGTGAAGCTGTAAAACCGGGTGCGGCAATAAGAACATGAAGTCCCTTTTTTCTGTTTTCCGTACGCAAAGCCTCCAGAAAACCCTGAACTGCAAATTTTGAAGCCGAATAACCTGTGCGGGCGGGAAGTCCCACATAGCCCGCAACGGATGATATCCCGACAACCGTCCCTTTACCCTTTAACAGATATGGCAATGCAAACTTTGTACAATAAACCGTTCCCCAAAAGTTAATATCCATGACCCTTCTGATTACCTGCAGATCTGCTTCCTCAAACAGGGCGCGCATAGAAATGCCGGCATTGTTAACAAGTACATCTATTCTGCCGTAACGGGAGGCGGCCGACTCCACAAGCCTTTTGCATTCCTCTTCCACGGATACATCGGTTTTGACGGCAAAAGCATCATACCCTTTACCGTTCAGCTCATCGCACAAAGAGCTGATAATATCATAATTACGGGCTGCAGCAACTACCTTTGCCCCGGCCCTGGCAAACTCCTTGGTACAGGCCATACCAATGCCCGAGGATGCCCCGGTTACTATAACAACTTTATCTTTCATTTTTATCGGAAAAATTTTTTGCTTTAAAAAAACAAGATATTATATTTGCACACGTTTTGCAAAAACAAAGGATGAATCAGTAGCTCAGCTGGTAGAGCACATCCCTTTTAAGGATGGGGTCCTGAGTTCGATCCTCAGCTGATTCACCAAAAAAGCGGGGTAAAGCCCCGCTTTTTTTACCTCTAGCCCTTTTTTTAAGTCATTGAGCCTCATAAAAGTGTTATTACAATTCTCCTTTATCAATATATTTTAACAAAGATTTGTTTAATGCTTTGACAAAACCAGGCCCATTGTAAATAAAACCAGTATAGACCTGCACAAGCGAAGCACCGGCCTCAAGTTTTTCAATTGCATCGCCCGGTGTCATTATGCCGCCAACTCCTATTACCGGTATTTTTTTTCCCGATATTTTTGAAATATACTTTATCACCTCGGTTGATCTTTTACGCAAAGGCTCTCCGCTCAATCCCCCGTCGCCTATTTTCTCCAGTCTGCTTTGGGGAGTACGCAGGTTTTTCCTTGTAATTGTAGTATTAGTGGCAATTATGCCCTCAACCCCTGTCTTCTCTGCAACTTCAACAACATCGCTTAATTCATCATTGTTGAGATCGGGTGAAATTTTCAATAAAACCGGCTTATTCTCCCGGCCGGGAGGAACATTTTTTTTAAGGGTGGAAAGAATTTGCTCCAGCGTCTCTTTATCCTGCAGCTTTCCCTTATCTCCTATATTCGGACAACTAACGTTGACGGCAAAATAATCTACAACGTCGTATAGAGTTTCAAAACATTCCAGATAATCCTTTACTGCATCCTCATTAGGAGTAATAGTGTTTTTTCCTATATTGCCCCCGATTATAATGCCGGGTGAGCGCTTTTTCAGGTTTTCCATGGCGTGCCTTACCCCCTTGTTGTTGAATCCCATTCGGTTAATCAGTGCATTGTCACTGGTAAGCCTGAAAGATCGGGGCTTGGGATTGCCCTGCTGAGGTTCAGGGGTAACCGTTCCAATTTCTATAAAAGAGAAGCCGAAAGCATCAAGGAAATTGCAGCTTGTGGCATTTTTGTCAAATCCGGCTGCAAGTCCGACCGGATTAGAAAAATTAATGCCAAATAATTTGCGCTCCAGTTTCTTGTCTTTAACTGAAAAAAACTTCTTCAGCAAATATTTAATACCCGGAAGCTTCATAGCAATACGCATGGAAAAAACAACCAGATCATGTACAGTTTCGGGAGGGAGCAAAAATAGAAGCGGACGAATTATGCGGCGATATATCATGTTTTTTACCCCAAATTTATATTATTTAAATATATAAAGAGGTCATTCCCCTGGGAAATATTCCGAAAAAGTCTTGTCATTGTAGATTACAATTATCATTTTGACTTTTTTACCCTTTCCGGTCTCATTTTTTTTATCCTGTACTTCAGCAGCCTTATTATTTTCAGCTGCATGCTTAGCCTCCTTATCCTTTTGAATGTTTTTTGGAGGCTCAACTCCGGAATTCACATTTGTAATTTGAGGTTCAGGCTCTTTATTTTCATCTTTTTGATTTTGTAATCCACTGAATAAATTTTGTTCTTCTTTGTTTTTATACATTGAACCTTTCCCGCTTATAAGCCATTCAACATTAAGACGGGGGTAATTTTCAACAATTTTTTCAATAAAGTCAAAACTTGGCTTATTGCGTCCCGATAAAATATGGGATACACTTGAAGGCTGCACGCCTATTAAGTTTGCGAACTGCTTTGAAGAAAGATTTTCGTGGTTCAGCAACTTCATTAACCTGTCCTGCATATCTGCAAATTAGATTTATTAAGCTAATATTCAGTGATTTATTAAATTATATCAAATATTCATTTCTTTTATTCTGAATGAACCCACATGATTTATACATGTTTTTTTGTTAGCTTAAGCTATCAGGGAGTTCATAATATTAGTGAATTGTAAATTCCATTAATTTTTGCTCTATACAAATGTAACAATTTTATATGTCACATTTGTAATTATCTTGATTTACTTTTGTAACCATTTGATCAGATTTGTTTATACAAGATATTGAAGCACCAGTTCTTTTAAATTTATTAAATTGCTGGTTATGAATACTTTTGATCTGCAACCAGACCCTTTTGTTTACAGCTATACAAAATATTCAACCCTTATTTATATATTTACTTTATATAAAAGATATAACAAACTGGTTATCCGTTTATTATTATTAAATAAATTTACAAATATAACCGTTGTTTTTGATTTCAGGCTAATTACATTTGTGAATTACCGGGTTTAAACAGGTGGTTAATTGAGCAGTATGTTTTGTAAAGAACAGGTACAACTAAAAGTGTGAGAAATGTAGATGTAATAAGTCCACCGATTATAGTCCACCCCATCGGGGCCCACAAAGTACCCCCCTTAAGGGTCAGCGGGAGCAGTCCGCCTATAGTTGTCAGAGATGTGAGCACTATTGGGGTAAACCTTGTGGATCCTGCCTGACAAAGCGCATGACCTGTATCAAGTCCGTTTTTTACAAGCCTGTTGGTATAGTCTACAAGTATTATTGAATTGTTTATAACAATGCCAATCAGACTAATCAACCCTATGAATGCTGTAAATGAAAAGGTGTAGCCTGTAATAAACAAAGCCCATATGGAACCTATTACAGCCAGGGGAACAGCTGAAAAAATTATGAGCGGCTGAGTGAAGGAACGGAACTGAAAGACCAGTACGCCGAAAATCATAATTACAGCTATCAGGATAGCCCGCTTCATTCCTGTGAATGTTTCCCTGCGGCTTTCAAGCTCACCTGCAACATAATACCCGTAACCGGGTGGAAACTGATAATCCCCAAGCTGAGCAAGCACAGGGTCTATCACTTCATTGAGGGTGTAACCGCGGCGTACATCTGCCAGTACCCTTGCACTGCGCTGCAAATTGAATCTCGATACCAGACTGGGGGTGGTTTCAAATTCCAAAGATGCAAGCTGTCCCAAGTTAACCTGTTTTCCCTCAAGAGACGATATATATATACGATCCAGATCCTCAACCCTTACCCTGTCCCCCTCGGGCATCCTGAGAACAATGCCATACTCCTTCCCCGCTTCATCCCTGAACCGGGAAACCGTAATACCACTGATCGCCATACGTATTGTTCTGTCTATCTCATGAATCGGCACACCAAGCATACCGGCCTTTTCACGGTTAATTACAAAATGGAGCCCGGTTTGGGATTTGTCAAGAAGGTTTTCCACATTTATCGCACCTTCACGCTCAGAGAGCATTTGCTCGACATCTTGTGAAATTTTCCGCAGCAGCTGCGTATCGTCACCTGTTATATATATTTCAACCGCTGCTTCCATGGGCACTCCCTGCTCAAATTCCCTGACTGTAACCGAAGCACCCGGATACCCTGCAAAAGTACGCCGCAGGTTTCTCACCAGAGTCTCATATTCTCTCACATCGTAGCGTTCGAGTTCGGCATATATCTCAGAATAATTCCGGGCATAAGGCCTTGAGAAAATATTATAATATATACGGGGGTTTCCCTTGCCTATATTGGTGGCATAATGGCTTACAAGCGGTATGGTGTCTAAAACCGATTCCACCCATCTTGCAGCACTGTCGGTTTTATCTATGGCTGTCCCCTCAGGCTTGTCAATGCGGACCATCAACTGGGGTGTCTCGGCCTTCGGGAAAAAGCTAACCCCCACAAAAGTGAATATCCAAAGAGAAAAGCCAAGCATGCCAATGGCAATAAAAAGTGCCAGCCACCTTCTGGATAACACAAAATTAAGTGTTGTCCTATAGGGGTTTAGAATTATCCATTTCAATAATCGCTCGAATACCCGGCCACCACTTTTGCCACTACTGTTATAATCTGCTTTTTTAAAAAAACGGCTTGCCAGAAGAGGTGACAGAGAAAGGGTTATAAGAAGCGAAAAGCCCAGGGTGGCAATAATTGTGACCGGCAGACTTCTTATATAGTCGCCCGCCTTGTCCGGGAGCAGTATCACAGGAATAAATGCCAGAAATGTAGTAGCGGTTGCGCTTATAACTGGGCGTCCTATTTCAGATACACTTTCAACTGCAGCAAGTTTAGGCTCATATCCTTTTTTCAGGAAACGGTTAACATTGTCAACCAAAACTATGGAATTGTCTACAAGCAAACCGAGTGCCACCACAAGCGCCGCAATAGAAACCTGCTCCAGCGCAAATCCGGAAATGTCAACAACACCCAGTCCGGTAACTATGGAGAGGGGGACGGCCATTATCACTATAAATGAAGATTTAAGGCCCATAGTCAAAAAAACAACCACCCCTACCAGAAAAATACCCTGAAACAGGTTAACCAGAAAATTATTTATGCGCCTGTCAACGTTTTCAGACTGATCGAAAACCTTTACACATCGGATCTCATCTTGGGAATAATCCCTTATGTATTGATCAATTTTATCATCTATTGCCTGAGTCATTCGGAAAACGTTCATTCCCTCCTGCTGCTGAACAGAAAGAAAAACCGCCCTTTCTCCGTTGTAGCGGGCATAATAAAGATTGTCCCCAAAATCAAAATCCACATTTGCAATATTCTCAAGATAAACTGTTCTTCCCCGGTAAGCCCCCACTATCGTCCTGCGCACTTCATCGGGAGATCTGTAGGCGCCGCTTGTCTTAACACTGAAGGATCTGCCTCCCACATTGATGTTTCCGCCGGGAATGTTTGCATTGGCACTTTCTATGGCTGATTTAATCTGGCCGAGGGAAATATTCACGGCTGCCATCTTTTCCATATCGGGGGAAATCCTTAGCTCCATCTCCGGTATGGCGTGCAGCTTCACCTTTCTGATACCGTCGATAGTTTCAATTTTTCTTTTCAGATATTCTGCATGCCTCTCCAGCTCTTCGAAGCCGGCAAACTCTGAAACGAGCGCAAGCTGCATTATTGACACATCCGTGCTGGTCCACTGAACCGTCTCAAGGCTTAAAATCTCCCCGGGAAGGGTCCGTTCAACCTCATTTATCCTCATTACCATTTCGTTGTATTTATCTCTTGCATCAGTCCAGTGTTCAAACTCAACACTGATAGTGGCAACACCGTCACGCAGGCTGGTGTTGATCCTCCTTATATCATCCAGCTCATTTACAGCCTCTTCAATTGGTATTGCCACCATCTGCTCCATGTCCTGCGGACTTGCACCCGGATAAATTACAATTACAGACCCTCCGGAAATGTATACTACAGGATCTTCCATGCGCGGCATGGTGAAGAAGGAATACCCCCCCATCACCAGAATTATTATGAAAATAACCAGCGTAAAGTGGTAATTTTCAATAAAAAACCTTGAAAATCGCATTAACTTGAATTAACTGATTTACAGATTTTTTTGAATAAAAACTGTATCATTTTCACTAACATTCTCCTGTAGTTTCTCCGGCTGCTTTTCTTTAGAGGTAACAATTCTTACCCTGTCATCATTTCTGACAAAACCGGCACCCTCGACTATAACAGTATCACCATGTGAGATCCCGGCAGAAATTAGCAGACGATCCTGATAAATACGGTCAATTGTAATATTTCTGCGCCTGGCCTTCCCTTTTTCAACCAGAAAAATATAACCGCTCTTACCTGTAGCCCCTGCAAGGGATTCAGGGGGAATGGAAACGAATTCCGCGCCCTTTGCACTTGTTATTGCAGCCTTCCCGATAAATCCCGGCATAAGAGGGGAGTGTAAACCGGGGAAATCCAGCTTCACTTCATACATGCCGGTATAGGGATCAGCCATGGGAGCCATTTCCGAGACCACAGCCCTGACTTTCTCACCCGCTAAGGCATCAAATGAAACATTAGCGGAATCCCCCTTTTGAAGTATCATTCTTTGACGGTCGCTAACAAAAGCTTTAAGGACCAGCCTTTGTTCTTCACAACCAAGCAATATTACAGGCTGACCGGGTGCGACAAGCTCATTTTCATCGGCCATGATCCTGAGGACTTTTCCGCGGGAAGGAGCGTAAACTGAAGAGTGCAGACGGTTAAAGCTTGCAATTTGCAAATCGGATTTGGCGATTTCATAGGCGGTTTTAGCATTTTCCACCTGCTCCCTGGTTGCAGCGCCCTCCTGAAACAGGTCAGCAACCCTTTGTTTGTCCCGCTCTGCTTTTTCCAGAGCGGCAACAGCCTGATTTTCCCTTGAGCGTATTTCAGAAAGATCAAGAGTGGCAAGTAATTCCCCTTTTTCAACTACCTTGCCTTCACCTGCCAATACAGAGCTGATAATTCCCCCCGTTTTAAAACTGAGATTATAGCTAAGCCGGTAGTCGACGCGTCCGCTTGTTTGAACAGTACGATAATACTCCCTCTTTTCGGTAGTAAAAACCCTCACAGGTATGGTCTCTTCTTCAGGGGCCTCCGGGGTTGAATTGCAGCCTGAGAGCAATATAAAAAATACTGCAGCACAGCAGTTAAAAAAAACAGGGACCTGCATTAATGTAGTATTTTAAGTAAAAATACACAAATATTTAAAAATCAAAAATATAAGCTTGTTATGTTAAGCCGGTTTGTTAATCTTTCTCTCAGCAATAAATTCGATTATAAGTATTGATAAGAATCCTGCAATCATTACAATTAAGGCTGTAAGTACTTCGGGGGTAAAACCTCCAGGGATATAGTGTTCATATCCGCTTACAACAGGCGACCCGTCAGGCCTTAAAACAATATTGCCTGCCGCATTTGTGTGATAAACAGGATCTTTCCATGGCCAAAGAATTGCCAGTGATCCTGCAATAAATCCTGTAAGAAGTGAAAGGGTCTGGTCCCTGTAACTTTTGAACAACCATGACAAAATTCTGGAAAAAAGAATCAGACCCGAAACTATACCCAAAAAAACGGGCAAAAGGATATCTCCCCTCAGGTGGTTTATTGCCTCTATTGCCACAAGCTGGTAGTTTCCCATTATTATAAGTATAAATGAGCCCGAAAGTCCGGGCAGTATCATACTGCAAACTGCCACCGCTCCGGATAGCATAAGATATAAAAAATTTTCATTTTCCGTGGCCGGAGAAACAAAAGAAATATATAAGGCAGTGCAAGTCCCTGCAAAAAGAAAAAACAATACTAATGGGCTCCACTTTTTTACCGATTTGCCCACATAAAGTACAGATGCCATTATGAGGCCGAAAAAGTAGGCCCATATTAAAACAGGATAATTCTGGAACATATACTCAAGTACCCTGGCAAGTGTAAATATGCTGATTATGACACCTGAGAAAAAGAGGGTCAGAAAAAAAAAATTTATACGTTTTGAGAAATCAGCAAAATGTCCGGTAAACAACAATCTTAATGCTTCCCGGTCTATTGAGCGGATGGAATGGATAAGTTTTTCGAATATTCCGGTCACAAGAGCAATTGTCCCGCCCGAGACGCCCGGTATCACATTGGCCGCTCCAACTGCAAAACCTTTTGCTGCAACCACGGCATTGGAAATTATAAATTTGTGCATACCCGAATGCTAATTTACTCTTTGCTTTTACAAGGCATTCCCTGACCACAGGTAAACAATATCAAAATAAACCCGCCACCGGGATCAAATATTATCCATTGTCGTTTTTCCTGAAACTATTGATCAACTCTTTAACAAATCTTCTTTTACGTGCTTTCGGACAATATTCGAGAAATTCCGGATAAAGATCGAAATTAATAGACAATCCCTTTTCAAGATAATACTTTGCTTTTTGGTGATTTTGAAGAATCAGCCAGTAAGCTGCCAGCCTGTAGTTCAAATTGGCATTTTCAGGATCTGACTTAAGCGCTTCCTCGAGAACCCTTATTGACTCTGAAGTTTGATTTTTAAGGTTGTATATTTCGGCAATAGCTATAAACGACTCATAGTCTGTAGGGTTAAAGGAAACAGCTTTTGAAAATGCCTCAAAAGCATTTTCAAAATATTTAAGCTTAATATAAATATTGCCCAGTGAATACCAGAATTGGGCATTTTCAGGTTCAATATCCAGAAGCTCCCTGTATGCCTGTGCCGCATTGCGGTATTTCCCGGTATTTTCATAAGTCACTGCCATGTTAAAGCGGGCAGAAATGAATCCCGGATCAATAGCAATTGCATAATCATAGGAGTTAAGAGCCTTTACGGGCTGATCCATCTGATTGTAGATAACCCCCAGGTTATACCAAACATTTTCCGAATAGGGATCTGTGTCAAGATAGAGCTCATAGTAGTAAGCCGATCTTGAAAAATTGCCGCTCCTTTCGTGACAATATGCCAGGTCATAAAGAATAATGCTGTTTGAGGGATTTTCCCTGTATGCCTCAAGAAAAAAGCTGATAGCGTATGAGAATTGATCATTCTGTTCAAAGATCATGGCAATATTTGACAACAGCTCCTCCTTTGGCCCGGTTGTAAGCCTCACTGCATTACGGAACTCTTTAAGGGCGGTATCGGTATTATTCAATCCCAGATACGAAACTCCTTTGGCAAAATATACTTCCGGATTACTGCTTTCAATTCCCTCAATATTTTTCAGTATATCAAGTGCATGGGAAGCATCACCCTTCTCATTAAGCGCCTGGGCCTTTTTAAGGTAAATACCTGTTGAAAGCGGATGCTGCTCAATTGCAAGGGAAACGGCCCTTAATGCCTTGGCAGTTTTCTTGTTAACCAGATAGTGATCAATTATTTCCTCAAACTCATCCACATCGAAATAATATCTGGAGTTATTCCTGAGCATTTCTTCATAACGCCTCAGCGGTCTGAGTTTGAAATTTGATGAAAATTCTCTTTCTTCCGACATGTTATTCATACTTTTCAGTCCACAAAAATAGAATTATTTTCCGGATTTATCCACAATATTTATAATGAATGTAAACAACTGAATTATCACCTATATTCAATTTATGCTTAAACAAGATATGCTGCAACCTGCAAAGCTTTGGGAAAAAATTTTGATGAGTCTGCTCCGAGCTTAAATATTTTGTTTAAGTAATTATTACAATTGACTAATAAATAGAGGCCAGGATACTATTAAGTGTTTATTAAAATAAATATGGGAGGACACAATATAAAAGGCGTAATTTCAGTTAAACATACTGATTCATTTGCATTTATTTTAAAAATAACATATATTAGCATTTCCGTACAATGTTTAAAGGGCTGAAAAAAGGCTTATACAAAAGCCTGCCCCGAACCAAAAAAACAATTTAAAAATTATGGAAAACTACAGAGAAAAGCGTTTGGAACGTCAATCGGCAACGCGAAAAAACGCGGCTATAGTAATAGGCGTTATACTGCTTCTGTCAATTGTCGGAAACATAATCCTTTTAGTTCAAAGTTCAAGGATGTCCGACGAGAAAGATGAATTACAGGCTGAAAAAGAGGTTGTAATTTCAGAAAAAGAAAAGGTTGAGGAATCAAACAGGCAGTACAGGGAAGAGATAGAGGCAGTAAACAGAGAGAAGGAGGAGCTTGAGGAAAAGTTGGGTGAAATGGAAGATGAGATAAGGGCCAAAGATTCCCGAATTGCCCAACTAAGCCGTGAAGCCGCTGAAGCCGAGGATCTTCGCAATAAACTTGCCGAATACGAAAATCTTGAAGAAGATTACGAGGAACTTCTTGAAGAACGCGAGAAACTGGCGCAAGATCTCGAGGATGTGAAAAATAGGCATGCAAGTCTTCAAACTGAACATGACCAGTTGCTTGAACGCAAAGAAGAGGCTAAAAAACTTTACGCCTACAATATTTGCGTCAAAAACAGGCAGCTGAGATGGATCTGTTCTGACCGCTATGTTGAACGTGCCCGCAGGGCAGATCAAACTTTTATTGATTTTGAGATTGACGGCAGTCTTTTTGCCGAAAGCGGACCCAGAACCGTACATGTGGTTCTTTACGATCCCGCGAATAACGTTATGTATCCGGGCGATGAAACTTTCACACTCGAAGACGGCACCGAAAGTGAGTACACAAAAACACGCACCGTTGAGTGGGATCAGGAGCCTGCCCATGTAAGCTTCATGGTAGAACATCCTGAAAGACTGGACGATGGTACCTACTTAGTTGAAGTATACATTGAAGGTCGTTTCGTAGCTGAAGGGGATTTTGTTCTGGAATAAAAGATCCGGTCAGGAATAAATCTCCTTTGCGGTTGCCCTCAGAGTGTTTTCTAAAAGTGACACTATTGTCATCGGCCCAACCCCACCGGGTACAGGCGTAATGAAACTACATTTGGGGGCAACCGCATCAAAATCTACATCTCCTGCAAGTTTCCACCCCGATTTTGTCTTATCCGACTTGACACGTGTTATCCCCACATCAATCACTACTGCTCCTTCTTTTACCATATTTTGCTTAACGAAACCTGGACTGCCCATTGCAGCTATAATTATGTCGCCCGAACGGCAAATCTCTTCCAGATTGGAGGTTCTGCTGTGACAAATTGTAACCGTGCTGTTTCCTGGTTCACCTTTTCTTGACATTAGCATGGCAACAGGTTTGCCCACTATATTGCTGCGGCCGACAATTACGCAGTGCTTTCCGGAAGTTTCAATTTTATAACGGCGTAAAAGCTCCATAATACCGTAAGGGGTGGCGGGAAGAAATGAGGGGAGCCCTGAGAACATCCTTCCGACGTTAACCGGATGAAAGCCGTCGACATCCTTCTGATAACGAACCGTTTCAATTATTTTACTCTCAGAAATGTGGCCTGGTAAAGGCAACTGTACAATTAATCCATCAATATCAGAATTCTCATTTATCTCCTCTACCTTTTCAAGCACTTCCTGCTCTGTGGCATCATCATCAAATTTTATTACTGAAGAATTGATTCCCACTTCATTACAGGCTTTCACTTTATGTGAAACATAAGTTTCACTTGCAGGGTCGCTGCCAACAATAATTGCTGCAAGGTGGGGGGTCTTGCCGCCTTTTTCCGTATGGTCCTTTACTTTTTGTGCAATTTCCTGCCTGATTTGAGCGGCAGTCTCCTTACCATTTAATAAATTCATGATTGCTTGGGTTTTGTGATTTTTTACTTAATACATAACTTTAAGTTGTTGTAGGCGGAATTAAAAAAAATACCGGATCATTTTTTCCGGCTCGTTTGCATATTACCCATAAGTTGTTCTAAATCTTTCGGACCTTTGCCGCCCGACATCTTCTTCATCATTTTGCGGGTTTGTTCGAACTGCTTTACAAGTCTGTTGATTTCCTGGATATCCTTTCCGCTTCCCTTTGCTATCCTTTTTCTGCGACTGCCGTTAAGAATGTTTGGATTATCGCGTTCTTCCGGGGTCATTGACTTGATTATCGCCTCTATTCCCTTGAAAGCGTCATCTTCAATGTCAAGATTTTTCAAAGCCTTCCCCATTCCCGGTATCATTCCGGCAAGGTCTTTCAGGTTACCCATCTTTTTTATCTGATGTATCTGCTTGAGGAAATCATTGAAATCAAACTTGTCCTTTGCAATTTTCTTTTGAAGCTTACGTGCTTCCTGCTCATCATACTGCTCCTGGGCGCGTTCAACAAGAGTTACAACATCACCCATTCCCAGAATCCTGTTGGCCATCCTCTCGGGGTGGAAAACCTCTATGGCATCGGATTTTTCACCCGTTCCAACAAATTTTATGGGCTTGTCAACAACCGATCTTATTGAAAGGGCCGCGCCACCCCGGGTATCGCCGTCAAGCTTGGTTAGCACAACTCCTTCATAATCAAGTCTGTCGTTAAACTCCTTTGCCGTATTAACGGCATCCTGACCCGTCATGGCATCCACTACAAACAATATCTCATTTGGCGAGACTGCCTTTTTTATTGATGATATCTCGTTCATCATCTGTTCGTCAATTGCCAGGCGCCCCGCAGTATCAATAATAACAAGGTTATGACCCTCTTTTTTTGCATGTTTTATTGCCGAATTTGCTATCCTGACAGGATTGTTGTTTTCCTTTTCAGTATAAACCGGAATACCGATCTGTTCGCCAAGAACCTCCAGCTGCTCAATGGCGGCAGGACGATATACGTCACAAGCTACCATCAGAGGGTGCCTGCCTTTTTTGCTTTTCAGGTACCTGGCCAGTTTGCCTGCAAATGTTGTCTTTCCCGACCCCTGCAGTCCGGCAAGAAGAATTACCGCCGGATTTCCATCAAGGTTGACCTCTTCGGCCTCACCTCCCATTAATTTGGTCAGTTCGTCATTGACGATCTTAATCATCATCTGACCGGGCTTGACCGAAGATACAACATTTTGTCCAAGCGCCTTTTCCTTTACAGTATCTGTGAAAGACTTGGCAATTTTATAGTTGACATCCGCGTCAACAAGTGCCCGGCGTACTTCTTTCAATGTTTCTGCAACATTGACTTCAGTTATAAGTCCTTCTCCCTTGAGTAACTTAAAGGATCTCTCGAGTTTTTCAGTTAAATTATCAAACATATAAGTTCTTGTTTGTTACAGTATTAAATTACATCCGCTCCGGTACATCAGCACCGAGAAGGTACATGGAATCCTTTATCAGTTTTCCCGTATACACCGAAAGCAACAGGCGGAACTGCCGTACATCCTCATCCGGCCCTCTTATAATGGGATGATCCTGATAAAACTGGTTATACTCTTTAGCCAGCTCATAAACATAGTTTGCAATAAGTGCCGGATTGTACTCCCTGGCCGCCTCAGATAAAACGGCGGGAAAATCGTAAAGCATTTTCAGTAGGTCCAGTTCTTTCCCGCCCGGATTCACAAACGGACTTTCTGCCTTTTCAATTATCCCGGCACCGGCACATTTACGTCTAAGTGAACAAACGCGCGCATGAGTATATTGTATAAAAGGGCCGGTATTTCCGTTGAAATCAATCGATTCATCAGGATTGAACAACATGTTTTTTTTGGGGTCAACTTTAAGAATGAAATATTTCAGTGCCCCCAAACCTATCATTTTTACCACTTCCTGTCTGTCCTGCTCGGCAACCCCGTCAAGCTTCCCGTGCTCCCGGGAAATTTTTTGCGCTGTTTGCTCCATTTCAGCAATTATATCATCTGCATCCACAACAGTTCCCTCGCGCGATTTCATTTTGCCTTCGGGCAGCTCTACCATTCCGTAGGAGATATGCTTTATGTTATCGGCCCACTTGTAACCGATTTTCCGTAAAATAACCTGCAACACTTTAAAGTGGTAGTCCTGTTCATTGCCAACCACATAAAGCATTCTTCCTGCATTATAATCCTCCTGCCTTATAACGGCGGTACCTATATCCTGTGTAATGTAAACAGATGTGCCGTCAGGTCTGAGCAGCAATTTTTCACCAAGGCCTTCATCCTGAAGATCAGCCCATACCGACCCGTCATCTTTTTTAAAAAGCACCCCTCTTTCAAGCCCTTCTTCAACTACCTTCCTGCCTGTTTTATATGTTTCAGACTCATAATATATTTTGTCAAAATCAACACCCAAAGCAACATAGGTTTTCTCAAAACCCTCATAAACCCACTCGTTCATAGTCTTCCACAATTCGATAGTTCCGCTGTCTCCCGCTTCCCATTTTCTGAGCATTTCATATGCCTCCTCCATTAGAGGAGCTTTTTTTCTTGCCTCTTCTTCCGAAAAACCTTCCTCTTTCAAATTGTCAATTTCCCCCCTGAGGGCTTTTTCAAACATTACATAAAAGGAGCCTACAAAGTGGTCACCCTTAACACCTGCACTCTCAGGGGTTTGACCATTACCCCACTTTTGCCAGGCAAGCATAGTTTTGCAAATATGGATACCCCTGTCATTTACCAGGTTGACTTTTTTAACCGGTTTCCCGGCCGCTTCGAGTATTCTTGATATGCTGAAACCCAGCAGATTATTGCGAATATGACCCAAATGGAGGGGCTTATTTGTGTTGGGAGACGAAAATTCAACCAGCACAGGCGGTACATTTTTAACGGTCTCACTATCCGAAAGGAAATCACTTCTAATTGCCCGGTTCAGGTACTTTATCCACCATGAAGGCTCTATTTCAAGATTCAAAAACCCTTTTATCACATTAAAAGACCTTACCTCTTCCATCCTGCCGGCAAGATATTCACCTATTTTTGAAGCTGCTTCATGGGGAGGAAGCTTTAATTTTTTAAGGAGCGGGAATACAACAATTGTAATATCCCCCCTGAATTCACTCCTTGTTTTCTGAATATGTATAAGCTCCCGCCAGTCATCGCCGCCGTAAAGGGAAGTCAAATATTGAACAACTTCATTTTCTATCTTTTTTTCAAGAATCATAAGGCTGGTAATATATTAATCCTGCAAAGATAATACATATGGCAAAATATGTTAAGATTTGAAAAGGTGATCACAAAAAATTTTAAGCTTGTTCAAATCCGGGGCAAAAGAAAGTGGGATTGCTCCCGTCGGTTTTTCCGGACAGTTAAGGCCCCTTCAGCAAACCGGGTTTTGTCTGCCATAAACTGATGAGGTTCATGCAAGCCTTTAGCCGGCATTGTAATACGCGTGTTTTAAACGGGAATGAGAACTAGCATGAGCAAAAATTTTTCTCCGCTCTGCGGCTTTTATTGCAACAGTTTAGTTATTTTTGCGTAGTTACACTTAATAATATTATTTAAAAAAGTCATGCAAAAATCTCTTATTTCATTCATCCTTCTGGTCTCCTCGCTTTTTTATGCAGGAGCTTCCCCTTCCGGTTACAACATAGAGGTTACAATTAACGGTTTGGAAGAGTCTCAGCTACTGCTTGCCTACCATTTCGGCAACAGAACCTATATAAAGGACACCGTCGATGTGGATCAAAACGGAACGGGCGTGTTCAGCGGGAGAGAAAAACTACCGGGAGGTATTTATCTTGTGGTAATGGAAGATATGAACTATTTTGAAATAATGGTTGACAAGGAGCAGGAATTCAGTATTGAAACGGACACGGATGCTCCCCTTGCCAACATGAAGGTAGAGGGATCAGAGGAAAACAGCAGGTTCCTGGAATATCAGCTTTTTATGAATGAAAACCAGTCCCTTGCATCCTCGCTAAGGGAAAGGATAAGTGAAAACAGTGAAAACCCCGATTCGGTTGACGTTTTACAATCCCAACTCGAAGAAGTTAACAACAAAGTTCAGGAATACTGGGATAGTATAATAGCCGAAAAACCCGGGTCATTTCTTGCCGCACTGGTAAAGGGAATGAAACAACCCGAAGTCCCTGATTTTGAGATACCACCCGATTCTGAAAATCCTGACTCTCTGAGATGGACAATGCGCTACAATTATAACAGGGATCATTATTTTGATAATATTGATTTTTCAGATGAGCGTCTTTTGCGAACACCGGTTATGCACAACCGTATTGAAAACTACTTCGACCGGGTTCTTAAGCAGCACCCCGACTCCATAATTCCGCAGGCCGACCTGCTGATCTCGAAAACCAGGGGAAACGAGGATGTGTATCAGTATGTTCTCACATATCTTCTGAACAAATATGAAAAGCCTTCGATTATGGGACTTGACGAAGTTTTTGTGCATTTGGCTGAAGAGTATTACCTTTCGGGTGAGACCCCGTGGGCAAGTGAAGATATGCTTAACAGATTAAGGGAGAGGGTTGAGCGGATGAAGCCCAGCCTTATCGGCCGGGTTGCCGAGGATCTGTCAATGAAGGCTCCTGACGGAAGCCGGATAAGCCTTCACGAATTGGATGCAGATTATACAATTATATACTTTTACGAACCCGAATGCAGCTTCTGCAAAGATATGACCCCTCAGCTGGTAGATATGCAAAATGAATACAGTGAAAAAGGGGTTGAGATATTTGCCGTCTATATCTATAATGACCCCGGAGAGTGGGAAACCTACATAGATGAATACAACATGGAGGGCCTGATAAATGTTTACGACCCGGATAATTCTACAAACTTCAGGTTCTATTACGATATAAACAGCATTCCCACGCTCTATATGCTGGATGCGGACAAAGAGATCATTGCCAAGCAGGTGGGAATTGATACATTGAAAAACATCCTTGAAGACAGGCTGACCTTACAAAATAACTAAATTTTCAGCCTTTTTCCGATATCCTCTATATAATACCTGAACTGCTTGTCTGTTTCAAGCAGGTTATTTACCGTTTTGCATGCGTGCAGAACGGTTGCATGGTCTTTGCTGCCGATTTGCGCACCTATTGATGCAAGTGAAGATTTGGTCAGGTTCTTTGAAAAGTACATTGCTATCTGTCGGGCCTGAACTATCTCACGTTTGCGTGTTTTGGTATGCAGCTGTTCAACATTAATATTAAAATAATCGCTAACCACTTTTTGTATATATTCGACAGATATTTCACGCTTGGAGTTTCGCACAAGCCTGTCTATAACCTGATGGGTCAGCTCAATTGTCACCTCTTTCCTGTTAAGAGTTGACTGTGCCAGCACATTGATTAGCGCTCCTTCAAGCTCACGTATATTGGTTGTTATATGTTTTGCAAGGGTTTCCAGTACCTGTTCGGGGACGCTGATACCGTCATTGTATACTTTTTGGTATAAAATAGCTTTTCTTGTTTCAAAATCAGGCGCCTGGATATCTGCCGAAAGCCCCCACTTGAACCGGGACAAAAGCCTTTTTTCAAGTCCCTGCATCTCCACCGGCGGCTTGTCTGATGTAAGAATAAGTTGCTTGCCCGCCTGATGCAAATGATTGAAAATGTGGAAAAAAACATCCTGGGTCTTTTCTTTCCCCGCAAAATCATGGACATCGTCGAGGATCAACACATCAATCATCTGGTAAAAATGCAGAAAATCATTGCGGTTGTTATTTCTTACAGCCTCCACAAACTGATTTGAAAATTTATTTGCATCAACGTAGAGAACAGTTTTATCCTTAAACTTTTCTTTTACTTCAATTCCAATGGCATGTGCAAGGTGGGTCTTGCCCAGGCCGTTCTCACTGTAAAGAAATAAAGGGTTAAAGGCGGTGCCACCAGGTTTGCCGGCAACGGCGAAAGCGGCTGACCTGGCAAGCCGGTTGCATTCTCCCTCCACAAAATTCTGGAAAGATTTCTCGGGACAAAGCCTGGGATCAATGTGCAACTTCTTTATACCCGGTATAACAAAAGGGTTTTTTATATCTTTCTGATCAGTGCTGGTTTCCGTTAAAGTCTCCACAGGCTTGTTTTTCAGCTCACTTTGTGATTTGCCGGGAAATCTTACTGTGTATGGCTTTACACTGGAAGCACCGTTATGCTCCATCACCACATTGTATTCAAGCTTGGCCCCCTCTCCTATCTCCTTGCGAAGAGTTTTACTCAAAATGTCTATATACTGCTCTTCAAGGTATTCATAGAAAAAAGGGCTGGGTACCTGAATGGTCAGGATCTTATTCTCAAGCTTAAGCGGCACAATAGGTTCAAACCATGTCCGGTAGCTTATTGAAGGAACATTGTCTTTGATGACCTTCAGGCAGTTGTTCCATACTTGTTCGTGCTTATTAGACATATTTTGAGCTAATTTTAAAGAAACCACACTTTTTTATTGAGAAGCAATTTTGTTAAAATAAACATTAAAAAAAAACAGGAAAAGGTCTTGACTTTTTACAAAACAAATAAAGGGTTTTACAGACAATGGTTTATGAATTATAAAATTTTTATTTTTTTAATATTGTTCACACTATCAATAAATTATTTAAAAAGTTAATTAATAAATTGTCTCCTAATGCATTATTGGCATTAACAAATAATATGGTTTAAGCTGACAGGAACAACTACTATTTTTTAAATTATTTTTAAATAATATGGCTCAGTACAGCCAACAATACATGCCTGGCAGTCAATATTTTAAATAACTACAATTAACAGCCAGGTTTTTAAGAATAATATATTTGGAGATTTTTTCAGGAAAAATTTACCTAATCTTCAAAACCTGAACCTCTTCTTCCGAATATTGAAAAATTGACATATTTTCCCGGATTTTCACGAAGATCGATAAGAAGGCTGTCAAGGTTCTTTGCAGCACTGTCCAGATTTCTGTACATTTGCTCATCCTTCACAAGCTGGCCAATAGAGCCTTCACCCCGGTTAACCTTTTCAATCAGCTCGCCGGAGGATTCGAGCAGGGCGTTGAGCCTCCCGACGGCAAGCATCAAATCAGCTGCGGCAAGCGAATCGCTGACGGCAGAAATATTTCCTGATGCAGAATCCAGATTTGACACAATGTTGTAGAGCCGGTTTTGATCACCTGTGATCAACGTGTCAACAGAATATACAGAACGCTGAAGGCTTTCAACGGTTTTGGAAGTCTTCTCAACGGTTTTGGAAAAATTGTCCCTGAAATCTTCATCAAACATTAAATGAAAAGTCTTAAGCACAGAATCGGCCGATGCTGTCAGGTCCTCAAGACTGTTTTTCAGGGGAAGCAGATGCGTTCTTATCTCTTCGGCAATTTCGGGCTCAATTGCAGCATTCAAGGTGTCACCCGGACTGCAGTATTGGGTATGATCGCCAATATCGAGCTCAATTGCTTTTGTTCCCATAAAATCGGTACTGTAAATCCTTGCAACCGTATTACGGGGTATTTTATGCCCGGCATCAACAGTAATTTTTACAATAACCTCTTTCATGCCGCTGCCAAGGCGCATATCGGAAACCAGGCCAACACGGTAGCCCTGCACCTTAACAGGGTCGGATTCATTTAGTCCGTCAACCCGGTCATAAACCACATAATATGTATCAGCAGGCTTTAGAAGATTGCGCCCCTTTAAAAAACTGAAACCCCATACAAAAACAATTACGGTAACAACCAGTATTGCCCCCGCTTTTAATTCCTTTTTAATCTTCATAAAAAAGTTAATTATCCTGTTTCCCTTCCACCTCTTCCAGGGCTTCCTGCAAAGGAATCAGCTGGCCGTTTTTAACAGCAACCGTAAAAGCACCGGGGAAAAGTTCATTTATTTCATCTCTTTTTTCCGTGATCTCATCAATGCAGGTGGAATACCCTGTAACATACTTGTAAACACCGTCCACCTCATAAACTTCAATATCCTCAAGACCTTCGAAATATTCTGAATCAAGCGATATCAAACTTCCCGAGGAGCTTACCTGCACCCTGAAACCTATATTGTCTTCAGTTGTGGTTTGCCCGCCGCCCCGCGAAGGCAGCTTTACTTTATCGCTTTTCACAGATCCGCTCATAACCCTATCCTGACTGCCTGCTGTTGAAGCAAACACACTTGTTCTTCTCTGTACAGATTCCTTGTAAGATCTTACAGCCCTGAAAATTGCGGAAGCAAGATAACTCTGACCCTGATCGGACATAAGGTAACGCTCCTCATCCGGATTGGACAGGTATCCCACCTCCACAAGCACACTGGGCATAGTTGTCTGCCAAAGAACAATAAAGCCTGCCTGCCTTACTCCGCGGTCAACCCTCCTTGCCCTGGACCTGAACTCATCCTGCAAAAGCGATGCAAAATTAAGACTTTGCGACAAATAAGTGTTTTGCATCAGGGAAAAAATAATGTAGGATTCAGGTGAATTGGGATCAAACCCGTCATATTGCTCATCGTAATCCTCTTCTTTAAAGATAACGGCATTTTCCTTTCTGGCCACCTCCAAATTTTCTTTTGAATTATGCAGGCCCATTGCATAAGTTTCCGTGCCCTGAATATTTCTGTTGCTGTTTGAATTTGCGTGGATGGAAATGAAAAGGTCGGCGTCATTTGAATTGGCCACTTCAGCTCTTCTGTGAAGCTCTACAAACTCATCACCGGTACGGGTAAATATTACCTCCACATCGGGAAGATGCTCTTCAATATATTCGCCCAGTTTAAGGGATATGGGAAGCACCACATCCTTTTCTGCAACATTTGCACCTATCGCTCCAGGGTCCCTTCCCCCGTGACCGGGATCAATTACTACGGTAAATGTTTTCTCCTGATTCTTCTCAGATGCATTAACGCCAAAACATAACGGCAAAAAAAACAGCACATACCATATAAGAATAAAGGGTAATGACCGTTTAAATTTTAATAAGGATGTTAACCGTTCATTCATTACTCGTTCGTTTTTTGTAGCTTTGGGCTTTTTCAAGGCAAATGCTTATACAAAAATAGTATATAAAAATTGCAAATCACATCTTATAAAAGGCTTTTTATACCCATAATTTCGGCTTTTTTGATTTGGCTCATTCACTTGCCGCCGGCAATGAGCCATGAAGAAGAGCTGCATGCAGGAAATGATACGCTTCCTGAAGCAACCGAAGATGCCGAAGGTGAGGAGGAAAGGCTTTTGAGGTCAAAGGTGGAGTACAATGCAAAAGACTCAATTGCATTTGACCTTGAAGGGCAGAAAGTTTTTCTCTACGGTTCGGCTTTTGTTAAATATGAAGATATTGAACTAAAAGCCGACTATATAGAAATTGATTTTTCAAAAAATGAGATTTATGCAAGTAAAATGCCCGGGGAGGAGGACAAAATGCTTCAGGAACCCGGTGTAAGCGCCCCAGGGGTTCCCCAGGCAGATTCCCAGGACAGTACCCCCCAGGCAGATACTGCAAGAAGGGAAACAGAAGAGACGGAAGCTATTGGAAAGCCTGAATTCACTGACGGCGGCGAAACATTCAGGGCCGAGACCATAAGATATAATTTCAAAACCGAAAAAGGCCACATAACCGGTGTAGTAACCGAACAGGAAGGGGGCTTCCTGCACGGGGAAACAACAAAAAAACAGCAAACAGACGATATACATATAAGCCGGGGCAAGTTCACAACATGTGACAAGGATGAGCCACATTTCCATATTGCCATGTCAAGGGCGAAGGTTATGCCCAAAGACAGGATAGTATCTGGACCGCTTTACCTTGTAATAGAAGATATTCCCCTTCCCATAGCTCTTCCCTTCGGCTATTTTCCAAATACTGAGGGCAGAACTTCCGGGTTTATAGCCCCGAGCTACGGGGAGGAAAGGGCAAGGGGCTTCTATCTTCAGGGCGGGGGATATTATTTCGCCATAAGTGACTATATGGACCTTAGTCTTACCGGCGACGTGTATTCACTGGGATCATGGGCAGTAGACGCCAGGTCGAACTACAGGAAGCGTTACAGGTATAACGGGAATTTCAATCTTTCATTTTCCAGAAATATAGCCGGAGAGGAAGGGCTGCCCGGCTACGAGGAAAACCAATCCTTTAAAATCGGCTGGCAGCACAGGCAGGATGCCAAAGCTTCACCAAACAGTAATTTTTCGGCCAATGTTAACTTTTCCTCAAGTGATTACAACAGATACAATGAGCTGGACCCTGATGAACATGCAAGAAATACCGCACAGTCAAATGTTTCCTACAACTATAACTGGCCCGATCTGCCATTCACATTAAGAGCAAATGCAAGGGTAAACCAGAATTTTTCCCAGGAAACAATAGATATGGGATTGCCATCCCTTAATTTTAACATGGCACGCCAGTATCCATTCAGAAGTGAAGGAAGTATGGGAGACAGCTGGTATGAGAATATTCAGGTTTCATATACTGCAAAGGCTGACAACAGGATCAGCACTACCGAATCTAAGCTTCTGGATCCCCAGACATTCAGAGACATGAACAGCGGATTTCAGCATGAGTTGCCTGTAAGTGCCAATTTCAGGCTTTTAAACACAATCAACATAACCCCGTCGGTTACATATACCGGAGTAATGTTCCCCAACTCAATCCGCAAAAGATGGGTTGAGGATCACTACGACCAGGAAAGAGGAGAGTATGTTTCAACTGTGGTAACCGATACTGTTTCCGGCCCGGTCTATGGGCATGCCATAAACCCCACACTTTCAATGAGCGTGAACGAGGATATTTTCGGAATGTTTCAGTTCAGGGATTCAAGGATTAAGGCAATAAGGCATGTTATGAGCCCGTCTGTCAGCTTTAATTTCACACCCGACATGGAAGGCATACTTCCCGATTATTACCGGACTGTTCAGCGCGACGAGGAAGGGAATGAGAGAACTTATTCAATTTTCGACCATGCTATATACAGCACTCCATCGATCAGGGGAAGGGCAGGCAACGTCAGCTTAAGACTTTCAAACAACCTTGAGATGAAGTATATGGATTCATCCGGTGAGGAACAGAAAGTAAATATAATTGACCGCCTTAATTTCCAGACCAGCTACAACATTTATGCAGACTCTCTGAACTGGAGCCCTTTGACTATATCGGGAAGCACAAGCTTTATGGACAGAAATATCAGTATGAATTTCGGTGCAACCGTTGATCCTTATGCACTGGATGAATCGGGAAGAAAAAAAGACGAGTTTGAATGGAATGTAAACAACAGTCCCGGAAGGATAACAAGGGCCAATCTTTCACTTGACATGCGGTTCCGCTCAGAGGCAGGATCCCGTCAGACAGCCGATCCAGACCCTCAACAGCAACAACAGGGCAGCGATATTTTCGGTCACCTGGACGATGTAGACCACAGGGCCCATTATTACCCTGATTATGTGGATTTTGACGTACCGTGGAATATCAATTTACGCTACTCGATTAACTACTCCAAGCCGGGCTTTGAGAGCAATATTAACCAGACCCTGAATTTTTCGGGTGACGTAAGTCTTACAGAAAATTGGAAAATACAGTTCTCCTCAGGCTGGGATTTTGATGCAATGGATTTTACAATGACCAATATTAATATTTACAGGGACCTTCATTGCTGGGAGATGCGTTTCGGGGTGGTGCCTTTCGGCTCACGCAAAAGCTACAGCTTTACTATTCAGGTGAAATCACAAATCCTCAATGACCTGAGATACCAGACCCACAAAAGCTGGTATGACAATTTCTTCCGTTAAAAACAGCTGCAGTACTCCGGTTTTCTTAAAATATACTTATTTTTGCCTGTGGCAAACCAAATTATCAATTAAAAAAATTGCGTTATGCGTAAAGTTATTCATACCGACAAAGCCCCCGGAGCGGTGGGCCCTTATAGTCAAGCCGTTGAGGCCGGCAATACCCTTTACATCTCGGGACAGATCCCCCTTGACCCGGAAACCGGCAAAATAGTTGAGGGGGGAATCAGGGAGCAAACCCGCCAGGTACTGGAAAACACCGCCGCCATATTGAAAGAGGCGGGATACACTTTTGAAAATGTGATTAAAACCACATGCCTTTTAAGCGATATGGACAACTTTAAGGCTATGAACGAGGTTTATGGCGAATACTACAAAGAAGATCCCCCTGCACGCGCTGCCTACGGGGTAGTTAAGCTTCCTCTTGGAGTACTTGTTGAAATAGAAACAATTGCAGTTAAATCCATCTGAAGTTTTTGTAATTTACAGGTAAACAGCTGTAAATCGGGTAATTCCGTGCGACATATATAAAAAAGGCTGTCTCTTGTGACAGCCTTTTTTTATAGCCTGTTTAGGGAAAAAATCCTGAACAATTTCTTTTTTTATTCGGATACCACCTCAAAAGGAATCTCAACGCTTACATCACGGTGCAATCTCACTGTTGCGGTGTACTCACCAACCTCTTTAACGCTGTCCTCCTTTATACTTACATACTTGCGGTCGATGTCAAAGCCGAGCTTCTGAAGGTGTTCGGCAATCTGTATAGTGTTGACCGACCCGAAGATCTTACCTTTTGAACTGGTTTTTGCTCCAATGGTCAGCTTTGTGCCTTCCAGCTTTTTCGACAACTCTTCGGCTTCATTCTTTAGTTTTTCTTCCTTGTGCGCCCTCTGACGACTGTTTTCCTCGAGTACCTTTTTTGCCGACTCAGTAGCGCGAACAGCCATTCCTTTCGGGATCAGATAGTTGCGGGCGTAACCGTCCTTTACGGTTACTATATCATTTACATGTCCAAGTGCAGGTATATCCTGTTTTAATATTACTTCCATTTTTTTTACCTCCGGGTTCTTATTTAAACATATCTGTAACATAAGGCAACATAGCCAGGTGACGGGACCTTTTAATAGCCCTGGCCAGTTTTCTCTGGTATTTCAGGGAGGTTCCCGTTATCCTTCTCGGAAGGATCTTGCCCTGTTCGTTCAGGAACTTTTTTAAAAATTCGGGATCCTTGTAATCAATATATTTAATCCTGTTCTTTTTGAAACGGCAATATTTTTTCTTTTTGATCTCAACTGACGGCGGGGTCAGGTATCTTATTTCCGATTGATTTTGTGCCATAGCTTATTCCTCCTTTTTTTCCTCTGTTTCAGTTTCAACTTCATCTCCGGTTTTTTCACCTTCTGCAGCTTCACTCTTTCCCTCTTTGGCTGCCCGTTTTTTCTCACTGTACTCTATTGCATATTTGTCCATCCTGACAGTCAAAAAACGAATGATCCTCTCATCACGCCTGTACTCGGTTTCCAGTCTGTCAACAAACGAACTGTCCGCCTTGAATTCAAACATGTGGTAAAAACCGGTGGATTTGTGTTGTATGGGATAAGCCAGCTTCCTTAAACCCCAGTGATCGTCCACTACGATCTCTCCTTCTTCCCGGATTAAGTTCCGGTACTTTTCGACCGCTTCCTTCATCTGTTCTTCAGACAAAACGGGAGTTACAATGAAAACGGTCTCGTATTGGTTCAACATAGTCTTAAAAATTTTTAATATTTAAAATTCAACAAGCTGCAAATTTAGAAATTTTTTCCAGAAAATTACAATCTTCACTTCCCGAATTAATGCAAGTTACTTGCTTTTATTCTTTTTTTTACTGGTTTTTTAAATAAAGGTGCAAATTTTATAATACCTTTGATGGAATTTTGCCTCTTGTCTTGCATGCAGTTACACAACCTTCGGCAAAGAAACAGGAATCAAGTAATATGAACAAACTCTCAGGCTCTTTCGATCAATCTAACTGGCTTCCAACCTCAAAGAAAGAGATGGAAAAAAAGGGATGGGAGCGCGCAGATGTCATTTTCTTTACAGGGGATGCATATATTGACCATCCTGCTTTTGGAACGGCTATTCTGGCCCGCCTTCTTGAATCACAAGGTTTTAGGGTTGCCGTAGTGCCTCAGCCCAATTGGCGGGATGATCTGCGTGATTTTAAAAAAATGGGAAAGCCAAGGCTTTTTTTTGGTGTTTCTGCCGGAGCAATGGATTCAATGGTGAATCACTATACCGCCAAAAAACGTATCCGCTCGAACGATTCATATTCCCCGGGCGGTCATGCCGGTTTCAGACCGGACTATGCCACACTCGTATATACAAATATACTGAAGAGGCTTTTCCCCGGCACCCCTGTTATAATAGGGGGAATTGAAGCTTCCATGAGGCGTTTTGCCCATTACGACTATTGGCAGGATAAGATAAAGCCTTCAATTTTGGCTGAAAGCGGTGCCGATCTTCTTGTTTACGGAATGGGGGAAAAACCTTTAACGCAGATCGCCCGCCTGCTTGATAAAAATGTGCCCGTCAAAAACCTTGTCAACATTCCTCAAACTGTTTTCCCCGCAGGCAAATATGAAGATATTCCCGAAACCGGGGGGGAAACGGTTGAAATTAATTCATACCACAGATGCATTGAAAGCGGGGAAAGCTATGCGGCAAACTTTAAAGCCGTTGAAAAAGAGTCTTCTTCCCTTGAAGCCAGGCGCATAATACAAAAGAACGGTGATATTTTTGTGGTGGCAAATCCTCCCTGTCCTCCGCCAAAGGAAAAAGAGATTGATGCATACTACAACCTTCCGTTTAACCGGATTCCACATCCCAGGTATACCAAAAAAGACATTATCCCGGCCTTTGAAATGATAAGGGATTCGATCACCATTCATCGCGGTTGCTTCGGCGGATGCAGCTTTTGCGCCATCTCTGCCCATCAGGGTAAATTTGTCTCTAGCCGCTCATTTGATTCGATCCTTAAAGAAGCAGAAAATATAACCCGCAGCAGGGGATTTAAGGGTTATATAAGCGACATTGGCGGACCCACCGCAAATATGTACAGGATGGGGGGAAGGGATCCCCAAATATGCCAAAAATGCAAAAAACCCTCCTGCATTTTCCCGGTTATATGCCGGAATCTTAACACCTGCCATCAGCCTCTCGTGGAGCTATACAGAAAAGTACGGGATCTGCCGGGGGTAAAGAAAGTTTTTGTAACATCAGGTGTACGATATGATCTTTTTTTGATAACTGGCGGGGATAAAAGTCACGGCAGGTATGCAAGAGAGCTGATAAGACACCATGTTTCCGGCCGGCTTAAGGTGGCCCCGGAGCACACCGCACCACACTTGCTTCATCTTATGCGCAAGCCCTCCTTCGGGTTGTTCAAAAAACTGAAAAGATTGTTTGACCAGGTAAACAAAAAAGAGGGACTCAACCAGCAACTTGTACCTTATTTCATCTCCGGGCATCCCGGATGCAGCAGTGTTGATATGGCGCACCTTGCACTGGATGCAAAAAAGATGAATATCCGTCCGCAGCAGGTTCAGGATTTCACCCCCACACCCATGACACTTTCAACCGTGATGTACCATACAGGTATTGATTCTTTTACTGAAAACAAGATCTACGTACCGCGTACAAAGAATGAAAAAACGGTGCAGAACAAGTTCTTTTTCTGGTATAAAAAAGAGTACAGGAACCAAATCAGAAGTGAGCTTCTGAAAAACGGCAAAAAGGATTTGGCAGTCAGGCTGCTTGACAAGTAATAAGGATAAATCCTTTAAATTTCTTTCACCCCTGTGGTGAACCGGTCATTTCTTTCAGCAGGCGGGTGAATCCAAGTATATCATCTTCGGTGGTATCCCATGAGGTCATCCATCTGGCCTCATAAGTTTCCTCATTCCACAAATAAAAGAAGTATTCTTCCTTAAGAGGGGGGATCACTTCAGGAGGCAGTTGTGCAAAAACACCGTTGATCTGAACTTTTTGGGTTATTCTTACCCCGGAGAGTGAACAAACCTGCTCTGCCAGCAATGAAGCCATTTTATTCGCATGGAGTGCATTTTCAAGCCACAAATTATTCTTCAGCATCTCATTGAACTGTGCGGCTATATACCTCATTTTTGAAGCCAGTTGCATCCCCTGCTTTCTGACATATTTAAAATTATCTGCCAGCGAAGGGTTCAAAAAAACTATAGCTTCCCCGTACATAAGTCCATTCTTGGTACCCCCGAAAGAAAGCAGGTCAACACCGGTTTCTTTTATCATTTCCCTGAAAGATACGTCCAGTGCCGCTGCAGCATTGCAGATTCGCGCTCCGTCAACATGAAGGTGCAAACCGTGAGTATGGGCGTAATCTGCTATAACCCTTATCTCATCAGGGGTATAAAGAGTTCCCATTTCAGTTGCCTGGGTAATGGATATAACACCTGGTTGAGAATGGTGCTCAAAACCGAATCCGTGCATATGCTTTTTGATGAGGTCAACTGTTAGCTTACCATCAGGTGTTGGCAAGGTGAGCAGCTTGCAGCCTGTGAATTTTTCAGGGGCTCCGCACTCATCTGAATGGATATGGGATGTCTCTGCACATATTACAGAATTCCACGGTTTTGTGAGTGCTTCAAGGCCAAGCACATTGGCGCCAGTACCGTTAAAAACGAAAAAGACCCGGGACTCTTTTCCAAAAAAACCCTTTATCCTTTCTATAGCTTCTGCTGTGTACTTATCATTACCGTATGCGGCAACATGCCCATGGTTTACATCTGCCATGGCTTTTAAAATCCGCGGGTGAACACCCGAGTTGTTATCGCTGGCAAAACCTCTTTTATGCATTTTTTACCTGTAAAATTAGGTTTTATTGGGTAAAAATAAAACATACCTGCCATAAACAAGGAAAACAGGCTTAATTGGCGAAGGGCGAAGAGAGTTGCCAATTCATTGGATCTTTGCTGTTTTGTTTTTCAGCCACTCTTTTTCCTTCAGGTTAAGAAACGGGGAAAGTTTTTCATAAACCCGGCTGTGATAATTATTAAGCCACTCTTTCTCAAATGGTGAAAGCATTGAGCTCTCTATCAAAGAGAATTCAACAGGGAAAAGTGTGAGTGTTTCAAAGGTTAAAAAAACACCCCACCGGCTTTCAGAATGCTTTTTCACAAGCACAAGGTTTTCCGTTCGGATTCCGTGCTGATCCTCCCTGTATATACCCGGTTCGTTGGAAAGAACCATCCCCGGCTGAAGGGAGGTGTCGTTGGCTGAATTTGGGCTTATGGAAGGCGGACCTTCATGTACATTTAAAAAGAAGCCGACACCGTGGCCGGTACCGTGACCGTAATTTATACCGTAACGCCACATATGCTTACGGGCAAAGGCATCCAGGTGAAATCCCCTGGTCCCTTCCGGGAAAACGGTTGTGGCAATCTCTATATGACCCTTTAGGACAAGTGTGAAATCCCGTTTCTGTTGCCGGGTTGGAGTGCCGAGACTTACAGTGCGGGTTGTATCGGTGGTACCGTCAAGATATTGCGCTCCGGAATCAACCAGCAGCAGTCCACCGCCCCGCAATTCAGCTGCTGTTTCCTCACCGGGGGTGTAATGGGCCTGGGCAGCATTTGCCCCATAGGCAACGATAGGTGAAAAACTGTTGCCTGTATAAGTATCCTCCCTGGAGCGGATCATTTCCAGTTGACGCGCTGCGGTATATTCGGTTATGGATCTCTTCGGGCAGCTCCTCTCGAGCCAGATAAAGAACCTGACCAGAGCCACACCCTCTTTTATCATAACATTGCGCAAATGACTTATCTCGGTCTCATTCTTGGAAGTTTTCATAAGAGCCGGAATGGATCTCCCGTCAACTATCCGGCAGTGGGAGGAGATAATATCATAAAGGTATATATTGGTTTTGGCAGGGGTAAGCAAAACACGCCTGCCTTTTGGCAACCTGTTCAGGTGTTTTTCAATTTCAGAGGGATTATATATGGAAACACCATCCTTCATTAACGAAGCCTTAACTCCTCCGGGGATCTTCAACTCATCTGCAAACAACAATGCATTAAACCTGGAAATTATGGCATATGCAACAAAAAGCGGACTGTGCTGCATGTCGCTGCCCCTGAGATTGAAAAGCCAGGCAATATCGTCGGCTGAGGTAAGAAGGTTAAAGTCGATCTCCTCTTCCCTGAGCTCTTTCATTACCTCATCCAGTTTATTTTTTCGCGATTTACCGGAGAATTTTTCACCATACTCAAATACAGCATCCGGGGGAAGAGCAGGTCTGTCTTTCCAAATCAGGTCTATCAGGTCTTTGCTGTAATCAATGGCTATATCTTTTTCCCCCAGTGCCTCCCTTATCATTTTTGCCAGTCTGGCCGAAACAACATTACCGTCAAAACCGACAATACCTCCCTTGGGTGTATTGCCAGCAAACCAATCAATATAAGCCGGCCTTCGCGGATCATTGAGCTTCATAAGCTCCACTCCGGTGCCGTGGAGCTGCTTTTCAGCCTGTATGAAATATCGCGGATCTGTCCACAACCCCGCAAAATTCCCCGTCACCACCAGGATCCCTGCAGAGCCGGTAAAACCGGTGAGCCATTCAATGGCCCTGTAGCGGGCCGGTATATCATAGCTCATGTTGGGATCGGAGCTGGGAATGATGTACGCCGAAAACCCATACTTTTTAATTAATCTGCGAAGTGATTCAAGCTTTTGCTTTGTTGTCATGGCGGTTAAATAAAAAAACAGCAGGCCTGTAAGCCGGGTTCTGTCGCCCGCCAAAGCGGGGTTCTATCATTTATCTGGGCCTGCCGTCACCGGCAGGCACAAGCGGCCTACCCCTCACAGAACCGGGACGGGCAGTCCCGTGTGCCGGTCTTTGCCGGCAACCTGTGATATACATGGCCTTACAACCCATGGGTGGGACGGCTGCCGGTGTCACCACCGGCACCGGTGGGCTCTTACCCCACCTTCTCACCCTTACCCTGCTAAAGCAGGGCGGTTATTTTCTTCTCCCTTTACCATACCCTCACGGGTATCTTCCTGCTAGGAAGCATGGCGCCCTTTGTTGCCCGGACTTTCCTCCCCGGTTGTTAACCAGCCGGGGCGATAGAACGACCTGCTGTTACTGTTGCAAAACTGAGAACGGATTTACAGGGCCGGTTATTTTCTCAAAATAACCATTGTTGCCCCATACCCGTATTCCCTGAAAGAGGCGTCCTGATATTTCAGCCGGGGGTATTTGCGGTCCAGCTCATGTCTTATCTTAAACCTGAGCTTTCCGTTGCCTACACCGTGAATAAAGACTATCCTGCGCTTGTTGGACCTGACTGCCTCCTCCAGCTCTGCTGTGAAGCGTGCCATCTGCGTTTCAAGTATTTCTGAGTTGGACATTCCCCTGTGGTCTTCAACAAGTTCTTCTATGTGAAGATCCACCTCCTTCGGGTCACTCTCTGTTTTTTTAGTGGACTTTTTACCGGTCGTATCCGATATATCCTCTTTTTCGGCCAGCAATCTGTTAATTTTTTCATGTGAAAGCCCGGCTGCAGCCTTTTCATAAAAATCAGAATAAACCGGAATGATAAATGCATTTTCCTCAAAATAATCATTTACCGTGTAATTGTCGGCAGTATATATTTCTGCGGGATCAAGATTTATTTCCCTTTGAACCGGTGATAAAGGGTTATATATTCCTTTACGGTAAAAAATAGCCTGTATTTTAATTGCTGGTGACTCATTTATCTCTTCACGGGTAAAGGAGCGGATGAAAATTTTTGTTTCCTCCTCCAGCATGCCGGTCTTAGTATTTAGGTAGCCCTCCTCTTGTTTTATGAGAAAAGTATAAAAAAGTCTCCAGTTACCGTCATTTATAAGATAAAGATCAACTTCCCTGTCTTTGTCATGACTCTTTATCACTCCTGTAAAAAGGCTGCATTCAATATCTTTGGTTTCGGGTTCACTGCCGGCAGGCTCTTCAGGATCAATGTCAGTTTCTTCTTCAGTTTCCGCTTCAGTTTCTCCCTCATCAGTCCATCCGGCCAGATCCTCTTCAGAACCGGACTGCCCGGGGTTGACCTCATTGGTGTATTCCCCTGCCGGAGTCTCACATATTATTTCCTTCACCGGCACCGGCACTTCAAATCCCTCCTCAATCAATACCATAACTGTTTTTTTGTCACGGAAGCCGGTAATAACACCGCCTCCGGTGTCATTAAGGAATTTAACCCTGTCACCTTTCTTAAGTTCCATTTTTCTAGCCCTTTGTTTATTATAATTACATACAAAATTAACTAATTTTGCGTGATTTAATCTAAGAGAAATATGAAGGAGAGCCGGGATTCAGAACATATAAAACCAGAGGATTATAATTATCATCTTCCGGAGGAGCGCATAGCACGCTATCCTCTGAAAGAGAGAGATAAATCCAAACTTTTGATTTATAAAAAGGGGGAGATCTCCCACGACAGGTTTTACAATCTGCCCTCTTACCTTTCCCGCGACAACTTACTGGTTTTTAACAACACAAGGGTAATTCAGGCAAGGCTCTTTTTTGAAAAAGAGACCGGTGCAAGAATAGAAATATTCCTGCTGGAGCCTGTAGATCCTCCGGAATTTTCAGCGGCCTTTTCAGTTCAGGGAAAAACCACCTGGCGGTGTATGAGCGGTAACCTGAAAAAATGGAAAAAAGGGGCACTTGAAAAGAGTTTTTCTCACAGGGGTAAGGCCCACCGCCTTTATGCCGAACTTATCGATAAAAACGCTGATAGTCAGAAAGTACTTTTCAGCTGGGAGGGGAACCTCTCATTCGGGGAGGTGATCGAAAAGACAGGGGTCACCCCTCTCCCGCCCTATATTCAACGTAAGGCGGAAGAAGATGACAAAGTCAGATATCAAACCGTTTACTCAAAAAACGAAGGTTCGGTGGCAGCTCCCACGGCAGGCCTTCATTTCACCGGGGCCGTCTTTGAGAAGCTAAGGGAAAAAGGGGCCTGCTCCCAAGAGGTGACTCTTCATGTGGGGGCAGGAACATTTCAGCCGGTCAAAGCCGGCAAAATAAGTGACCATCAAATGCACCCCGAGAGATTTTCGGTAAAAACCGAAGTGCTCTCAAACATCAGCAAACACAGCGGCAAGATCATTGCCGTTGGTACCACCTCTTTGCGTACACTTGAAACACTCTACTGGCTTGGGGTGAAGTTATCTGAATCCGCCGCCGAAAGCACCGAAGAGCTCACACTCGGCCAGTGGGAGTGTTACAATATGAAAAGCAGTATGAGCTACCAGGAGGCTTTAAAGCATATTGAAAAATATGCAAAAAAAAATGGTCTGAAAGAAGTGACCGCCACAACACGCATCATTATAGTGCCCGGGTACCGTTTCAAAAGTGCAAGCGGACTTATCACCAATTTCCACCTTCCAAAAAGCACCCTTCTTCTTTTAATTGCTGCATTTACCGGGGGCGACTGGAAAAGGATATACCAGTACGCCCTCGAAAATGAGTTCCGTTTTTTAAGCTACGGCGACAGCTCGCTGCTGATGAACTGCTGAAATTTACCGGTTAGCTTAAATTATCAAAAAACTTAATCGGTTTGCATAAATTCAACAACACCTGCCAGGCGAAGCCTTTCAATGTAATTGAAAATATCGCGAAGCTCTGATGTCCCTTCCTGCTGGGCATCTATCATTTTTTTGATCATGTAAACCGAATTTTCCCCGTTAACCAGTCTGGCCACCTCACCGGTATTTATCCTGGTTTTTACGGGATACTCTTCCATCTTCTCCTCAGGCACTTCCGACATATATTCCTGCAATCTGTTGGGGCCCATCTTTACAGCTTCAGGAACAAGTTCGGGAACAACAGCGTCTGCTTCTTCTTCCAGTTGGCTCAGGCTTATTTTAACAGGTTCTGTTCCCAGACTCACTGCTTTTGAAACCATTTGGGATTCCAGGGCACGCAAATGAGCCTCACCTATACCCCCGGTTGTTTCCTTCAGGTTTTCCACATGATCACTTATTGCATCTCTTTCGGAAGCAAGTTCATAGACCGACTCCAGTGTGGCTTTTTCATTTGCTACGTGAGCCTCCAGAAGTGATACCGCCTTTTTGTAATTTTCCTCAAGATCACCGGCAGATGAGTTATTGATCTTCTCCATTGCAATAACAAGCTGGTGTCCGAGACGACGTGTAGCATTGCTGGAGATCTCCCCCGCAATTTTGTGTGCCATATCATCATCTGCATTTGCAATTGTATATGCAGCAGCCGCACCTATGGCAACAACTCTCTTAAGTTGTGTGGGATCAGCCTTGTCAACCAAATCTCCGGATGTATGATACCACAGATCGGGCCAGGCAATCATCATAACACCGGGGATCTGAACTCCGAAATCGTTGAACACAACATGATCGGATGCACCGTAGTGAGTTTCTATACTGTAGTGAAAGGGCTCTTCTGCTCCAAAGGGGGCTACTATCCTGTGAGGCACCTTGTCAAAATCCCTTCTGTTTTGTATTCTTTCCCTGTTGCCTTCCCCAACAAACCTGTAGTAATTTTCGAGAACATCGTTTATATAGTGTGAATTTCCGAAGGTAGTTCTCATAAGGCAGAAGTAGGCATTATGAAGACTGAGCCATTCGCCAACCATATCCATATTGATATTGGAGTAGGCGTCTTTTATATCCTCAAAGTTTTCAGCTACCCAGGGCCTTGAGCCGGCAAACTCCGGTCCCCACCAGAACTTGATGGTCCGTTCGGGCCTTGGAAGCCTGCCTTCCTCAATGAGAGTGTTCAGCACCCTTGCAACTTCCAGTATGGCGGCACCTCCTGATTTGTTATCATTGGCTCCCTGTTTTACAAGGCCCTCGAAAATGTGTGCGGAAAATATTACTGCCGTCTCATCGGGATTTTTCCCGGGTATATGGGCCTCTACATTTTGCAGCTCATTTGGCTCATAGCTTGTCTCAACCTCTGCATGTGCAACAATTTTCTCTCCTCTTTTCAGCCTGTCCCTCAGATGCCGACCTTCACGAATGTTCATCTGAAAAGCAAATTTTGCCTCAATCTCCTCATCCGTTTCGGGGCAGGTAAAATCTCTTACTCTGCCTTCCGGTATCTGCAGGGGATCAATATAGTTCCTAGATGTGCTTATGGCCACAACCCCAACAGCACCTTCACTTACGGCATTATTGTGAATTGAGGTAACATGGCCGTGCCCTACTGCAATTTTGCCGTCAACAGAGGCCTCCCTTACCTCCTCCGAAGAACCGCTGCCAACCCATACCAGTTCTGCCACCACATCAGCACAGTTGCTCCCCTGAGTTAACTGGAAAACATTGTCAGTGTATGATATCCATTTGCGGCGTTCCGGCGAAACCTCCCATAAATCTCCCCTGATGCCGTTCCAGGTAGAGTCAGTTCTGGCCGGCATCCTTGCTATATTTGCCCCGGGAACCCCGTACCATTTCAATTGCTCGTATATATATTCCGATTCACGGAATGTGGTACGGTACTCTTCGGGCTTCCTGTTTCTTGTGTAACCGCCTGTTTCCATAATGGTACTGTAGGCTGTTTCACCGGAGGCTTCCCCTACTATCTCATCCATCTGATCCTTAGGTAAAAGGGTCCAGTAATACCAGGGGGTATACTGCGCATAGCTAAAAACCTGCATCATAATGAATGCCAAAAGGAAAATAAAATGTGATCTTCTCATTTTAAAAGTTTTTTGTATAAGACAATAACTGGTTTATTGCATGTCAACATAGCAATAATTATTTTAATAACCATAATTTTTTTATTAAAAAAATTTGCATAAATTTGCGCTCTATATGTATAATTATGCACTGTGGTTTTTCGGATAACATAAAACTCATTGTCTTATGAACCAAAAGAAAGAGCGGCTGCTAGCCATAAAAAAGCTTATTGCACGCGAGAGGATAGTAAATCAGGATGAATTGCTTTTAAAATTAAACCGTGAAGGCTTTTCCATAACACAGGCAACATTGTCGAGAGATTTGAAACGCCTGGGGGCCGCCCGCATACCTGACGCCAGAAGGGGGTACATATATGTGCTTTCCCAAAAAGATCCCGAACTTGAAATATCCGGCAGCGAAAACAGCACTCTTTTAAGCGGTTTTATTTCAATAGGCTTTTCTAGCAATTTTGGCGTTATAAAAACATTGCCGGGTTATGCAAGCGGCATAGCACTGTTTATTGACAAACAAAACAGACACGAAATACTGGGTACAATAGCAGGTGATGATACTATACTGGTAATCCCTTCCGAAGGAGCCACAAGGAGAGATATTGTCAACGCACTTGCAGAAATGGAGCCCGATCTTGCAGGCAGGCTTGAAAACTGAATCACCGTTCATTTTTATACCTTAAACAAATTGAATTATTCACTGATTTAAACTGAATTTATTACAAATGCAGAAAGAGAAGATTGTATTGGCTTATAGTGGTGGACTGGATACTTCCATAATTTTAAAATGGTTAATTGAACAAAATTTTGAGGTTATTGCTTATATAGCAGATGTAGGACAGGATGAAGACCTGGATGGTGCAAGGGAAAAAGCCCTTGCAATAGGAGCTTCAAAAGTTTATGTTGAAGATCTTAAACATGAATTTGTAACCGGTTATATATTCCCTGCAATACAGGCAAACGCCGTTTACGAAAGCAGGTACCTGCTGGGGTCGGCCCTCTCCAGACCGGTGATCGCCAAACGCCAGATCGAGATTGCCTCAGTTGAGAACGCTAAATATGTTTCTCACGGGGCAACAGGAAAAGGCAACGACCAGGTGAGGTTTGAACTGGCATATTATGCACTTGATCCGTCAATAAAAGTTTTTGCCCCCTGGAAACAACAGCAGTTTCTGGATGAATTCAAGGGAAGACCCGATATGCTCAGGTATGCAAAAAAGCACGGTATACACGTTAAAGCTTCAACCGAAAAACCTTTCAGCGAAGATGACAACCTGATGCATATAAGTCATGAAGCGGGTATTCTTGAAGATCCGTCATACCCTTCTGAAAGCAGAATGCTCTCAAAAATAACACCGCCCCAGAATGCTCCCGACCGTGAAACAAATATTGAGATCCACTTTAAAGACGGGATTCCGGTTAAAATTTTCAACCCAACCGACAATACAGTAAAAACAGACCCCCTGGATCTGTTTGTTTACCTCAATGATCTTGGCCGTAAAAACGGCATAGGCATGCTTGATATGGTTGAGAACCGTTATGTGGGAATAAAATCAAGGGGTGTTTACGAAACCCCGGGAGGCACCATTCTCCACTTTGCACATCTGGATATTGAAGGCATAGCAATGGACAAGGAGGTGATGAGACTCAGAGATATGCTTTCCCCTCAGTTCGCCGAACTGGTTTATAATGGTTTCTGGTTTAGTCCGGAAATGGAGTTTTTAATGGCATCCATCGGCAAAAGCCAGGAACTTATAGATGGAAAAGTATATCTTTCCCTGTACAAAGGTAATGTTATGATCAGGGGAAGAACCTCTCCAAGCTCACTTTACAATGAAAAACTCTCCAGCATGGACATTGAAGGGGGGTTTGACCAGAAAGACAGTGAAGGCTTTATAAGAATCAACGCAATAAGGCTCATGGCCCACAGTGCCATCACCCGAAGAAGGGAAATGAACGGGGAAAACAATTGTAAAAATGCTGCAAAAAAATAAATATACAGATGAAACCCGCATCAGACTGGGACAGACAAAATAAGATGAACAAACCATGCGGGTTCCATCGGAATTGAAACACTGAATATCCTAAAGCATAATTAT
>Ga0207421_10000195_pt1 | contig 74527 bp, 59 predicted proteins | sample SodLakKL_010_SED_4_FD_187542 | JGI IMG/M metagenome (GOLD analysis project Ga0207421, IMG submission 187542) | Alkaline sediment microbial communities from Lake Tanatar, Kulunda Steppe, Russia - 8KL_010_SED (SPAdes) (version 2) | ecosystem: Environmental > Aquatic > Non-marine Saline and... | reverse complement strand
CGAAGTGCGGCGTGCCCCCGCGGATGACGCAGCCCAGCGCGATCACGGCATCGAAGTCCCCGGAGCGGGCCATGAGCTGCGCGGCCAGCGGCAGTTCATAGGCGCCTGGGACCCGGACGAGGGTCATTCGCTCATCGACCACCCCATGGCGGCGCAGCGTGTCCACCGCGCCCTCGAGCAGGCGCTCGACGATCAGGCTGTTGAAACGAGCGAGCACGATGCCGTAACGAGCCTCGCCCGCCGTGGTGAAGCGCCCTTCGAGGGTCTTGATGTTGTGCATGGGGCCGTCCTTCTGAGGTTCGGATGGGAAGCCGGGAGTCTCACATCCGGCAAAGCAGGATATTGTAGCACCGAGGGCCTCATCGGGCCGTCGATCTTAGGAGCGACCTCTGGCCGCGATCTGGGGCCCGGGTTGAGCACGCTCCGGTGATCGCGACCGGAGGTCGCTCCTACAAGGGACGGCCCCGAGCGATCGTAGGAGCAGCCTCTGGTCGCGATCTGGGGCCCGGGTTGGGCACGCTCCGGTGATCGCGACCGGAGGTCGCTCCTACGGGGAGCGGGGTGAGTTCTGGACGTAGTCGACCACTTCGAGGCCGAATCCGCCGAGGCCGTGGAAGCGCTTGGGGGCGGACAGGAGACGCATCTTGCCGACGCCGACGTCGGCGAGGATCTGGGCACCGATGCCGTACATGCGCCAATCGGCCGAGGTCTGCACCTGTGGACGCAGGTCCGCGTGACCGCCCGCGAGTTCATGCAGGCGACGGATCAGCACGTCCGACCCTTCCGGCTTGCGCAGGACCACGGCAACGCCGGCGCCCGCCTCGTCGATGCGACGCAGTGCGTCGTCGAGCGGCCAGCCGCAGTCGGGGCCAGCGAAGCCCAGGGTGTCGCAGATCGTCTGCTCGAGGTGTACACGCACCAGCGTAGGCTCGTTGGGCTTCGGGTGGCCACGGACCAGCGCGAAGTGCAGACCATGGTCGACCTCGTCCTGGAAGGCGATCAGCCGGAAGTCCCCGTGGGCGGTGGGGAGATCCACCTCGGCCGCGCGGCGCACGGTCTTCTCGTTCTCGATCCGGTAGCGGATCAGGGCCTCGATGGTGCCCATCTTCAGCCCGTGTTCGGCGCAGAAGCGCTCGAGGTCCGGGCGCCGGGCCATGCTGCCGTCCTCGTTCAGGATCTCGACGATCACGGCGGCCGGCTCGGCCCCCGCCAGGCGCGCCAGATCGCAACCCGCCTCGGTGTGACCGGCGCGCACGAGGACCCCGCCCGGCTGCGCCATAAGGGGAAACACGTGTCCCGGCTGCACGACATCGGCGGGCACCGCGTTCGGGGCCACCGCGGTGCGGATGGTGTGCGCGCGGTCGTAGGCCGAGATCCCGGTGGTCACCCCCTCCGCCGCCTCAATGGAAACGGTGAAGTTGGTCCCGTGGGAATCGTTGGTGTCGGTGACCATCAGCGGCAGGGCCAGCTGGCGGCAGCGCTCGCGGGTCAGCGTCAGGCAGATCAGTCCGCGGCCATACTTGGCCATGAAGTTGACGTCCTCGGGGCGTACGTGCGAGGCGAGCATCAGCAGGTCGCCCTCGTTCTCGCGGTCCTCGTCATCGACGATGACGACCATGCGTCCGGCACGCAGTTCGGCGAGGATCTCCTGGGTACTGGCAAATTCCATGTCTTGGTTCCGTCGGTGGCCCAGGCGGTTTCAGTCGCGCGTGCCGGAGTGATTGGGGAAGCCCTGCTCCGCGAGCCAGACCTCGGACAGGCCGCCGCCCGCGGCGGACTGCGCCGCGCGATCGCCCAGCATCAGGCGTTCCAGGTAGCGCGCCACCAGGTCCACCTCGAGGTTCACCCGGCTTCCGACCTTGTAGACGGAGAATCGGGTCAGGTCCCAGGTGTGGGGAATGATGTTCACGTCGAAGGTGGCGCCGTCGACACCGTTGACGGTCAGGCTGGCGCCGTCGATGGTGATCGAGCCCTTCGCGGCAATGTAACGGGCCAGCGCGTCCGGGGCCCGAAAGTGCACTCGTGTGGAGCGTGCATCCGGTCGCATCGACAGGACCTCGCCCACCCCGTCCACGTGACCGGAGACCAGGTGCCCGCCGAGGCGCGTGCTCAGCGTCAATGCCCGCTCCAGGTTCACCCGATCGCCGATGCCCAGATCGCCCAGCGTGGTCACGCTCAGACTCTCGCGGCTGACATCGGCGGCAAACTGGTCACCGTCGAGCGCGGTGACGGTCAGGCAGACGCCGTTGACGGCGATGGAATCGCCCAGCTGCGTGTCCGCGAGGTCCATGCCCGGCGCGCGCACCTTCAGGCGGAAGTCGCCACCGCGCGGTTCCATCGCGGCGATGGCACCCAGTGTCTCGATGATTCCGGTGAACATCCTGCTGACCACCTGTTCATGTTTATATTGAGCGGAAAAACCGGCAAACACTAAATGATACCGGGTCGTGGTGCGTGGGACCATGCGACAAGAGGGGTTGAAAAGCCCTGTCGCCAACACATCTGATGGAACACGTCCATGGCGTACGGCGGCTTGCCGCAGCCTTGGGAAGGCGGATTGGTCCCGGCGCCGGACAGTGGGAGCGAGCTCCCGCACTCCATTCACCGGCGTGGGCAGCGATAGGGCGGCCTTCCAGCCGTGATGCCCTTACTCCCCGCGGGATCGCGACCGGAGGTCGCTCCTACGAACAGCAACCTTCAAGTCAAACCGTGGCGGCGGGGAGCGGATAGGCGCGCAGGCGCAGGGTGTCCCCGACCCGGTCGCAGGCGAACACGTCCAGTTCCGCGCGCTCCGCCATCTGCTGCAGCGGCCAGTCCAGCAGCGGCCGGGCGCCCGAGCCCATCAGGCAGGGCGCGAGATAGAACAGCCACTCGTCGACCAGCCCGAAGCGGGCCAGCGCCCCGGCCAGGCCGGAACCGGCCTCGACGTGCAGCTCGTTCACCTCGCGCTGGCCCAGCAGATCCAGCACGGCGGGCAGATCGACCTGCCCGTCCGCCGCGGCAGGCACGGCGACGACCTCCGCACCGCGCGCGCGCAGGTCTGCCGCCTTGTCCGCGTCCGCCCGCTCGGCCGTGGTCAGGATCAATACCGCGCCGCCGTCGAACAGCCGCGCCGAACGCGGGATCTGCAGGCGCGAATCGATCACCACCCGCAGCGGCTGGCGGATGGGAGCCGCCATCAGTTCCGGGAAGCGGGACGGATCGGTACCCGTATCGGCGACCAGCTCGGCAGGGGTCAGGCGCACGGTCAGGTGCGGGTCATCTGCGAGCACGGTGCCGCTGCCGGTCAGGATCGCACCGGCCCGGGCGCGCCAGTGCTGCACGTCGCGGCGCGCGGCCGAACCGGTGATCCACTTCGACTCGCCGGAGGCCATCGCGGTCCGCCCATCGAGGCTGGACGCCAGCTTGACCCTGACCCAGGGCCGGCGGCCGTGCATGCGGCGCACGAAGCCCGGGTTCAGCGCCCGCGCCTCGAACTCCATGATGCCGGTCTCCACCGCGACGCCCGCCGCGCGCAGGCGCTGCAGCCCGCGTCCCGAAACCAGCGGGTTCGGATCCTGCATCGCGACCACGACCCGCGCGACCCCCGCGGCGATCAGCGCATCGGCGCAGGGCGGCGTGCGGCCGTGATGCGAGCAGGGTTCCAGGGTGATGTAGACGGTCGCGCCGCGCCCGCGATCCCCGGCGGCGCGCAGGGCGTGGACCTCGGCATGGGCCTCGCCGACGCGCCAGTGCGCGCCCTCGCCAACAATCGCCCCGTCGCGGACCACGACGCTGCCGACGCGCGGGTTCGGGTCCGTGGTGTACTGGCCCAACGCGGCGAGCTGCAGGGCCCTGCCCATGAAGGCCTGGTCGTTCACCCCTCGGACTCCGGGGGCGGCGGTTCGACGCCCTCGTCGATCAGGCGCAACTGCGAGCGGCGCATCTCCGGGGTGAGGTCCTGCTCGAGCCGCTCGATGGCCTCGCGGAAGGACTGTACGTTGGCGAAGCTGAGATAAATCGACGCGAACCGGATATAGGCGACCTGGTCGAGCCCGCGCAACTCCTCCATCACCCATTCGCCGATGCGGTCGGAGCGGATCTCGCGGGCGCCGTACGCAGCGAGGCGGCGTTTGATGCGGTCGATCGCGGCCTCGACCTCGTCGGTGCGGACCGGCCGCTTGTGCAGGGCCAGCCGCAGTCCGCCGCGCAGCTTGTCCTCGTCGAAGGCCACCCGCTCACCGCTGCGCTTCACCACCCGGGGCATGCTGAACTCGGCCCGCTCGAAGGTGGTGAAGCGGGCGCCGCAGGCCTGGCACTCGCGCCGGCGCCGGATCTGGTCCTGCTCCGGACCCGCGGCGCGCGAATCGACCACCCGGGTATCGTCAGCCCCGCAGGCCGGGCAGCGCATCGCCGTCGCCTATTCGCCGACGCCGTAGACCGGGAACCGGGCGCAGACCTCGAGCACCTTCGCGCGCACCGCGGCGATCACCTCAGGGTTCTCGTGGTGGTCCAGCACGTCGGCGATCCAGTTCGCGAGGTCGCGGCACTCCTGCTCGCCGAAGCCGCGTGTCGTCACCGCCGGGGTGCCGATGCGAATGCCGCTGGTCACGAACGGCGACTGCGGGTCGTTCGGGACGGCATTCTTGTTCACCGTGATGTTGGCCGCGCCCAGAGCGGCGTCGGCCGCCTTGCCGGTCATGCCCTTGTCGATCAGGCTGAGCAGGAACAGGTGGTTGTCGGTACCGCCGGAGACGATGCTGTAGCCACGCTCCATCAGAGTGCTTGCCATCGTCCGTGCGTTCGCGATCACCTGCTCCTGGTAGGTCCGGAACCCGGGTTCCAGCGCCTCCTTGAAGGCCACGGCCTTGCCGGCGATCACGTGCATCGCCGGGCCACCCTGGGTGCCAGGGAAGACCAGCGACTGGAATTTCTTCTCCAGCTCCGGGTTGGACTTGGCGAGGATGATGCCGCCGCGCGGGCCACGCAGGGTCTTGTGCGTGGTCGAGGTCACGACGTGCGCGTGCGGCACCGGATTCGGGTAGACACCCGCTGCAATCAGCCCGGAAACGTGGGCCATGTCCACCATCAGGTAGGCACCGACCTGGTCGGCGATGGCGCGAAAGCGCGCCCAGTCCATCACCCGCGAGTAGGCGGAGAAGCCGGCGACGATCATTTTCGGCTTGTGTTCCCGTGCCAGACGCTCGATTTCTTCGTAGTCGAGCAGACCCTGATCATCGATCCCGTACTGCACCGCGTGGTAAATCTTGCCGGAAAAGTTGACCTTGGCGCCGTGGGTCAGATGGCCGCCGTGGGCCAGGCTCATGCCGAGCACGGTGTCGCCCGGCTCGAGCAGAGCCATGTAGACCGCGGCGTTCGCCTGCGAGCCCGAGTGCGGCTGCACATTGGCGTAGTCGGCGCCATAGAGCTGCTTCACGCGCTCGATCGCCAGGTTCTCGGCGATGTCGACGAACTCGCAGCCGCCGTAATAGCGCTTGCCGGGATAACCCTCGGCGTACTTGTTGGTGAGCACCGAGCCCTGTGCCTCGAGTACCCGCGGGCTTGCATAGTTCTCCGAGGCAATCAGTTCGATATGCTCTTCCTGACGGCGCGATTCGTTCTCGATGGCGGACCAGAGTTCTGGGTCGTAGCCGTTGATGCTCATATGGATGGAAAACATTGCGGGTACTCCGGGGAATCGGTGAATGCGAAAAAAGGGGGGACGAATATACTTTATTCTGCTCCTTCTGGCAGACACACCGTCTCGTTTGCGGGACAACCTGGCGCCTAGCAGCCAGTGTGACGGGGTTCCGGAATCGCGATTCGTCGCTGCACGAGGGGCAGCGCGTGTGGAGTGCGGCGGCTTGCCGCCGCTGTGGGAGCCGGGTTGGTCCCTGCGCCGGACAGCGGGAGCGTATGGAAGAGGCCGCAGCCCGTCATGCGTCATCGCTGCGTGGGTCCTCGTCCAGGACCGCATCCACCCTGGGCCGCAAGACCGCGTCGTTCCCGGCTCCCCGGCACGTCGGGTTACGCTGCGCTAACCCGACCTACAGGACTACAGGACTACAGGACTCGTTGCCAGACAGACCAACCCAGCCCTTCGCTGGAAAGCGGGGGATTTGCGCTGGACCCATGAAAGCAGGTTGAATTCAGAGTCCCTGACCCCCTCAGAACGGAGAAACCGCATGCGAGCATCACTCACTGGAATGGGCATTGGGCTGATCACGGGCTCCGCGCTCGTCCTGGGCCTGGCACTGACGGCCACCGCCGATCAACGTTTCATCACCATCGGAACGGGCGGCGTCACCGGCGTGTACTACCCGACGGGGCAGAACATCTGCCGGCTGGTCAACCGCGACCAGGCCACGCACGGAATGCGCTGCAACGCCGAGAGCACCGGCGGTTCCGTCTTCAACCTGAACTCCATCTCGGCCGGCGAAATGGACTTCGGGGTCGCACAGTCCGACTGGCAGCATCACGCCTATCACGGCACCGACCGCTTCGCGGAGCAGGGAGCCGACACCGAGCTGCGCGCAGTGTTCTCGCTGCATCCCGAACCCTTCACGGTCCTGGTACGCCCCGACAGTGGCATCGAGACGTTCGAGGACATCGTCGGCAAGCGGGTCAATGTCGGCAATCCGGGCTCCGGGCAGCGTGGCACCGCCGAGCGACTGATGGCGGAGTACGGTTGGAGCATGGGCGATTTCTCGCTGGCCTCGGAACTGCCCTCCCGCGAGCAGGGCCAGGCGCTTTGCGACAACCGCATCGACGTGATCCTGTTCACCGTCGGTCACCCCTCGGCCGCCATCCAGGAACCCATCGCCACCTGTGGGGCCCGCATCGTTTCCGTGTCCGGTCCGGTGGTGGACAAGCTGGTGGACGAGACGCCCTATTACTTCCGCGCGACGCTGCCCGCCGGGATGTACCCGGGGCAGGACGATGACGTGGAGACCTTCGGCGTCGGCGCGACGCTGGTCACCTCGACCCGGACCAGCGACAACGCCGTCTACCACCTGACCCGGGCGGTGTTCGAGAACTTCAGCACCTTCAAGGGCATGCACCCCGCCTTCGAGGTGCTGCAGCCCGAGAGCATGATCAGCCAGGGCCTGTCCGCGCCGATGCACGAGGGTGCGCTTCGTTACTACCGCGAGGCCGGGATGATTCAGGACTGACCACGCTCGGCAGACCCTGAGACATGGCCGGCGATCGCAGGGCCCGGGATATCAGCCCGACCGAGGCCGCGACGCTGGTCGAGCACATGGAAACCGGGGCACGCCGCCCCGGTTCTTCTACCCGGCTGCTGGTCTACCTGACCGCCCTGAGTTGGTCGCTGTTCCAGCTCTGGATCGTCTCCCCCCTGCCCTATTCGCTGGGCTTCGGGGTCGTCCCCGAGACCCAGGCGCGCTCGATCCATCTCGCGTTCGCGGTCTTCCTGGCCTTCCTGCTGTTCCCGGCGCGCCTGCCCTCGGCGCGTGGGCCGCACATCGCCGCCAGCTTCTACCTGTTCCTCGGCCTGGGACTCTGGCTGCTCGCCTGGCAGCAACACCAGGCCGAACAACCCTGGATACCGGTCTACCTGCTGATGGGGGCCGCCGCGCTAGCGCTGGCCTGGCCCGCTTGGCGGGTGGCACCGCTGGAACGCATCCCGCCGGTGGACTGGTTGCTGGCGCTTGCCGCAGCCTTCGCGGCGGGCTACCTGTTCCTGTATCACCAGGAACTGGCGCAGCGCCCGGGCCGTCCGCAACTTGCGGACATGATCGCAGCCGGCCTGGGAATGATGCTGCTGCTGGAGGCCACCCGGCGCGTGCTGGGACCGGCGTTGATGATCATCGCCGGGGTCTTCCTGATCTACACCTTTGCGGGCCCCTGGATGCCGGACATGCTCGCACACCGCGGCGCGTCGTTCGGCCGGGCGATGTCGCAGCAGTGGCTGTCGAACGAGGGGGTGTTCGGCATCGCGCTCGGCGTGTCGACCAGCTTCGTGTTCCTGTTCGTGCTGTTCGGCGCCCTGCTGGAGCGGGCCGGCGCCGGTGGCTATTTCATCCGGGTCGCCTTCTCGCTGCTGGGGCATCTGCGCGGCGGGCCCGCCAAGGCCGCAGTGGTCGCGTCGGGGCTTACCGGGGTGGTTTCCGGCTCCTCCATCGCCAACGTGGTGACCACCGGCACCTTCACCGTGCCGCTGATGAAGCGTACCGGCTTCTCGAGCGCCAAGGCCGGCGCGGTGGAAGTGGCAAGCTCGGTCAACGGCCAGCTGATGCCGCCGGTCATGGGCGCGGCCGCTTTCCTGATGGTCGAATACGTGGGCATCCCCTACGTAGAGGTGATCAAGCACGCGTTCCTGCCGGCACTGATCGCCTACATCGCGCTGCTCTACATCGTGCACCTGGAGGCGATGAAGGCCGGCTTGCAGGGTCTGCCCCGGCGCCACCCGACGGGCCCGGCGCGCAGCCTGTTGAACCTGGGCCTGTCGGCCAGCGGCCTGCTGGTGCTCGCCGGGCTCGTCTACTACGGCCTGGGCTGGATCAAGACGGTCGCCGGCGATCACTCCTTCTGGTTGATCGGGGCATTGATCGGAGCCGCCTACCTGCTGCTGCTGTGGCTGGCCAGCCGGGTCCCCGATGCGGGAGCGGAGCTGGACCCGAACATCACAGAGGTTCCGGATCCCGGACCGACCATCCAGGGCGGCCTGCACTTCCTGCTGCCCGTGGTCGTGCTGGTCTGGGCACTGGTGGTGGAACGACTGTCGCCCGGTCTCTCCGCGTTCTGGGCCGTCCTGTTCCTGGTCGGAATCCTGTTGACCCAGCGGCCATTGACCGCGTTCTTCCGCGGCCAGGGACACTATCGGCGCGCCGTTGCCAACGGGATCGTGGAACTCGGGGACGGCCTGGTGCAGGGGGCGCGCAACATGATCGGGATCGGCGTCGCGACCGCTGCCGCGGGGATCATCGTCGGGACGGTGGCGATGACCGGCATCGGCCTGGTGATGACGGACCTCGTCGAGCTGCTCTCCGGCGGCAACCTGATGCTGATGCTGCTGCTGACCGCAGTGATCTGCCTGGTCCTCGGTCTCGGACTGCCCACCACCGCGAACTACATCATCGTCGCGACGCTGATGGCGCCGGTGATCGTGGACCTCGGAGCACAGAACGAGCTGTTGATCCCGCTGATCGCGGCGCACCTGTTCGTGTTCTACTTCGGGATCATGGCCGACGTCACGCCGCCGGTGGGGCTGGCCTCCTTCGCCGCTGCCGCCGTGGCCCGCGCAGACCCGATCCAGACTGGCATCCAGGCGTTCTGGTACAGCCTGCGCACCGTGACGCTGCCCTTCGTGTTCGTGTTCAACACCCAACTGCTGCTGATCGGCGTCGACAGCTTGTGGCAACTGGGCCTGACCTTCTTCGGGTCGCTCGCGGGCATCCTGGTCTTTGCCGCCGCCACCCAGCACTTCCTGCTGGTGCGCAACCGCGTCTGGGAGACCGCGCTCCTCTTGCTGGTCGCGCTGACGCTGCTGGTGCCCGGCGTGTGGATGGACCGCATCCACACGCCGCTGACCTCCCTGCCCGCCACCGAAATCGAAGCCGTCGCCGAGGCGGCGCCGGCCCAGGGCCACCTGCGCCTGGAGGTGTCGGGTTACGACCTGGACGGACAGGAAGTCACGCGCCGGGTGATGCTGCCGCTGGGCGATCCAGCCTCCGGACGCGAGCGGCTGACCGACGCGGGCCTCGGCCTGATGGTGCTCGGCGACCAGGTCAACATCAGCTTCGTGCGCTTCGGCAGCCCCGCCGAACGCCTCGGCGTCGAAGGCGGATCGCAGGTGACCGCCGTCTTCGTACCCGCAGACCGTCCTGCTCCCGAGTGGTTCTTCGTCCCCGCCCTGCTGCTGCTGGCCGTCGTGGCCCGCAACCAGCAGCGCCGAAGAAGACACGCCGCATGAAGTTCACCCTGCGCACCCCAGCGCACCGCGACGCCCGTCGAGTGTGCGTCCGGCAGGCTGTTGCGGCGGAGTCCCGGTCCGCGGGTGTCGGCAGCAGGGATGCTGCCGTCAAGCCTGCAGGGATGTATTTACGGCGTCCCGCGGACCGGGACACCGTCGCAACAGCCGGGACCAAAGCCGTGAAGCTGGGACGCGGTCAATCCTCCATGCGGAAACCGATCTTGATGGTCACCTGCCAATGCGCGATGGCGCCTTCCTCGATGTGGCCGCGGGTCTCGACCACCTGAAACCAGTCCATGTGGCGGATGGTCTTCGCGGCCCGGGCCACCGCCACGCGAATGGCCTCATCGGTGCCCGTGGTCGAAGAACCGGTCAGTTCGATGGTCTTGTAGACGTGGTCGGTCATGGCGTTCTCCTCTACGGTGGTGGATTGACCAGAAGCGCCGGGAATCTGGCCCCCGTGAGTGTAGTGCGTCAGAATCGGGGATGTGTGGCGAAGCGATCGGGTACCGAACCTCCCGCATGGCACACTGGGCAGATCGCAACTGGCCCTGCACCGGGCGCCGCTCGTGCCATTCATCCATCCTGAATACTGATTGACGAGGTGAGAACCATGTACGGATTCAACGTGACCCTGAAGACGACCGTGCCGGAAGCGATCGACCGCGTGAAGGACGCGCTGGCCACCGAGGGCTTCGGGGTACTGAGCGAGATCGACGTGGCCGGCACGTTGAAGAAGAAGCTGGACCTGGACCGCCGCCCCTATCACATCCTCGGGGCCTGCAATCCGAAACTGGCCAGTCAGGCCCTGGAGGCGGATCCCGACATCGGTCTGCTTCTGCCCTGCAACGTCGTCGTGCGCGAGGAAGACAATGGCGACATCACCGTCGGCTTCATGGATCCGGTCGCCGTGATGGGCCTGGTCGACAAAGAAGGTGTGGAGCAGCTGGCCAACGACGTCCGCGGCCGACTGGAACGCGTCCGGGACCTGCTGACCGCCGTCTGATCGGAACCGGGGCCTCGGAGCACGAGAGGGCGTGACCGCGTGCGGAAGGATTGGTGCAGTGCGCCTTGACCACTGCAGCCTGTCCGCATCATCGTGGGAATGGCACACCCGGAGCCGCGACGGTCACGCCGTGGCGGCCTGCCTTGGGAGCGCGGATGCCTTCTTTCATGCTTCCGGTGCAACAGCAGTCAGAACGACACCTGATGGTCGCGGAAGCCCCGCAGAGAGGATCCCTTCGCGCGCAACGCACTCCCACGGGCCCTTGCCCTTGTACGGGCCGGCCTTGCAGGCGAAGGTTTTGGCGGTTTCGCTGCGGTCCATGCGGTGTTCCCTGCCTGCGGGGCATTCGTGATCATCAGGTGACGACAAAAACGTAACGAGGAGAATCCCATGGCAGATCTGTTCAGCGAAGAGTGGATGCAGCGTTTCAAGGAGCAGTGGAACGGCGAGCCGGAGCTCTCCGATGCCCTCGCGAAGATCGACTTCAACAGCGTCATCGGTTACGGCTTTCCGGGTGAGAACACGCCGCGCGGCGTGATCACCATCGAGAACGGCAAGGCCACGGCAGCGGGCGCCTACAACGGCGAGAAATTGAACTGGGATCTACGCGCCAGCGAGGACCAGTGGACCAAGTGGATGGCCAAGCCACCGGGCATGATGGGCCTCGGTGCCGCCTTCACCACCGGCAAGATCAAGTTCGTGGTCGGCGACTACAAGGGCATGCTGAAGGATCCGCGCATGGCCGGGCCGTTCATCAAGAGCTTCTCGGTCATGGGCCGCGCCTGATCGCGGCGTCTTTCCGCCCCCGCCCAAGCTTGGGGCGCGGCCGCTGGCCGCGCCCCGGTTCCCATTGTCTCAAACTCCTGAAGAGGCACGCCTCATGACCTTCCGTTCCTTCTTTCCGCCGGTCCGCACCCTGATGGGGCCGGGCCCCTCCGATGTGAATCCGCGCGTGCTGGCGGCGATGAGCCGCCCGATCGTCGGGCACATGGATCCGGTCTTCATCGCAATGATGGAGGACATGAAGGGACTGCTCCAGTTCGCCTTCCAGACAGAAAACGCGCTGACCCTGCCGATATCGGCGCCCGGCTCGGCGGGCATGGAGGCCTGCTTCGCGAACTTGGTGGAGCCCGGTGACAAAGTCATCGTGTGCATCAACGGCGTCTTCGGCGGGCGCATGCGGGAGAACGTCCAACGCTATGGCGGCATCGCCGTGTCGGTGGAGGACGACTGGGGTCAGCCGGTCAGCCTGCAGAAGGTCGAGGACGCCCTGAGAGGCAACCCCGACGCGCGCCTGCTGGCCTTCGTGCACGCAGAGACCTCGACCGGCGCCTGCTCCGATGTGAAGGCGCTGTGCGAACTGGCGCGCCGCCATGACTGCCTGAGCATCGTCGATACGGTGACCTCGCTGGGCGGAATCCCACTCCGTGTCGACGACTGGGGCGTCGACGCCGTCTACTCCGGGAGCCAGAAGTGCCTGTCGTGCACGCCCGGGCTCGCACCCGTGAGCTTCAGCGAGCGCGCGGTGGCGCGCATCCGGGGCCGTGAGACACCGGTCCAGAGCTGGTTCCTGGATCTCAACCTGGTGATGGGCTACTGGGTCGGAAGCGGTGGTCAGCGCGCCTACCATCACACGGCACCGATCAACGCCCTGTACGCGCTGCACGAGGCGCTGGTGATCCTGCAAGAGGAAGGCCTGGAAGCGAGCTGGGCGCGGCACCGGCTGCACCACGAGGCCCTGCGGGCGGGGATCGAGGCGATGGGCATGTCCTTCCTGGTCGACGAGGCCCACCGGCTACCGCAGCTGAATGCCGTGATGATCCCGCAGGGTGTCGACGAGGTGGCGGTGCGCGCGGCTCTGCTCGACCGCTACAGCCTGGAGATCGGTGCCGGGCTCGGCCCCTACGCCGGCCGCATCTGGCGCATCGGCCTGATGGGCCACGCGGCCAACGAACGCAACGTGCTGCTCTGCCTCGGCGGCCTGGAGACGGTACTGGCCGAGATGGACGTGGTCACCCCCGGCCAGGCGCTGCCAGCCGCGCGCGCCGTCTACGCCGAGCAACCGCGCGCCAAAGCGGCTTGACTAGCCCTTTTCAGGCTCCGTGCCCTTTTCAGGTTCCGTGGCCCGGAAGCGCGGGGAATACTCGTGCCAGACCTCCCGGCTCAGCTTCAGGCCCAGCAGGAGCCAGGGCACTGCGTGCAGCAGCAGGTCGAAGATGTCCAGCGGCCGGGTCAGTTCACCCTGGAACAGCCAGCGGATCTTCTCGGCGATGTGGGGTTCGGGCACCCACGGCGACAGCCCCAGCGTGGCGACGAAGACCACGAAGAGCCAGACGGGCGTACGATCGACCCAAGCAATAAATTTATTCATAAGTATATGCTAACCTACTTTCGCACCGGGAGAACAAGGCCGCGTCGACGCGCAGGTTTTTGAGCGCGGAAACCCCGTCAGCTCCCCTTCGCAAGGGGCAGGCCGTCCAGCAGATGCGGCGGGCAGAACGCCAGGTCCTCGGGACGATCCAGGTCAGGACAGGCTGCGAGTTCGGCCCACGACAGGCCCAGACGGATACAACGCTCGCGGGTCTGGGCAAGCACCTTCGGGCCGCCCCAGGGCATGTTCAGGAACAGCCCCGGCGCAGGGAGCGACAGCCCGATCATCACGTAGCCGCCGTCGAGGGCAGGCACCAACACGCAGTCATTCCCCGACGCCAGCGCAAGCGATGCGTTGCGCAACGCATCGCTGTCCAGGCGGGGCGCGTCCGAACCCAGCAGCAGGGCCGGCAGGGCCGCAACCAGGGCCGCGCTCATGCGTTCGCCCAGATCGCCCGCGGACTGCGCGTGCAGGGAGCAGCCGAAATCCCGCGCACATTCGGCGAAAAAGGGATGTCGGCAGTCCGGGGCGCACCACAATTCGACCTCCCCGGGGCTGGCCTCCGAGGCCACGGCGAGGGCCTGCCGCACCAGGCGCCGATGCAGGCGCGCGGCACCGTGCGCGCCCAGCGCGGGAATCAGGCGGGTCTTGGCCTGCCCCGCCACCGGCGCCCTGGCGAAGACCAGCGTCCTCATCGATAGCGCCGCGCCAGCCGCGCGGGATCGGCCCCCAGCCAGTACGCGAGCCGCAGCCGCCACATCAGCAGCACCGTGCCCCACACGCCCCGCTCTTCCCAGCGCCGGCTGGAGCTGACCAGACGTGACCGAATACAGGCCGGGCGACCGACCTTGCGCTTGAGCGCCCGCGAGATCGAGATGTCCTCCATCAAGACGATCCCGGGGAAACCACCGACCGCGTCGAAGGCGGAACGGGTGAGAAAAATGCCCTGGTCCCCGGTGGCGATTCCGGTCAGGCAGGAACGCAGGTTCATCAATCCGGCGATGACCCACAGCACCGCGCCGTCTCCCGACAGGCGCACCCCGCAGCGGCCCCAGGCATGCCCCGCCCGCAGGGCCGCGAGCACTTCTGCGGCCACGCGGGGCGGAACCCGGGTATCGGCGTGCAGGAACCAGAGCGCGTCGCCCCGTGCGGCTGCGGCACCTGCATTCATCTGCAACGCCCGTCCCGGGGCGCTCAGCAGGAGGCGGTCGGCACCGGGCGCGGCCTGTTCCTGGGTGCCGTCGCGACTGCCGCCGTCGACCACGATGATTTCGTGCCCCACGCTCCTCATCGGAGCCAGGTCGTTCAGCAGCATCGGCAGCCGGGCAACCTCGTTCAGGCAGGGAATGATGATCGACAGGCACGGCGGCGGTGCAGCCGGGTCGAGGACACGCGCCGGGGCGCCCGAAGACAGCGCCACCGTCCGCTTCAGCCCGCGGGCGGGATGACCTGGAACCGGCATTGTTCCGCCGGAACCCCCAGCTTCTGCAGCACCTCGCGGGCCAGGTCGGCAAAGTGCGCCGGCCCGGCGATACAGTAGTTGCGCGCCTCGGGGCGGTCCAACCGGGCCAGGCTACCGGTTAGCACCGCCGACCAGTTCTGCGGATCACCGGCGGCGTTCACGCGCAGCGGCCGGTAGTGGAAGTGATCCAGCGCGTCCTCCCAAGAGCGGCAGAGGTTGTCCTGGTAGTGTCCGACCGTCCCGGTGGCCAACCAGATCAGGTGCATTCCCTGAATCCGGTCGAGCGCGATCACGTGTTCGATCAGGCTCTTGATCGGCGCGAACCCGGTGTCCAGGGCAAGAAACACCAGCGGGCGCTCGGCATCGTCGCCGATGACGAAGTCACCGAAAGGTGCCTCGATCGCGATCGGGTCGCCCTTGCGCATGCGCTCGAAGCAATACCGGGCGAAGGGATCGTCCCGGTCCTCGGCGACATGGAAGACCAGGTTGCGGTCGTCACAGGGGCAGTTGGCGAGCGGCAGCATGGCCTCGACGGCCCCGTCCTCGGCGATCACGCGCGCATACTGGCCGCCGAGGAACCGCAGCCTGCGGGTCCGGGGCGTCTGCACCCGCAGCAGCATCACGTGCGGACCCGGCCGCTGGATCTCCCGGACCAGGGCATCGATGGACTGGACCGCGATCTGGTCCGGGCTGCGCGCGACGCCAACCTCGATCACCAGATCGGTCACCGGAGCGACCGAGCAGAGCAGTGCGAATCCCTGGTCCCGCTCCAACTCGTTGATCACGAAGTCATGTGGACGCACCTCCCGCACTTCGCCGGAAACGATCCGGGCCTTGCACTCGCCGCAGTTACCGTTGCTGCAGCCGTAAGCGATGGAGAGGCCTGCGCGCAACGCGGCCTCGAGCACGGTATCGGCACCCTCGACCAGGAACTCGTGGTCGTCAGGCACCAGCCGCACCTGCGGCGCCATTACGCTCATCCACACACCCCCGTCCACGTTGGACCCCGAGGCGTAGCCTTCCACCCGCTCGTGGTGCAGCGCGCTCTGCAGGGCGAGCTTGATGTCCTGCACCACCGCTCGGGTATCTTCATTGGAACTCTTCTCCAGCTCCCGCAGGCGGGTCTCCAGCGACTCCAGCGCCCCGGCGTAATGCTCGGCCTGCTGCCGGGCGCGCGTCAATTGCTGGCCTAGAATGGACAGGCGCCGGGCCAACACCCGTGGCTCGGGAAGGTTGCGCCCTGCGATGTCCTTCCCCAATGCATCCGCCTTGATCTGCTCCACCCGCTCCAGCGTCCGATCGTCCGTCAGGCGGGTTGCCGGATACAGGCCCATCAGCTCCTCGACGCCGATCATGCCGTCAAAGCTGGGTAGATCCCCGCACTTGATCCGCGACTGCAGCTCGGCGCGAGTGACTCCCGCCAGTTTCGCCGCACGTATCACCGACAGCCGTTTTGCCATCCCGTTGACGTCCTTGGTGTGAGGCATTGCCAACCCGGGTCGGGTTCGCGATGCGGGACCCCGGTGCCACCGGGGCGTGCTCCCGAAGGGTAGCAGCCGACTGGCGGGCGCGCAGCCCGACCAGGCAAAAAAAACCGCCCCGGAGGGCGGTCAAGGCGCGATGGAGGAGATTCGCGCATGCGCAAGTACTACAAAACGTTACGGCGGCTGGCGATGCCAATCAGATGGAATAAGCGAGCAGCATCGCCCCGACGATCGTCAGTGAGGCCATACCCGATGCAACCAGAATCTTCATGTTTCTCTCCGATGTTGAAGGTTCGCCCGAAGGCGAAAATCGTCTCGCCAGAGACAAAGCACGTTCCATGCCATCTTCCGGCCCAATCTCGAAGAAATCGATAATGCATTGTTTATATTGGTTTATAAGAATATTAACTGTGGGGCATGTGGGTGTATCTTTTACGCACAACGCACAACATTGGCGCCACATCTGTCAGTCGGCTGACGTTCCCTGGCAGTGAGCGTCCATTGTCAGTCGGCTGACGTTCCCTGGCAGTGAGCGTCCATTTTTGGCGCAGTCGCCGACGGGCCGGAGCCGTCCGGGGTTCAGCGGTCGGGAAGACGCCGTTCCATGCGCTGCAGCTTGCGGTACAGCGTGCGCTCGGAGATGCCCAGCTTGCGCGCGAGTTCTTCGCGATCACCCGGGAAATCGGCCGCCACCCGCGCCAGGTAGCGTTGCTCCAGTTCTGCCAGCGGCACCAAGTCGTCACCGGGCAGGCAGCCGTCCATGGCCGGCTGGAATGCGAGTTCCAGCGCCAGATCCGGGGCATCGATCGCGTCCCCGTCCACGACCAGGCTCGCGCGCTCGAGCACATTCCGCAGTTCCCGGATGTTCCCGGGGAAGTCCATCTTGTTCAGGGCAGCGAACGCCGCGGGCGTGAGCCGCTTGCCCCGGGCAGAACGCAGCCGCCTCAGCAGGGCCTGGACCAGCAGCGGCAGGTCATCCCTGCGCTGGCGCAGGGGAGGCAGCGGAATCGGAAAGACGCTGATGCGGAAATAGAGGTCGAGCCGGAACTCGCCGGCCGCGACCTGCGCCTTGAGGTCCCGATGGGTGGCACAAACCAGGCGGAAGTCCGCCTCCAGCGACGCCGTGCCGCCGACGCGCCGGAACCGCCCCGTCTCCAGCAAGCGCAACAGCTTGACCTGCATGGACATCGGGATGTCGCCGACTTCGTCCAGGAACAGGGTTCCGCCGCGCGCGGACTCGACCAACCCGGTCTTCCGCGAGGAGGCACCCGTGAAGGCGCCCTTCTCGTGCCCGAAGAGTTCGCTCTCGAACAGGGATTCCGTGAGTCCCGCACACTCCACCGGCACGAATGGCCCGTCGGCACGCAGGCTGGCCTCGTGAATCGCATGGGCGACCATCTCTTTGCCGGTGCCCGTCTCTCCCAACAGAAGCACGGCCGCCTCACTGGGCGCGGCCCGATGCATCAATTCGAGCATGCGCAGGAACGGCGCTGACCGTCCGACCATGCGATCGGCACTGGGCTCAGCGCTGGCCAGCCGGGTCGGCCGCATGATCTCCAGGACGTAACGCATCTGGCCATCCGCTCCGGCGACGGGACGGGTCTCGACGTCCACGTGCTCCTCGCCGTGCGGCGTGTGATGAACGTGCATCACCCGGGTCACCTGACCGGATGCCACGGTCGCACGCAACGGACACTCCTCCCCGGCCTGGTCACAGGGGATGTCATAACCATGCGAGACCTCGAAACAGCGCTTGCCCCCGGTCACCGGCGCATCCCCGAAGATCTTCGTATAGGCGGTGTTGGTCGCCAGGATGCGGTAATCGAGGTCAAGCAGCACCGCCGGTTCCGGGTACACCTCCAGCAGAGCGGCCGCCTCGGGGGAAACTCCGCCCGCAGCAGCTTCGAAGTTGCTCATGTCAGTTCACCTGCCATTTTTGACAGTCGAAGAGTACCACCCTGCACGAGACGCGGCAGCAGGCCGCCGCAACTGTGGGGACGATACGGCGCCCCCGACCCGACTCCCCGGTCGGCGCAGGTTGCCGGCGGGGTTTCCGGCGAACCGGGGTGCCAACCCCACAGCACACGCACTACACTGGGGTATGGACCGCCAGCAAGTGATCGATGCGCTGCACCAGGGGCGCGCGGAGCAGCACCACTTCGAGGAACTCGAGTACGCCCGCCTGACGGAAACGTTCAGCGGTTATCCCAGAGGCAGCGTGCTCCTGCCCGACGGGCTCGTGGTCCCCGGCTACCCGTCGGTCGCGCGCATTCATTCGCTCTCCGCCGGGCTGCGCGAGCAGTTCCGTGGCCATTTCTGGGCGGAGGAAAAGATCGACGGCTACAACGTCCGCATCCTGCGCCACCAGGGCCGCATTTACGCCTTCAGCCGCGGCGGCTTCGTCTGCGCGTTCAGCACCGACCGTCTGCCCGATCTCCTGCCACTGTCGATCTTCGATACCGAACCGGACCTGGTGCTGTGCGCCGAGATCGCCGGACCGGACAACCCGTATCTGGAGGGGTCTCCACCGCACATCGAACACGACGTTCAGCTCTTCGTGTTCGACATGATGCGCGCGGGCCGGCCCGGATTTCTCGCACAGAACGAGAAGATGCGCCTGTTCGAACGGCACGGGCTGCCGGCCACGCGCATTTTCGGGCGCTTCCGCCCCACGGATACCGAGGCGCTGCGCGCCCTGATCCTGCAACTGGACAGCGAGGGCGCGGAGGGACTCGTGCTGAAAGCCGAACTCGACGACACCCGCGCCAAGTACGTGACCGGGCGCTCCAACATCGCCGACATCCACGTCTGCAGCGGACAACTGCTGGACCTGCCACCGGAGTACTTCACCAACCGCCTGATGCGCCTGGCCCTGTTCGTCACCGAGCACGGCCAGCAGGGCGACCCGGAACTGGAGCGCAGCCTGGGGCACGCGTTCCTTGCCGGGCTGGATCGAGCCGTCGAGCGCAGCCGCGACAGCGGGCGGGTGGGCCACCGCTATCGCTGCCGTTTCCGGGAGCGCCGCAACGCGATGCACTTCATCGCGCACATGACCGCGACCGGGGGGCAGCGCGTACGGATGACCCCGGGCACGCCGCGCGAGGAGGACGGCTACTGGGTCGTCGCGTTCGAGCGCGTCTTCGATCGCATGACCGGCACCTTGTCCACCGCCCTGTCCGGGGCGATCCAGTTCGACTGAGCGAGGCTCCCGCTCTGGGTCAGTCGCCCGAACCCCGGGCAGACTCGGCCTCGGCCAGGTTCTCCATGACCCGGCGCAGGTAGTCGGCCGTGACCAGCTTGATCCCCATCCGGTTGCCGAGCTTGCGCATGCCCTGGTCGGCGCTGGCAAGTTCGGCGTCCAGCTCCAGTGCCAGCAGCACGGCGTCGACGTCCTCGCGGGAATCGACGAGACCCTTGCGCATCGCCTCCCGGAAACGCTCGCGCAACTGGGTGATGATCTCAGGGGGCATGTTCGCGGCCGCCCCTGCGCGCTTGGTGTGCTCTTCGGCGATACGCAGGCCGCGGTCGATGCGGCGGCGGACCTCGTCGATGAACTCGTAGAGAATGTCGCTGGGGATGGTCAGCGTGAACCGCCGTGGGGAACGGATCCAGACCACGGTTTCGAAATCCGCGGCGAGTTCCTCGAGGTCGCGCATGGTGCGGAACTCCTCGTACACCGACAGCGGCATGTAGAACTCCGCCGGGCAGCGTTGTGCCAGGCGCAGGAAGGTTTGCAGTCCCTCCTGGGGATCCTCGCCGAATTGACCAAACACGTGGGGATTGGTGAAGACGCTGGTATCCAGAACGAAGCGGCGCATGGATGCATCCTGCCGGTGGACTGCCTGATCGCCATCATGGTCGGACCCGTCCGGACCCGTCAACTTCCGTGTGGATCGGCGCACCCGGCGGGAGTACTCTCGCAACCCTGTCGGTCCACGATGGTCCATTCAACCAGGCAGCGACGGGAGAGGTCAGACATGCGCGGGATCGAACACATTCCTTGGCTGTACGACGCACTGATGAGCATCATGGACGTCACCGGCTTCTCGCGCTGGCGGCGGAAACTGGTCGGCACCGTCGAGAACCGTATCCTCGAGGTCGGCTGCGGCACCGGGCGCAACCTGCCCCTGTACCCGGCGGGCAGCGAAGTGGTTGCGCTGGACCCCGACCTGGGCGCGCTGCGCCGGGCCCGTCGCCGATCGCCCCGCACCCCGCTGGTGGTCGCCCGGGCCGAGGCGCTGCCGTTTCCACCGGACTCCTTCCAGACGGTCGTCAGCGGCCTGGTCTTCTGCAGTGTGCGCGACCCGGAAGCCGGACTCGCTGAGATCCGCCGCGTCCTCCACCCCGAAGGCCAATTGCGCATGATCGAGCACGTCCGCCACACCCAACCCACGCTTGCCCGGATCCAGGACGGCGTGCAACCCGCGTGGACCTGGGTCACCGGCGGCTGCCATCCAAACCGGGACACCGAGGCCAGCGTGGAACGCGCCGGCTTTCAGATCGACCCTACGGATCGCGTCGCACGCGGGGTGATGCGCCGGTTCTCGGCCCGGATCAACCCGCCCGCAGACCCGACGCCCTGATTCCGGGTCAGGGCGCGCCGCCCAACAGCAGCACGCCCAGATCGTTGCCGTTCACCACCAGCCGGCCCTGGCTGTCGCCCTCGACGCGGAAGAAATGCAGGACCTCGCCATCGTCGGTGGAACGCTTCTCGCTCGCCAGCTTGAGGATCGTCGCGATACCGATGATCTGCTGGCGTGCCTCCTCGCTGCCGCTGAACGCGAGCGCCTGCTCCACCACGGTGTCCAGTCCCCGGATTTCCATCTCCGCCGCCCCACTCAGCATGCCAGGCTCCGGATCCCCGCCCTGCTCCGCATGGGCATGCCCCGTAAACCGCAGACCGGCAATCGGCAGGTCGATCACGATCTCGTTGATGTCCAGCCGGGTGGCGTTTTCCAGCAGAGCCAGCAAGATCGCCTCCGGTCCGGCGCCCATTTCGCCGCTGGCCAGGGCCTCGTCCGCCAGCGTACCCGCCGGCAGGTTGGACGCGGTCAGATCGACCGAGATCTCGCGCGGAAAGAGTTCCTCGGGAATCGGGCTCCTGCCCGTGGCGTCGCCCGAGAGGCCCTGGTGACGGTAGGACAGGGACAGCCCGGGCGTGCGGGAATCGAGATCGCTCAGGCCGAAGCCGAACTCGACACGTTCCAGCCCGAACGGCGCTGGCTCGACGCCGGGTGCAGGCGCCATCAGACCAGCGACGCCAGCGGCGGACAGGCCCAGGCCGAGGCCGCCGAGGATTTCGCGCGAGAACCCGAGCAGTTCCGCCTCGGCGACATCGTTGGATAGCATCGAGAGCATGCCCAGCCGCAACAGGGCGACCGGAGCGACACGGTCCAGGCGCAGGTCAATGCCGAAGGAATCCAACTCGATGGCGCTATCCTCGTCGTGGAAGCGCCAGCCGCTCGCCTGAAAACGGCCCCGGAGATCGCTTAACGGCGGGTCCGCGTCGGAGGGCATGAGCCCCGTGTCGAGCGCAGCGGAGCGCAGTCGCAGCTGGCCGGCACCGTCCGGACCGTCCACGGCCAGGTCCCTGAGCTCCACGCGCGTCTGCACTCCGCCGATCGCGGCCAGCAGACTGGTCAGCAATTGTTCCGGATCCTGGTGCATCAGGGCCTCTGGGTCTACCGCCAGTTCCGTGAGTGCGTTCAGCCGGGGCAAGTCCAGCCCCATGTAGTCGGCCCCCATCTTCAGCGCGGCGAGGCGCGCCATCGATGTACCCTCCAGGCTCTCGACCACGACGTCATCCAGCGCCAGCCGCAGCGGTCCACTGACCAAACCAGGCTTCGATTCGTCCAGGTCCAGCGTGACGGTCAGCCGCTCCGCCGACAGCCCTCCCGGCAGTTCCGAGTCCGGGGGCAAATCACCGCCGGCCCCGTTCCAGTCCTCTTCCCGGTACACCTGCACCGCCTCCGGATCGAGCCGCAGATCCAGGCCCTGCAGGCGCAGGTCCGCCTTGAGCATGGTCCCGAGATCCGCCGCCCACAGCCCCCGCAGGGAACGTTCATCGGTGGTCATCACTCCCACGACGTTGCCGTCCTGGTCGCGCAGCCGAGCGCGCTCGGGCAGTTCCCAGACGATCGCCCAGCGCTCCTCCGCGACCGGCTCCAGAATCGCGGCGAGGGTGCCGAGATCCAGGACGAACGGACTTCGCACCTCCTCCGACGCGCCGTTGGCTTGGATGGAAACGGCGGGCATGACGAGGCGGATGGTTCCGCTCGCGGATTCGAGGACCTCCAGATCTCCGTCCAGGTGCAGCAGCGAGTCCGGCGCCGAAAATGCCTCCAGCCAGGCGTCGCGAACCGTCGCGGCGCGTTCCGAAAGGCCCGACAGCCGGGCCGGAACGGCCCTGGGTGCATCCTGGTCCCGCACCGCCACGAGGGCCTCCGCGGGGATCCGCTGTGCCTCGGCCTGTCCCGCAGCCGCCGACGGCGCGGGCGCCCCAGCGCCGGCACTCGCCGAAAACGCCAGCACACAGGACGCCAGCAAGGCGCGCCGAACCCCCATTCGATTCTTCATGCTTCTGTTCTCCGGTTACTTGCTATGGATTCCGCGGAGGCTCGAAGACGGAGGCGTCGACGGCGAGCACCTCGAAGCCCCGCTCGGCGAGGACGACCGCATTGCGACCCTCGCCCTCGGCCAGGCACAGGACCCGACCCGGCGGCTGCAGCCCCGCAACCGCTTCGGCCAGAAACGCGTTCGGAGCCATCCCGTACACGTATTCTTCGGTGGCGTAACGCTGGTCCCAGCTCATCTGCCCTGCTCCAACCCGTTGCCGCGGACTCGGCTTTGCCCTACATTGGCGCGCCTTACAGTATCCGCTGATAGTCCGAAAATCCCATGAGCGAGTTCACTACGGTCCTGCGCATGCGCCTCACCCGGGTGGTCGAGGCCCACCTCACCCAGCGCCTGATCATAGCCCTGATCCTGCTGAATGCGCTCACGCTCGGACTCGAGACCTCGAGCACGGTGATGGCCTTCGCCGGTCCGGTGATCAACGTCGCCGACCGGCTGATCCTCGCCATCTTCACCATCGAGGTGCTGGCCAAGATGTTCGTCTACGGCCTGCGCTTCTGGCGCAACCCCTGGCACGTGTTCGATTTCTTCGTCGTCGGCATCGCGCTGATTCCCGGCACCGGGCCGTTCTCGGTGCTGCGGGTGCTGCGTCTGCTGCGCCTGGTCTCGATGGTGCCGAAGCTCCGCTTCATCGTCGAGGCCCTGCTCCGGGCGATCCCGGGGATCGCGTCCATTCTGGGCCTGCTGGTCCTGGTGTTCTACGTCTTCGCGATCATCGCGACCGGTCTGTTCCGGGACAGTCACCCGGAATGGTTCGGTACCCTGGGCGCGTCGATGTACACGCTGTTCCAGGTAATGACGCTGGAGAGCTGGTCGATGGGCATCTCGCGCCCGGTGATGGAGGAGCACCCCTGGGCCTGGGCCTTCTTCGTACCCTTCATCCTGGTGGCGACCTTCACCGTGCTGAACCTCTTCATCGCCATCATCGTCGACGCCATGCAGCGCATGCACGAACACCAGGTGGCGGTGGAGGAACAAACCATCACCCACGTGGTGCACGAGGAGAACGCGAGCCTCCACGTGGAGCTCTCGGAATTGCGCGAACAGACCCGGATGCTTCAGGAACGCCTGATCCGCATGCAGGCCCTGCTCGAGAAGCGGTCGAACGAGTAACCATCGCGCCGTCCCACCCAATGCCGCTGGCGAGTCCGCGGCGTGGATCCGATGACCGTCTTCAGGACTCGGCGAGCACCTTGAGGTGGGCAACGACGCTGCGGCCCAGCGCGGACAGCGCATAACCGCCCTCCAGCACCGACACGAGGCGGCCGTCGCAGTGACGCTTGGCGATGTCGTAGAGCTCGCCGGTCAGCCATTCATAGTCGGCCTCGACCAGTCGGAAGTTGGCCATGTCGTCTTCCAGGTGACCGTCGAAACCGGCCGATACCATGATCAGTTGGGGCCGGAAGGCCTCCAGCGCCGGGAGGCAGCGTTCCGCCATCACGCTGCGCAGCGCCGCGCCGTCCGTATCCCGGGGCATCGGCAGGTTCAGGATGTTCTCGCTGCGCGTATCAGCACCGGTGTGGGGATAGAAGGGGTGCTGGAAGCTCGAGCAGAACAGCACCCGCGCATCGCCCCTAAAAATATCCTCGGTGCCATTGCCGTGATGCACGTCGAAATCGACGATGGCCACCCGGGACAGCCCGTGCGCCTCCAGCGCATGGGCCGCACCCACGGCGACATTGTTGAAGAGGCAGAAGCCCATGCCGTAGTCGCGCCCGGCATGATGTCCGGGCGGCCGCACCGAGCAGAAGGCCGTGTGCGTCGAGTGTGCCAGGACCAGATCGACTCCCAGCACGACGCCCCCCGCGGCCCGCTGCGCCGCCTTCAGACTGTGCTCGCCCACGTAGGTGTCGCCGCCGTCCAGGGTCGCCCAGTGCCCGGGCTCGGGGATCCCCGCCTCCAGGGCATCGACGTACTCGGCGTCGTGGACCCGCAGCAACTGCTCCCGGGTGACCAGCGGCGCTTCCCGGTGCCGCAGCCACGGCTCGATCCCGGAGGCAATGAGCTGATCGTCGATCGCGGCCAGCCGCTCCGGGCATTCCGGATGCCCGGAAGGCGCGCGGTGCAGCGCGCAATCCGGATGGGAGACGAAGAAGGTTTTCATGGCTTCAGTTCCTGGAAACGCGGACTCCCGATCTGAGCCCATCGTCGAGCCTGAATCGGACCGCTTCATTGACTATTAGAGCAGGACCCGATACACAAGTCTTATTGCACTGCCGCAAAACGCACCACGGAATGGACCAATACGCATGGGCCCGCATTATCTCAACCGCATCCTCTCCGCCCGCAGCATCGCTCTCATCGGCGCGAGCAATCAACCGGGGAGCGTTGGCTCCACGATCCTCCAGAACCTGCTGGCGATGGGCTTCGAGGGTGAGCTTTACCCGGTCAACCCCAAGTACAAGAAGGTGCATGGGCGCAAGAGCCATCCCAGCGTGGGCGCGATCGGGAGGAACGTCGATCTGGCGATCATCGCCACCCCGGCCGACACCATCCCGGACATCATCCGGGAGTGCGGCAAGGCCGACGTGCAGGGCGCCATCGTGATGTCCGCCGGCTTCGGCGAGGAGGGCCCTGACGGGACCCGGCTGCAGGACCGGATGCGCGAGGCGGCCCGCGAGACGGGACTGCGCATCATCGGTCCGAACTGCCTGGGCATCATGCGCCCGTCCCGCAAGATCAACGCGACCTTCAGCCGCAACAGCGCCATTCCCGGCCAACTGGCGCTGGTGTCGCAGTCCGGCGCCATCTGCTCCGCGATCCTCGACTGGGCCGAGGATCAGCGCATCGGGTTTTCCCTGGTCGCCTCACTGGGCGACGCCGCCGACGTCGACTTCGGCGACCTGCTGGATTTCCTGGCCCTGGACCCGGAGACGCGCAGCATCCTGCTGTATGTGGAGGGTATCCGCAACGCCCGCGGATTCATGAGCGGCCTGCGTGCAGCGGCGCGCATGAAGCCGGTGATCGTGATCAAATCCGGCCGCCATCTCGAAGGCTCGCGCGCCGCGATGTCCCACACCGGGTCACTGGTCGGCGCCGACGACGTCTTCGATGCGGCGCTGGAGCGGGCGGGCGCGGTGCGCGCGCAGACGGTCCAGCAGATGTTCTCGGCCGCGAGCATCCTCTCGAGTGGCGCGCGGGCGCGCGGTAACCGGCTGGCGATCGTGACCAACGCAGGCGGTCCGGGGGTGATGGCCACCGACCGGGCGGTGGAACTGGACCTGGCGGTCCCCGAATTGCACGCGGATACCCTGAAACTTCTGGATGCCGCACTGCCGCCGCACTGGTCGCACGGCAACCCGGTGGACCTGCTCGGCGACGCCGATGCCGCGCGGTATGAAACCGCGCTGGCAGCGTGTCTGAAAGATCCTGGAGTCGACGGGGTACTGGCGATGCTGACACCCCAGGCCATGACCGATTCCGACGCCGCCGCCGAGGTCGTGATCCGGAGCGTCCATGGGGGGCGGGACAGCAAGCCGATCCTGGCCTGCTGGATGGGCGGAAAGCAGGTGGAGAAGGCCCGGGGGCGTTTCATCGCGGCGAGGCTGCCGAGCTTCATCACCCCCGAGGCCTCGGTCGAGGCCTTCGCCTATCTGACCGCGCACCAGCGCAACCAGCGACTGCTGCTGCAGGTTCCGGGCCCCCTCAGTGACCGCAGCCCGGCCGACGTCGAGGGCGCGCGCATGATCATCGAGGGCGCCCTCGGCGAGGGGCGCCGGACGCTCGGAACCATGGAGTCCAAGGCCGTCCTCGCGGCGTTCCGGATCCCGGTCACCCAGACCGTGCAGGCGCACAGCGCCAGTGAGGCGCTGGTCGCCGCCAGCACGCTCGGCTATCCGCTGGCGATGAAGATCGCCTCCCCCGATATCACCCACAAGTCCGACGTCGGGGGGGTGCGCCTGAACATCACCACCGCCGAGTCGGTACGCAAGAGCTTCCAGGCCATGATGCAGGAGGCGGCCGAGGCCCGGCCGGGGGCGCGTCTGGAGGGTGTGACGCTGGAGCGGATGTACCGCAGCCACTACGGCCGTGAACTGATGGTGGGGGTACTGCGCGACCTGGTCTTCGGGCCGGTGGTCAGCTTCGGCTCGGGCGGCACCTCCGTCGAGGTACTGCAGGACCGTGCGGTGGCCCTGCCGCCGCTGAACGAGACGATCATCCGCGGCATGATCGGCCGCACCCGCGTGGCGCGACTGCTGCAGCGCTTCCGGCACATGCCGCCGGTCGACGTGGCCGCCCTGGAGCAGGTGTTGTTGCGGATTTCCGAGATGGCCTGCGAACTGCCCGAGGTGATCGAACTCGACATCAACCCGTTGATCGTCGACGAGAACGGGCTGGCCGCGGTCGACGCCCGGATCGTGGTGGATTTTCCCAAGAGCACCACGGATCGTTACGGACACATGGCGATCCACCCCTACCCCGGGCACCTGGTCGAGCAATGGCCGATGCCCGATGGCATCACCCTGACGGTACGCCCGATCCGCCCCGAGGACGCGCAGATCGAACAGGCCTTCGTTCGCAGCCTGTCGGACGAATCGCGCTACTTCCGCTTCATGCAGGCGGTGCACGAACTGACCCAGGAAATGCTTGTCCGCTTCACCCAGATCGATTACGACCGCGAGATGGCACTGATCGCGGTGGTCGAACCCGATCCCGGTGTGGAAACCCAGGTCGCCGTGGCCCGCTACACCGCATACCCCGACAAGCGCAGTTGCGAGTTCGCGATCGTGGTCGCCGACGACTGGCAGGGCCGCGGCATCGGCACTCACTTGATGCAGAGCCTGATGCGGGTAGCCAAGTCCCGCGGCATCAACCTGATGGAAGGCGAGATCATCGCCGGCAACGCCCACATGCGTGCTCTGATGCGCCGACTGGGCTTCAAGGTCCGGGCGAACCCGGATGACGAGGGGGTGGTCCAGGCGATTCGCGAGTTGTGACGTTCTGATCCCTCAGGACCTGACAACCCCCGGGCCCGGTGCCGGTCCCCGCGGCAGCAGCGAGGACAGCATCCAGGCGGCGAACACGAAGGCGCTCGAGGCGATCAGGCAGCCGATCAGGCCGTGGGTCATGAAGATCCAGCCGGAGAGCACGGTGCCGACCAGCCTTCCGCCGGCGTTGGCCATGTAGTAGAAGCCCACCTTCATCGCGACCCGGTCGGCCTCGGCGTAGTCCAGGATCAGGAAGGAGTGCACCGCGGAGTTGATCGCGAAGACCACCCCGAACACGCCCAACCCGACGATCAGCACGAGCCCGGGATCGAGGCCGGTCTCCAGCGCGATCACGATGCCCACCGGGATCAGCATCAGCACCAGCGCCCAGACCCGGGCGGTCAGACCGGTCGGATCCAGGCCCTTGCGCACGATCAGGGTCGGGACGGCAGCCTGCACGATGCCGTAACCGATGATCCACAGCGCCAGGAAGGCCCCGACCTGCAAGTGGTTCCAGCCGAGCGTCGCGGACAGGAACACCGGCAACGCGACCACGAACCAGACATCCCGTGCCCCGAACAGGAAGAATCGGGCCGCCGACAGGACGTTGATCGCGGGGCTGTTGGCGAACATCTGGGTAAACTTCGGCTTGCCGCCGACCCTGCCCAGCCCGCGCGGCAGCCCCAGCACGGCCAGGCTGAGGCTGAGCACCAGCAACCCCGCCAGGATCACCAGGGCCACTCGGAAGCCGACCGTGTACAGCAGCGCCGCACCAATGAAGAAGCCCAGGCCCTTCAGCGCGTTCTTGGAACCCGTCAGCCAGGCCACCCAGCGGAACAGACGGCCCTGCACGTCCCCCGCGACGAGCTTCACGCCGGACTTCGCGCTCATCTTGTTCAGGTCCTTGGCGATCCCCGACAGCGCCTGCGCGAACATCACGTAGGCCACCGACAGCCAGGCCTCGGGCACCGTCAGCAGCAGCAGCGCGCCGATCTGTAGCAGCGTGCCCGACACCAGCGTCGTGTTCAACCCCAGCCGCGCCGCCAGCCAGCCGCCGGTCAGGTTGGTCACGATCCCGAAGAATTCGTAAAACAGGAACAGCAGCGCGATCTCCAGCGCGCTGTAGCCCAGTTGGTGGAAGTACAGCACCACCAGCATCCGGATCGCGCCGTCGGTGATCGTGAACGCCCAGTAGTTCGCGGTGATCCGCGCGTAGGCGGGCAGACCGAGCGTCGGAGGGTTCACCTTGGACGCCACCGCCGTATCGCACACGCCGGAGCGGGCGGGCGGGGTCCGGGCACGCTCAAGCCGTCCCTGGGCGCTCGACGGCGGCCATCCATGGCCGCCGACGGCCCGGACCCCGCCCGCCCGCTCCGGCTCCCGAACGCTGTCGAACCACGCACGTCAGTTCAGCACCCAGAAGGCGTGGTTCAGAAACCCCGCGAAACCAACCCAGGCCAGGTAGGGGAGCAGCAGCGCACCCGCGATACGATCCAGGCGCCAGAACAGCACGATCGTGACCAGGATGGCGATCCACAGCACGACGATCTCGAACAGGGCCCACCCGATCTGCTGCAAACCGAAGAAAAGGATGGACCAGAGCAGATTCAGGGCCAGCTGGACGAGGAACGCGCCGAGCGCCCAGGGCGCGCCCCTGAATCCGTACACCCGCCAGACGCGCCAGGCGGCGTAGGCCATCATCACGTAGAGAATCGTCCACACCGGGCCGAACACGGCATTCGGCGGCGCGAACACGGGCTGAGTCAGCTGCGGATACCAGTCCCCGACCGAACCGCGCGTGACCATGCCCCCGATCACGGCCACGACCAGCACGAGTGCGAGCCAGCGGACCAGGCCGCCGAGGTCCTGCCAGGAAGTACGTCCGTTCTCGTTCATCAGCTCCGCCTCGCGCCGGCTTCACCACCTGCGCTGAATCTTACCGTGAAAGTCTTGTAGGTCGGGTTAGCGTAGCGTAACCCGACGTGCCGGAAACGACGCTGTTTTGCGACCATGGGTGGGTACGAGACCCGTCGGGTTACGCCCTTTGGGCTAACCTGACCTACAGGTTTCGGCTTGTCATCGTCAGGGGTGGCGCAGGGCCATGAAAGTTAGCCATTCTCCCGCACTCCACAGGGTCTGCACTTTCACGGCGGGTTCGGGTCCATGGTGCAGGCTTTGCATGGGCCCTCCGTGACAGACTGGCGCCCCGGCACGAAAACAAGGAACCCGACGAAACCGATGACCCGCGTACTGCTCGGCCTGCTGACCCTGGGCGCCCTGATCGCCGCGGGCGTCGTCCTGTGGCTGGATCGGGACGCACCGGCGACCGGCGCCACTCCGGCGGCGAGCGTACGTCCAGTGCCCGTTGAGACGGCGGAAACAGAAGCCAGGGACCTGGTCCGGCGGCTCTACGTATCCGGTTCCCTGGAAGCGTCCAGCCGGCTCGAGATCACACCCCGGGTCGGAGGCCGCATCGCGGAAATTGCGGTGGACATCGGGGATGCCGTGGAACCCGGCGACCTGCTGCTGAAACTGGATGCGGAGGAATTCCAACAGGAACTGCTGCAGTCGCAGGCGGAGCTCGCTGTCGCCCAATCGAGCCTGGCCGAGGCCCGGGAAAGTCTGAACGCAGCCCGCCGGGCGCTCGCACGAACACGCGAACTGCGCAGCCAGGGCATTGCCTCGGCCGCCGAACTGGAGGCCGCCGAAAGCCAGGCAGTCCTGCAGCAGACCCGCGTCGATCTTGCCCAGTCGCAGCTGCGCCAACGCACCGCCGCGCTGCGCAGTGCCGAGATCCGGGTGTCGTATGCCCGCATCGAGGCCGACTGGCAGGGCCATGGCACGCGTCACGTGGCGGAACGCATGGCGGACCCTGGTACCGTGATCAGCGTGAACACCGCGGTGCTCGCGTTGGTGGCGCTGGATCCCCTGCGCGCGGTCGCCCTCGTCACCGAAGCGGATTACGGCCGGCTGCGTACGGGACAGACGGTGCGCCTGCGCAGCGCCGCGTGGCCGGAGGACTTCTTCCACGGCACCGTGGCCCGGATTGCCCCGGAGTTCCGCGAGGCCTCGCGTCAGGCCCGCGTGGAAATCGAGGTGCCGAATGCCGACTCCCGGCTGCGCCCCGGCATGTTCGTTGAGATCGCGATCGACCTGGAACGCCGTGACCAGATGCAGTCGGTGCCCCGCGACGCCCTGTTGCAGCGGGCCACGGGCTTCGTGGTCTTCAGTATCGACACCGAGGTGGACCCGCCGATCGCGAGACGGCACCGGGTGACGCCGGGAATTCGCGACGGCGACTGGGTGGAGATCCTTGAACCCGAGCTGCCACGGACCGTCGTAACGCTCGGCCAGCACCTGCTATCCGACGGCAACCCGGTGCGGCTGCCCGCTTCCGGGGCCGGTCGGTCGAGTGAGGCGGAGTCCCAGCCCGATCCGGCGCAGCCAGCACGATGAATCCCGCCCGGCTGACCGTCCACCGCCCCGTGATGACGGGTATGGTCACCCTGATCGTGATCCTGCTCGGGCTCTCGGCGCTGAACCGCCTCCCGGTGGACCTGCTGCCGGATATCACCTGGCCGGTGCTGACGGTCACGACTTCCTACACCAACGCCGGTCCCGAGGAGGTGGAACAACTGGTGACCCGGCCCATCGAGCAGACTGCGGCCGCGATCACCGGGGCACAACGGATCGATTCCACGTCGGCCGAGGGCAACAGCAACGTGCGGGTGCGCTTTGCCTGGGGCACCGAACTCGGCGAGGCCGTGGACGACCTGCGGGATCGACTGGCACGCATCGCCGACCAGCTGCCCGAGGACGCCGACCGCCCCCTGGTCCGTCGGTTCGACACGCAGGCCTCGCCGATCATGCTGCTGGGCGTGGGCAGCACGCTGGACCCGGTGCAGCTGCGCAGCCTGATCGACAGCCGCATCGGCCCCCGCCTGGAACGCATTCCCGGCGTAGCAGGGATCGACATCCGCGGCGGCCTGGAGCGGGAGATCCGGATCGAGGTCCTGCCGGAACGGCTCCAGGCCCTCGGCATCGGTCTCGATACCGTGCGCACTGCCCTGCGCGATGCCAGCGTGGTCACCCCGGGCGGGCCGATCATCGAGGGCCGGCGCGAGTTCCGGCTGCGTACCCCGGCCCAGTTCGAGGATCTCGATCAGATCGCCCAGACCGTGGTGCACCGCGGCGACGGTGGCGCGATCCGCCTCTACCAGATCGCCGAGATCCTTGACACCCACCAGCGCGTGACCCGCCGTTACCGGGTCAACGACGAGGAAGGCGTGGTGCTGGCCATCCGCAAGCTGGCCGACGCCAATACCGTCGAGGTCGCGGGCGCGGTGCGCGCGGAGATCCGGCGCCTGAACCGCGACTTCCCGCAGGTGGCGATCCAGGTTGCCAGCGACGAGTCGGTCTACATCTCCCGCTCCATCGAGAACCTGGGGCGAGCGATCCTCTACGGCAGCGCACTGGCGGTGCTGGTGCTCCTGGCCTTTCTCCGCAACCTGCGTTTTACCCTGGTCGCCGCCGCCGCGATCCCGATCTCGGTGATCGCCACCTTTGGCCTGGTGTATTTTGGCGGCCTGACCCTGAATCTGATGACCCTGGGCGGTATCGCGCTCGGCGTGGGCCTGATGGTCGACAACGCGATCGTGGTGATCGAGAGCATTGCGCGCAATCGCGAGGAGCGCCCGGAACTGGGCGTCACCGAGGCCGCGGTCACCGGCACCGGTCAGGTCTCTTCGGCGATCGTCGCCAGTACCCTGACGACGCTGGCCATTTTCCTGCCGCTGTTCTTCGCCCAGGAACTGGCCGGCCAGTTGTTCAAGCCACTGGCCGCGGTAGTCGCGTTTGCCCTGGCCGTGTCGCTGATCGCCGCGCTGACCTTGGTCCCGATGCTGATGGCGCGGCCCGCGCTGCACTCGGGCCGGCCCCGGGCGCCGTCCCGCCTGCGCCTGGAGCGGCGCTATCTGCGGCTTCTGGAACCGGTATCCGCGCACCCCTGGTGGGTGGTGGCCGCGAGCCTCGCCCTGTTGCTGCTGGCGTTGCTGGGCTTCCGCGGCGTCGGCACCGAGTTCCTGCCGCCCACGGACGAGGGCGACGTACGGGTCAATATCGCCATGGAGCCGGGCACCCGGCTCGAGATCCTGGACGCGGTGATGCGGGAGATGGAGGCACAGGCGCACGCAACCGTGCCCGAGATCACCAACATGGTGACCAGCATCGGCGCCTCGGCCTTCCGGGCCGGTTCGCCTGCAGCCGCGAACATGCGCATCAGCGTGGGTCCCCGGGAATCCCGCGACCGCTCCAGCGAGGAGATCGCCGCCGACCTGCGCCGGGCCATCGGTCAGCCGCCGGGCGTCACCGTGCGGGTACGCGCCAGCAGTGGCATTTTCTTCCGCGGGTTCGGGGGCGGAGACGACGCCGAGCGCCTATCCATCGATGTCCGCGGCTTCGACCGGCTGACCATGAACGCGGTCGCGGCCGAGTTCGGGCGGGTGCTGGAGGAGATCCCCGGCGTGACCGACGTCCGGCTGGGCGGCGACGGTGGCCAGCCGGAGTTTTCGACCCGCATCGACCGCGCCCGCGCCGCCGATCTTGGCGTCGATGTGCGCAGCATCGCCCAGACGATCGAGACCGCATTGGGCGGCTCCGGTGCCGGGCAGTTCCGTGCCGGCGGGACCGAGTCGCGCATCTGGGTGCAGATCCAGGATGCGGAGCAGCGCCGGTTGGACGAACTCCTGAACCTCACGGTGGCCGGCGGCACCGGCGAGCGCATCGCGCTGCGAAGCCTGGTGGAATTCGAACCGACCATCGGGCCGGACAGCATCCGGCGGCGCGAACAGGGACGGATCACCACCCTGTTCGCGAACATCGCCGGGCGGCCGCTGGGTGACGTCGCCGCCGATGTCCGCGACCGTCTCGGAAGCATTCCCCTGCCCGACGAGATCGACTTCCTGGTCAGCGGCGACGTCGAGGAACAGGAGGCGGCCTTCTCCGAGCTGATGCTCGGCACCGTACTCGCGGTGTTGCTGGTCTACATGGTCATGGCCAGTCTCTATGAATCGCTGCGCGACCCGTTGATCGTGATGTTCTCGGTGCCGCTCGCGGCGATCGGCGTGGTGCTCGCGCTGCTGGTGACCGACACCACGCTGAACGTGCAATCGCTGATCGGGGTGATGCTGCTGGTGGGCATCGTGGTGAACAACGCGATCCTGCTGGTCGACCGCATGGCGCGCCTGCACCGCGGCGAGGGGATGGCGGTACGGGAAGCGGTACTGCTCGCCGCGCGCCAGCGCCTGCGCCCGATCCTGATGACCACGCTGACCACGATCCTGGCGCTGCTGCCGCTGGCCCTGGGGGTGGGCGACGGCGGCGAGGCCCAGGCACCGATGGCGCGCGTCGTGATCGGCGGGCTGCTGTCATCGACGCTGATTACCCTGGTCCTGATCCCCTCGCTGTACCTGATCTTCCATCCGGAGCGTACGCCGTCGACCCACGCAAGGAGCAGTCATGCCTGAACCCGCGATGCCGAGCCACGCCTCCCCTCCCCGAGCACCTGCAGGGCGGAACGGGCACGGGGCCGTCGCATGCCGTTCCGTCGGCGGGTGCCACCGATGCGCCCAAGAATTCGGAAGCCGGCGCGGGACCGAGGAGACTGCCATTGTCCGCCGCGCGGGTTGCAGGAACGGGAAACGGCTGACCCAGGGTGTGCTGCGTCGATGGCTCCTCAGCCCGTCCCCACGGAGCCTGCCTTTCCGGCAGGTCGGCACTGCCGCGCTGCTGATCGGGCTCTGGCTGCTGTCGGGAACCGTCCCGGCCGAGCCGCTGCGTCTGTCGATACCACCGGAGACGACGCACGCCGACGCCAACCCGGCGACCGGCAGCGTACCGCTCTCGCTCGAGGATGCCGTCGCGATGGCGCTGGAGAACAACCGCGGGCTGCGTGCCGAACGCCTGCGGCCGGCCATCCAGGGCACCTTCGAGGCCCAGGAGCGGGCCCGTTTCGACCCGGTGGCGTTCGCCGAACTGGAGGTGGCACGGGACCGTAGCGTGCGGCAGTTCCAGGAGATCCAGGTCGAGGAGACCTTCCGCTCCGAACGCGAGCGTGTCGAGGCAGGCCTGCGCCAGAACCTGCCCACGGGCACCGAAGTCACGCTGTCGGTGCGCGGCAACCGGGCCGAGAGTTCGCGTGCGAGCGAGCAGTTCACCGGCCGCGGCGGCCTCAGCCTGACCCAGGCCCTGCTGCGCGGCGGTCGCATCGAGTCCAATCTCGTGCGCCTGCGTCAGGCCGGCCTGGATGTCACGGCCTCCGAGTACGAACTGCGGGGCTTCGTCGAGACCCTGGTCGCCGACGTCGAATCAGCCTACTGGGAACTGGTGCTGGCCGCGGAAGAAATCGCGATCCTCGAGGATGCCCTGCGGGTCGCGGAGCAGCAGCTGGAGGAGACGCGGGGCCGGATTCGCGCCGGAGATCGACCGGAGACCGAGGCGATTGGGGCCAGCGCCGAGGTCGCACTGCGCCGCCAGGGCCTGATCGATGCGCGCAGCGCGCTGGCCCGCAGCGAGGACCGGCTCTCGCGCCTGATCCGCGCTCCCGGCAGCGACTGGGACCAGGGCTTCAGAGCGACCAGCCCCGCGGCGCCGGAGGCCTACGAACTGGAACTGGTCGCCCTCTATGTCGAGCTGGGACGCGATTACCGCAGCGACCTGAACGAGACCCGCCTGCGGCTGCAGCGCAACGAGCTCGAGGTCGTACAGACGCGCAACGGGTTGTTGCCCCAGCTGGATTTCTTTCTCACCCTGGGCGGGTCAGGGTTTGCCGACAGCTTCGGCGCGGCGGTGCGGGGCCGCCAGGGCGATGGTTACGACCTGGCTGCCGGACTGCGCTTCGAGCTACCCCTGGGCAACCGCGCGGCCCAGGCGGGGTTCAGCCGCGCCCGCCTGACCCGCGCGCAGACACGCGAGGTCCTGCACAATCTGGAGCAACTCGCAATGCAGGACATCCGCGCAGCCTGGTTCGACGCGGACCAGGCCCGCGCCCAGATCCAGGCCCGCACGGAGACGTTGACGCTCCAGGAAGAACTGCTGCGGGTCGCGGAGATCCGTTTCCGGGTCGGAGCGGGAACCGGCCTCGAGGTCGCGCAGGCCCAACGCGACCTGCTGGAAAGTCAGCTCAGCCGCCTCGTTGCCAAGATCCGTTATCGCCAGGCTCGCACCGACCTCCTGCGCCAGAGCGGCACCCTGCTACTGCACCGCGGGATCGAGACGCCGGGGCAGGAACCGATCCCATTCTGACGTCCCCGCCGGCGTCATTGATTCCCGGAAGCCTCCACGGAACCCTGTGTCACCCCGACTCTGTGCCTCGCTCCGGCCGCACGGGCGGCACGGGCGGTCATTCGGCCTCGGCCAGCGCGTCCTTGACCCGTTGCCGCATGTAGGCGATGTGCAGGCGCAGGTTGTAGAACTCTTCCATGTAGGACAGAGGGACCTCGGTTGCCGAGACATCCTGGTCCAGGCGCTCGAGCAGCGCCAGATCGCTCTCCAGCCTTGCCCGAGGCACGCCGCGCTGGACGATCTCCTCGTCGATGACCCTGATCTGGCGGTACCAGCGGAAGATCCGGCGCCGGACGCTCCATTGCAGCGCCGCCGGCGCTATGCGGAACAACGGGATGATCACCGTCAGCAGCGGAATGATCAGGATGGCGAGACGATCCAGCAGCGACGCCGCCCAGAACGGCAGGTGGCGGTGCAGGAAATTGGGGCCGCGCTCGAAGAAATACCGGGCATCCTCGCCGACGGGGATATCCGTGTAGTCGAGGGACGGAAACTCGTTCCCGGTACCGACGAGGTGGATGGTCCGGTCCCGCTGCGCCGCCTCGATCAGCAACTGAACCACGCTGCGATGGGTGTCCCTGCGCACGACGATGTAGGTCGCGGGCGCCACCATGCGCAGGTCGGCGGGAGGAAGGTTGAGGCCCGGGTCGGCGACACCCTCATAGAGGGTGACGGACGACAGATACGGCAGCCTGCGGGCAAAACTGCGCGCCTGCGAGAACTCGACCAACCCGAGGCCGTCGGTGGCCAGCATCTGCCGCACCAGGGGCGCCTGCGGCGCCATGACGAAGGCAGCGGCGTCGATGGTTCCGGCCCGCAGGGCCTCCACGGCCGCGGCACCGCCCAGAGACAGCAATTCCGTCCCTGTCTCGGTCAGCCGCTCGTCCAGCCCGATCTCGGCCAGCAGCGCTTTCACCAGACTCCGGGTGCCGCTGCCCTCGGCACCGATGGCGATCCGCATGCCCACCAGGGCCTCGAGGCGATCCGCTGCTCCGTCACCACTCTCTGCGCCGATGCGGTCCTGCCGGTAGAACAGGAACAGAGGCTCGAAGGCGATGCTGACCACCGCCTCCAGTTGCAGCCCGCCCGCTGGGGGAGCGGTACCCCCCTGCACCAGCGCGGCATCGACCTCCCCCGCGAGCAGAAGATCCCAGTTTTCCATCGAACCCGCGGTGACCACCGGCTCCAGGCGCATGCCCTTTTCGGCAAACCAGTCGCGATAACGGCTTCCGACCTGCTCGTAGGCGCCTCCGGGTGCTCCGGTGGCGAAACGCACCTCCGTGGGAGGCGCCGGTTCCACGAACTGCCAGGCGATGACCAGGGCAATCATCCCGGCAAGAGCCGCCAGGCTCCAGATCAGCAGGCCGGTCATCTGGCTGCCCGGGACATTCCTCCACCCAGCCACCTTGTGGATCTCGGTCATCGCTCCGCCTTTTGCCGGCTCCCGCGGCGAGTGTGGTAACGCCATACGGGAAGCCTACAGCATAGCGGGCCGCAATTGGCGGCGGCCGGGGGGTGCGCCGACCCGCCGGCTTCCGCTATCCTCCCCGTCTTGACCCGCCGCCCACGGTCCGACCGGGACGACGCCCTCATCCACCACCAGGCAACTGCAGAATCGGGATCCAACAATGAAAAAGACCCTGTGGCTGGCCGGCCTCGTGACCGGCATCATGGCGCTTACCGTGTCCGCGAGTGCGGGGCCGGTGACGCCGGCGCCGAACGCTGCCAACCTGCAACTGGCCTCGGTACACGCCGCGATCGCGCCGCTGTCGTCCAATGCGCTCCTGTACGAGAAGTTCGCGGACAGCCCCGCCCCGATCGCCTCGGTGACCAAGCTGATGACCGCGATGGTCGTTCTGGACTCGGGCGCGCCGTTGGATGAGTGGCTGCAGATCGTGCAGCGCTCGGATGACCCGCCGAAGAACGCCTTTTCACGGATGCGAATCGGCTCCGAAGCGAAGCGCGGCGACCTGCTCCGCATCACGCTGATGTCCTCCGAAAATCTGGCCTCGTATGTGCTGGCCCAGAATCACCCGGGCGGGCTGGACGCCTTCATCGAGGCCATGAACGCCAAGGCGCGCGCCCTCGGGATGACGCAGACCCGTTTCGTCGATCCCTCGGGGCTGTGGCCGGAGAACATCGCCACCGCCAGCGACCTGATGAAGATGGTCGAGGCCGCCTACGAATACCCCGAGATCCGCGAGATGTCCACGGCTTCGCAGCACCGGGTTCACTTCCGCGGGCCTCGCTACAGTCTGGACTACGGCAACACCAATGCCCTGGTGAGTTCCTCACGCTGGGACGTCCACCTGAGCAAGACCGGCTTCCTGAACGAGGCCGGCCGTTGTCTGGTCATGGTGGCGGACGTCGGGAGCGGACCCCTGGTGATGGTGCTGCTGGATTCCCTCGGCACCCGGACTCCGCTGGGCGATGCCGGACGCATCCGGCGCTGGCTGGAAACCGGCAACGGCGGCGCCGTCGCGGGCGCTGCCCTGGACTACGAACGCGCCCGCATCGGCGCACTAACCGCAGAAGCATCCGCACAGAGCCACTGACAGCCATCATCGAGTGCGGGAGCCTGCTCCCGCTTTCGACGCCGGGCCCGGCCAGAGCGGCAGCAAGCTGCCGCACTCCAGAGGGGCGTCCCGGGCCGCATGGACCGTCCGAAAGCGGAGCAGCGTCCCCGCGCTCAGAAATCCGTCTCGCCGTTGCTCTTCAGCCGCCGGATGAAGCCTGGCAGGAACAACAGCAGCGCGATCAGCGCCAGCACGCCGAGCAGGACCTGGATCAGGCTTTCGGCGCCCGACATCGCCTGGCGCGTCGCGTGTCCCAGCCAGGTGTACGCCGCGAGATTCGGGATCAGCGCAATGCCGGTGGTCCAGGCATAGCTGTGCAGGCGAATGCCGGTCAGGCCCAGCGCATAGTTGGTCGGGGCAAAGGGGAAGACGGGGATCAGCCGCGTCATCGCCACCACCCGCCAACCCTCTGCGTCGACGCCGCGCATCACCTGGCGCACACGGGGTCCGGAGTGGGTCCTCACGTAATCGCGGGCCAGGAAGCGACCGATCACGAAGGCGAGCACCGCCGCGACGGTCGCGCTGAACACGCTGAGCACGGTCCCCACCAGCGGTCCGAAGAGGCTGCCACCCAGCAACACCCAGAGGGTGGAGGGAATGGGAAACATCGCCAGGACCACGAAGGCAATCACGAACAGCAGGTAGGCCCAGACACCGAAGGCCTGGAACCGTGCTTCGAGGACGACGACGTCGACCGCCTCGATCGGGATGCGCGCGATCAAGTGGATGACGACGACCGCCGCCAGCAGCAGGCTCAGCCCCCAGATCCACGTTTTCATTCGCCTGCCCCTGACCCGGCATCCTCTTCGCGGTCCTGGCGCAGGGTTTCCAGGCGCTCGGCCAGCACCCGCTCGGTGCCGGCGCGGCCGGGCCGATAAAAGCGCCGACCCAGCAGGTCCTCGGGCAGATAGGTCTGGCCACGCGCAAAGCCGTCCGGCTCGTCGTGATCGTAGCGGTAGCCCTTCCCGAAGCCCTCCTCGCGCATCAGCGCGGTCGGCGCATTGCGCAGGTGCAGCGGCACCGGCAGACTGCCCGTTTCCGCCAGCGCCGCACGCACCTGGCTCAGGGCGACGTAAGCCGCGTTGCTCTTGGGCGCGCTGGCCAGTTCGATCGCGGCCTGCACCAGCGCGAGATCGGCCTCGGGGCGGCCCAGACGCTCGACCGTCTCCCAGGCGGCGAGCACCCGGGCGGCGAGGCCCACGGCGGCCAGGCCGATGTCCTCGTAGGCCATCCGCAGCAGCCGGCGGCCGAGATAGCCGGGATCGCAACCCGAATCCAGCATCCGCACCAGCCAGTAGACCGCGGCGTCCGGATCGGAGCCGCGCACGGACTTGTGCAAGGCGGATATCTGGTCGTAGAAGGCGTCCCCCTGGCGATCGAACTGCAGCGCCTGGGCGCCCATCACCGCACGCAGGGCCTCGGACGTGATCGCCCCGTTTTCGGCGAGGTCCGCCGCAGTCTCCAGCCAGTTCAGCGCCCGCCGGGCATCGCCGTCGGCCGCCGCCGCCAGCCGCTCGATCCAATCGTCGTCGAGTTGCAGCTTCTTGCGTCCCAGCCCGCGCTCCATGTCGGACAGCGCCTGCCGCAGCAGGGTCGCGATCACGGGCACGGTCACGGGCTGCAGGCGGTAGACGCGCAGCCGTGACAGCAGGGCATTGTTCAGCGCGAACGAAGGATTCTCGGTGGTCGCACCGATGAAGCGGATGGTGCCGTCCTCGATGTGCGGCAGCAGCGCATCCTGCTGGGCCTTGTTGAAGCGGTGGATCTCGTCGATGAACAGCAGGGTTCCCTGCCCCCGGGCGGTGCGCCGGGCGCGGGCCTGATCAACCACCGCGCGCACGTCCTTGACCCCGGCCAGCACCGCCGACAGGGTCGCAAAGGCCAGCGCGCCGGTTTTCGCCACGACCCGGGCCAGGGTCGTCTTGCCGCAGCCCGGCGGCCCCCACAGGATCATCGACGGCGGCTGACCGGCCTCGATCGCCCGACGCAGCGCGGCGCCGGGCGCGAGCAGGTGGTCCTGGCCCAGCACCTCGCCGATCTGGCGCGGGCGCATGCGCTCGGCCAGCGGCACCGAATCGTCGAAACCGGCCGCTGCGGCGGGCTCCCCCACCCCGACGGCCTCTTCCGCGTCCGCATCGGGCGGAGCGCCGAAGAGGTCGCCGCTGCCGGTCCTCCGAGTCACGGTCGGTAGACGTCGGTACCCGCTGGCGGGGTGAACTGGAATTCCGCCGGCCCGAGGGATGGATTGCGCCGCGTCTCCCGCAGCCGGATCTCGGTACGCTGACCGAAGACATCCTGAAAGCTCAGCGCCAGCAACTCGCCGTCCGCGGTCAGGTCCAGCTCCAGCCGGGTGAAGTCGGCCTCCCGCGTCTTCGGCAGCAGGACCAGCCGAAGGTGGTCGGGTGCCGCCTCCTCGACGACATCGAAGCGCTCGTCCAGGCGGTGCGGCTGGGTCAGCAGCGCGAGCGGCGTGGCCCCCAGTGCCTGCTCCATCGGGCGGACCGTGGCCTGCCGAAGCTCCGGATCATAGGTCCACAGGTGTTCTCCGTCGGCGACGATCGACTGCTCGAAAGGAACATCCAGTTCCCAGCGCAGACGGTCCGGCAGTGCAAGCGAGAACCTGCCCTCGGCCTCCTGCAGGACGAAGTCGGTCTCGTCGGTGAGCGTCTGGCTGAACTCGGCCGAAAACGTCTCGAGACCGTCGAGAAAGCGTTCCAGCGCCGCCCGACCCTCTCCCGCAACGCCCAGAGGTGCGAAGAGCAACCATCCGAGGGCCACCATCGCTGCCAAGGTTCCCGAAGCATTCTGTTTCATGGGTCTCACCGTTTCATCTGTGGATCGTGAGCCCATGATGCAGCCGGGGTCGTTAACCCCCGCTGAATTCCCGGAGCATTCTCGCGTTTCCGTCATTCCCGTCCCCCGGGTGCCAGCACCTCGCGGTTGCCGTTGGACTGCACCGGGCTGACCAACCCTGCGGACTCCATATCCTCGACCATGCGCGCGGCCCGGTTGTAGCCGATCTTCAGCCGCCGCTGGACGTAGGAGATCGACGCCTTGCGTGACTCGATCACGATCTGCACGGCCTGATCGTACAAGGGATCGCCCTCGGCCTCGGCCGTAGCCGGCTCCAGCCCCGGTATGGCGGCCGCGCCGGACTCCGGCTCGTCGAGGATGCCGTCGTCGTAGTCGGGTTCGCCGGTGCTCTTCAGGTACTCCACGACCTTGTGCACCTCGTGGTCGGCGACGAACGCCCCGTGCACCCGTTCCGGCAGCGCCTTGCCCGGCGGCAGGTAGAGCATGTCGCCATGGCCGAGCAGATGCTCGGCCCCCATCTGGTCGAGGATGGTCCGTGAATCGACGCGCGACGAGACCTGGAAGGCGATCCGGGTCGGGATGTTCGCCTTGATCAGGCCGGTGATCACATCCACCGACGGCCGCTGCGTCGCTAGGATCAGGTGGATGCCGGCGGCCCGCGCCTTCTGCGCGAGGCGGGCGATCAGTTCCTCGACCTTCTTGCCGACCACCATGATCATGTCGGCGAACTCGTCCACGACGACGACGATGAACGGCATCCGGCCCAGCACCGGCGGCTCGACCTCGGCGACCTGCTCGTCCGGATTGAAGGTGGGATCGGGGATCGGCGCACCGGCCGCGTCGGCATCGCGTACCTTCTTGTTGTACCCGGTGATGTTCCGCACGCCGAGCTGGGACATCAGCTTGTAGCGCCGCTCCATCTCGGCCACCGCCCAGCGCAGGGCATTGGACGCGTCCTTCATGTCCGTGACCACCGGCGCGAGCAGGTGCGGGATGCCCTCGTAGACGGACAGCTCCAGCATCTTCGGGTCGATCAGGATCAGGCGCACGTCCTCGGCGGTGGACTTGTACAGCATCGACAGCAGCATCGCGTTGACCCCCACCGACTTGCCCGAACCCGTGGTGCCGGCGACCAGCAGATGCGGCATGCGCCCGAGATCGGCGATCACCGGCGCCCCGCCGATGTCCTTGCCCAGGGCGAGGGTCAGCGGAGACTTCGCGGTCTCGAACAGGTTCGAGCGGAGAATCTCGGAAAGCGACACCAGTTCACGCTGCTCGTTGGGGATCTCCAGCCCGACGGTGGACCGCCCCGGGATGACCTCGACGATGCGCACCGCAATCACCGACAGCGACCGCGCCAGGTCCTTGGCCAGCGCCGAAATCCGCGCCACCTTCACCCCCGGCGCCGGGTGCAGTTCGAAACGGGTGATCACGGGCCCTGGCTGCACCGCCACCACCTCGACATCCACGCCGAAGTCGCGGAGCTTCAGTTCCACCAGCCGCGACATCGCCTGCAACGATTCCTCCGAATAGCCGCTGACGGCGGGTGGCGGGTCGTCGAGCAGCGCCAGCGGGGGATGGGGATCGCTGATGTCGCCGGTGAACAAAGGCACCTGCTTCTCCTTCATCACGCGGGGGCTCGGCGCCGGCGCATCGATCCGCGGCTCCACCCGGGAGGGCGGCCGGTGCGCGACGCGCGCACGCTCACGCTCCACGCGCATCTCGCGCTGCTCCTTCTCCAGCGCGCCGATCCGCTGATCCCGGAACGCATCCAGCCGCGCCCGCAGCCGATCCAGGCCGTCCAGCACGGCCTGGCCGAGCCGATCCATCAAAGCGAACCAGGACAACCCCGTGAACAGCGTAAACCCGGTCAGAAACAGCGCCAGCAGCAGCAACGTCGCCCCGACCAGCCCGAGCCCCGAGGCCGTCAGCCCTGCGATCAGTTCGCCGAGGATACCGCCGGCATTGACCGGGAGGTTGCGCGGCAACCAGTGCAGCGCGGCCAGCGCGGCACCCGACAGCAGCGCGACCAGCAGGGCCAGGCCCCGCAGGCTCAGTTCCAGCGGACTGGCGATGCGCGCATCGCGGCGGTGGCGGAACAGCCACCAGCCCACCCCGATGAAGACCAGCGGAATCAGGTAAGCCAGGTAGCCGAACAGGTGGAAGACGACATCGGCGAACCAGGCCCCGGCGGCGCCGCCCAGGTTCCGAATTCCCTCGCCGTCCCCGGTGTACGACCAACCCGGATCGCCCGGGTGGTAGGTCAGCAGCGCCACCAGCAGATACACGGCCACCATGCCGAAAACCAGCAGGGCACCCTCGCGCAGCCCGCGCAGCAACTGTCGGCTCAGGCTGTTCTCGGCCCGGGTCTGTACCTTGGTTCGAGGCATCGGTGTGTCCGTTGAAACTGCGTTGGCTCAGCGGGCGGGGGGCCTGAGCGGTTGCTGGCAGAGACCGCACGCGTCGGGTGGGCCGCCGGCGCGGCGGGCCATCGGAAATCCCGCGGATCCCTGGAACGGTTCTCGGGCCGCATCGGAATCTGCTCAGGGAGCGTTCGAAGATCCGATTCTACGTGGTTAAAATGGCACCGCAAAGTACAGGATCGCCGTCCACGTCCTGTGGCCGTTGGACAGCCCGACGGGCATTCACAATAATCAAGGACGAAACGGGGCCACAGCGGCGTCCTTGTTGTGGCGCAGACGCGCCTTCAATCGCCCCACTTCCCATCGCCTTCCATTTTTATCGCAACCTGCACGGAGAGTCTTCATGAACGACAACAAGCACTGCCGCCTGCTGATCCTGGGCTCGGGCCCGGCCGGCTGGACGGCGGCTGTCTATGCGGCCCGCGCGAACCTGAACCCGGTCGTGATCACCGGGCTGGAACAGGGCGGACAGCTGATGACCACCACCGACGTCGATAACTGGCCGGGCGATGTCGAGGGGTTGCAGGGTCCCGACCTGATGCAGCGCATGCAGAAACACGCCGAGCGCTTCGCGACCGAGGTCATCTTCGATCACATCCACACCGCCGAACTGGCCTCGCGTCCGTTCCGGCTGATCGGCGACAGCGGAACCTACACCGCCGACGCGGTGATCATCGCCACCGGCGCCACGGCGATGTACCTGGGCCTGGAATCCGAGGAGGCCTTCAAGGGCAAGGGCGTCTCTGCCTGCGCGACCTGCGACGGCTTCTTCTACCGCGGTCAGAAGGTCGCCGTGATCGGCGGCGGGAATACCGCGGTCGAGGAGGCCCTGTACCTGTCCAACATCGCCGACCACGTGACGCTCGTGCACCGCCGCGATGCCCTGCGCGCGGAGAAGATCCTCCAGGACCACCTGTTCGAAAAGGAAAAGGCCGGCAAGATCACCATCGAGTGGAAGCACGTGCTGGACGAAGTGCTGGGCGACAAGACCGGGGTCACCGGGATGCGGCTGCGCCAGGTCGAGAGCGGCGACACCAAGGAACGGGAACTGACCGGGGTGTTCATCGCCATCGGTCACAAGCCCAACACCGGCATCTTCGAGGGCCAGATGAACATGGAGAACGGCTACATCATCGTGCAGAGCGGCCTGCAGGGTAACGCGACCGCGACCAGCGTTCCCGGCGTATTCGCCTGCGGCGACGTGATGGACCAGGTCTACCGCCAGGCGGTGACCTCCGCCGGCACCGGCTGCATGGCAGCGCTGGACGCGGAGCGCTTCCTGGAAGAGAACTTCACGGAAAAGACGCCCTGAAGCGCCCCAACCTTCACCGGGAACAGCCGATGTCGGTCGCGTCATGACCAAAGCCGAAATACCGGAGCTGCGCGTCGAGATTCGGGACAGTCTCGGCGCGGTGGACGCCGCGGCCTGGGACGCGCTGACCGGGGGGCGGGAACCCTTCCTGCGCCACGCCTTCCTCGAGGGGCTGGAACGCCACGAATGCCTGGGCCGGCGCTACGGCTGGTTCCCACAGCACGTGCTGATCTTCGACGCCGATACCCTGGTGGCGGCGGCGCCCTGCTACGCAAAGACGAACAACTACGGCGAGTTCGTGTTCGACTGGGCCTGGCAGGCGGCGTGGGAGCGTCACGGTCACCCCTATTACCCGAAACTGGTGATCAGCGTGCCTTACACGCCGGCCACCGGACCGCGCCTGCTGGTGCACCCGGACGCGGCCGAACCCGAGGTCCTGCAACGGCGCTTGCTCGCAGCGGCCATGTCACGCGGCAGCGAACTCGGCGCCTCCGGCGTCCACCTGCTCTTCCCGCCCGAGTCCGAGGCCGCCCTGGCCAACGCGACCGGACTGTTGCGGCGGACGGGCTGCCAGTACCACTGGCACAACCGAGGCTACGCGGACTTCGAGGGCTTTCTCGAGGCGCTCAGCTCGAAGAAGCGCAAGAACGTGAAACGGGAACGCCGGCGCGTCGCCGAACAGGATATCGTCTTCCGCACGCTGACCGGCGCAACCGCCGGTCGGGAAGACTGGTCCCGGTTTCACCGCTTCTACGAGGACACCTTCGAAAAACACATGGGCATCCCGACGCTGTCCGAGGCCTTTTTCGTCGGCACCGCCGCCGCGCTCGGGCCGCAGGTTGTGCTGTTCGAGGCCCGGCGGGAGGACCAGACCATCGCCGCCGCACTGTGCTACCGCAGCCATGACACCCTCTATGGCCGCTTCTGGGGCTGCAGCGCTGACCTCCCCGATCTCCATTTCGAGACCTGCTACTATCAAGGCATCGAGTTCTGCATCCGTGAGGGCCTGTCCCGGTTCGAACCGGGCGCGCAGGGGGAACACAAGATCCCACGCGGCTTTCTGCCGGTGCCGACGGCCTCGGCCCACGCCATCCTGACCCCCGGATTCCGCAGTTCCGTGCAGGACTTCTGCGAGCGCGAAACCAGGATGATGGAAGCGCAGTGCGCGAACCTGATGCAACGCTCGCCCTATCGGCAAGAGGACTGAGAGCCTGCGGCCATGACGACGCTGACCCCGCTGCGCGACGAAGGGCCGAACGCGGTTTGCCCGAGGCGGCCATGAGCGCGCAATCCCGCAGAATGATCACCTGGCTCCACGCCGGCGTCGTGGGCGAACCGTTCCCGCATCCCTCCCGAGCATGGCTCGACCCAAACGGCCTGCTGGCCGCCGGGGGCGACCTGTCGCTGCCGCGCCTGCTGCGCGCCTACCGCCAGGGCATCTTCCCCTGGTACGAGGCCGGACAGCCGATCCTCTGGTGGAGCCCGGACCCGCGCACCGTGCTCAGACCCGGGGATCTGCGCATCACGCGCAGTCTGCGCAAGTCGATCCGCAATGGCGCCTTCGAGGTCAGCTTCGATCGCGACTTCGAGGCGGTGATCCGCGCCTGCGGTGCCCCACGCGCCGGGGCGACCGGCACCTGGATCACCGTGGAGATGCGACACGCCTATCTGGAACTGCACCGTGCCGGGTACGCTCACTCGGTCGAGGTCTGGCGTGGCGGTGAACTGGCCGGCGGCCTGTACGGGGTCGCGGTGGGTCGGCTGTTCTGCGGGGAATCGATGTTCTCGCGGGCAACCGATGCCTCCAAGGTGGGGCTGGCCTGGCTCTGCCGCCACCTGGCCGCCTGGGACTGGCCCCTCATCGACAGCCAGACCCCGACGCCACACATGCTGGCCATGGGTGCGTCCGAGGTCCCGCGCGAGCGCTTCCTGGAGCAGGTTCGGCGACTCGTGGACCAGGACCCCGGCCCCCGCTCCTGGCGGCTCGATCCCGCACTCCATCCGCTGGACGCCGACTGGCGGCAAGGGGATTGAGCGTCTGGAGACAACCCGACAGGCTGCTGGGGTCGGGCAAATGCGCCTGATCGAGTGGCGGGACCGAACCGCGCCGCTCCCCGATGCCGTTGCCCCGCTCCTGGCGCGGGGCAACGGGCGCAGCCGTGGCGATGTCTGCCGGAACGACGGCGGCGTCCTGCTGCTGACCCGGGGCATGGACTGCATGATCGCCTTTGACCGCGCTACCGGGATCCTCGACTGCGAGGCGGGCATGCTGCTGGGCGATCTGCTGCACTGGTGCCTGCCGCAAGGCTGGATGCTGCCGGTGGTACCGGGCACCCGGTTCGTCACCGTCGGCGGCGCGATCGCCAATGATGTCCACGGCAGGAACCACCGTGTCGCCGGCAGCTTCGGCCGGCACGTGCTCGAGATGGACCTGTTGCGTTCCACCGGCGAACACCTGCGGATCGGTCCGACGGAGCGGGCGGATCTGTTCGCTGCGACCATCGGCGGTCTCGGCCTTACCGGACTCATCACCCGTGTGCGCCTGCGGATGATCCCGATCAGCAGCAACCTGATGCTGACCGAGAGCATTCGCTTCGGGCATCTGGACGCATTCTGGGAAATCAACGACCGGCTCGGCCCCGAATGGGCCTACACGATGGCTCGCATCGACTGCATCACTCGCGGACGCAGCCTGGGCCGGGGGGTCTTCTTCGCCGGCCGGCATGCGCCGCCGCAACCGGCCGGAACGCGGGTTCCCGGCTGGCGCGATCGTTCCCGCTCGCTTCCCTTCGACCTGCCATCCTCACTCATCAACCGCTACACCGTACGTGCCTTCAACGCGGTGTATTACCGCACGGCGGCATTTGCGGGGCGACGTCTGCAGCACGTACAGGGTCACCTGTTCCCGCTCGACCGCGTCCACGACTGGAACCGCATCCACGGGCGCAGGGGTTGCTACCCCTACCACTGCGTACTTCCGCACGCGCACGCGCGGGACGGCATCCGCACCTTGCTCAAGCGGATCGCGGCCAGCGGCCAGGGGTCCTTCCTCGCCGCGCTGAAGACCTTCGGAGACCTGCCCGCCCCCGGGCTTCTTTCGTTCCCCCGGTCCGGTGTCACGCTCGCGCTGGATTTCGCCAACCGCGGATCCCGGACGCTGCGCCTGCTCGCCGACCTCGACGACATCGTGAGCGCCGCGGGCGGTGCCCTTTACCCGGGCAAGGACGCGCGCATGTCCGTCACCATGTTCCGGCGCGGCTTCCCGCAGTGGGAGCGCTTCGCCACGCTGGTCGACCCCGCATTTTCCTCCACCTTCTGGCGCAGGATGAACCCATGAGCGCAGCACCCCGACGGATCGCGATCTTTGGCGCCACCTCGCGCATTGCCACCGAGGCGGCCAGGCTCTGGCTCGCCAGGGGCGTGGCCCTGGTCGTCGTGGCCCGGAATCCCGAGCGCCTGCGCATGCTGACCGAAGACCTCGGCATCCGGGCCGGTGGCCTTGCCGAGGTCGATGCGATGACCGCCGATCTCGCGGACCTCGACACGCTGCCCGGCCTGTGGAACTCGCTGACGGAACGCTTTCCGGACCTCGATGGCGTGCTGCTCGCGCACGGCAGTCTGCCGGACCAGGCGCGTTGCGAGGCGACACCCGAGACGATGCTGCAGGAGATCCGCATGAACGCCCTCAGCGCGATGAGTCTGCTCACCGTGATCGCCAATGACTTCGAGGCACGCCACCGGGGAATCATCGCCGTGATCGGCTCCGTCGCCGGCGACCGGGGTCGCAGCCGCAACTATGTGTATGGCGCAGCCAAGGGGATGCTGGCGATCTTCCTGCAGGGTCTGCGCAACCGCCTGCACGGCAGCGGGGTGACCGTGATCACCCTGAAGCCCGGGTACGTGATCACACCGATGACCCAGGGCTTCGACCGTGAAGGCCTGCTCGGGGCCCGACCCGAGCGTGTGGCAAGGGGCGTCGTTCGCGCCTTCGACCGCCGGCGCGACGTCGTGTACCTGCCGTGGTTCTGGCGCCCGATCCTGTGGGCGATCCGCCTGATCCCGGAACCGGTCTTCAAGCGCCTCCCTTTGTAGCGTGAAAGTCGCGGCCCAGTTCTGTAGGTCGGGTCAGCGAAGCGCAACCCGACGTGCCGGGGGTGCCGAGGTGCCGGGGGACGATGCCTGGCCTGCGCCCATGGGCGGGTGCGGGACCCGTCGGGTTACGCCTTTTGGGCTAACCCGACCGACAATTTCCGGCTTTTCACCATCAGGGGTGCCGCGCGCCCCCACCGGCATGAAAGTAGGGAGTTTGCTCTCTCGCGATAGAACTGTTCAAATCAACAGCACCATGGCGAAGAGCGAACCCCTTCCGGCCTATGCCGAACTGACCTGCTGCAGCAACTTCAGCTTCCTGCGCGGCGCGTCGCACCCGGAGGAACTGGTGGAGCAAGCGGCGCGGCTGGGGTACAGCGCCCTTGCAGTCACCGACGAGTGCTCGCTGGCGGGCATCGTCCGCGCACACCAGGCGGCGGCGGAGACCGGGCTGCAACTGATCATTGGTACCAGCCTGCAGATCCAGGACGGACCCCGCCTGACCCTGCTGGCGCGTTCCCTTGCCGGTTATCGCATCCTGTGCCGCCTCATCACCCATGCCCGCCGGGCCGGGCGCAAGGGGCAGTACCGGCTCGAAGCCGTTGATCTGCTCCGGCCCGAGTGGGCCGGGTTGCCGGACTGCGAGGTCCTGTGGCGTCTCGAGCCGGCAACGGCAGAGGCAGCCGATCCGGGACCCGCCGTTTCCGTGGCCGCTTCCGGAGGCGCGTCCGCGGGGCCAATCACGGACGCCGACCGGCACTGGGCCGGGTGGCTGCGCAAGGTGGTTCCCCCGGAGCGGCTGCACCTGGCCCTCACCCTGACGCGCACGCCCATCGACGCGGAACTGCGGAAGCGGGTCCGGCGGCTTGGCGCGGAGACCGGGATCCCGGTGCTGGCCTGCGGCGACGTGCACATGCACGTACGTGGCCGGCGCGTGCTGCAGGACACGCTCACCGCGCTGCGCCTGAAACGCACGGTCGCGGAGGCCGCCCCTGCCCTGTTCCCGAACGGCGAGCGCTGCCTGCGCCCGCGCGACGATCTGGCCGGGCTCTATCCCGACGCCTGGCTCGCCGAAACAACGCGGGTCGCCGGGCGCTGCCGGTTCCGACTGGACGAGCTGCGCTATCGATACCCGGTCGATTCCATCCCGCCCGGCGAGGCGCCCGCGTCGTGGCTGCGGGGCCTGGTCGAACGGGGTTGCCGGCAACGCTGGCCTGACGGTACCCCGGCGAAGGTCCGTACCCAGATCGAGCACGAACTCGAAATCATCGCCGACCTCGGCTACGAACCCTATTTCCTGACCGTTCACGACATCGTCCGTTTCGCCCGTGGGCGCGGCATCCTCTGCCAGGGCCGGGGCTCGGCGGCGAACTCGGCGGTCTGCTATGCGCTCGGGATCACCGCGGTCGATCCGGCGCGCTCGAGCATGCTGTTCGAACGCTTCATCTCCCGCGAGCGTAACGAGCCCCCGGACATCGACGTCGATTTCGAACACGAACGGCGCGAAGAGGTGATCCAGTACATCTACCGGAAATATGGCCGCGAGCGCGCCGCATTAGCCGCCGCGGTGATCCGCTACCGGCGCCGCAGCGCCCTGCGCGACATTGGCCGAGCCCTGGGTGTGAGCCGGGCCCGCATCGACGCCCTGACCGCGAACATGGCCTGGTGGGACGAAGGCATCCCGGGCGACCGCCTGCGCGAGGTGGGACTGGATCCGGACGGGCCGCTGGCCCGGCAGTGGCAGGTACTGGCGCAGATGCTGGTCGGTTTTCCCCGGCACCTGTCGCAGCACACCGGCGGCTTCGTGATCGCGGCCGGACGCCTGGACGAACTGGTCCCGATCGAGAATGCCGCGATGCCCGAGCGTACCGTGATCCAGTGGGACAAGGACGACCTCGACGCACTCGGCCTGCTGAAAATCGACATCCTCGCGCTGGGAATGCTCTCCTGCCTGCGCCGCGCGCTGGAACTGCTGGCCCTGCACCGCGACCAGCACTGGGGCCTGGCCGACATTCCGGCGGAGGACCCGGCGGTCTATGCGATGCTGCAGCGCGCGGACAGCGTCGGCGTGTTCCAGATCGAATCGCGCGCGCAGATGACGATGCTGCCGCGCCTGCGGCCGGAGACCTTCTACGACCTGGTGATCGAGATCGCCATCGTCCGCCCGGGGCCGATCCAGGGGCAGATGGTGCATCCTTACCTGCGGCGCAGGCAGGGGCGCGAGCCGGTCCGCTATCCGAACCCGGAGGTCAAGCGGGTGCTGGAGCGCACGCTGGGGGTGCCAATTTTCCAGGAGCAGGTGATCGAACTGGCGATGGTCGCCGCCGGGTTCAGCGCCGGCGAGGCCGACGGCCTGCGCCGGGCGATCGGCGCCTGGCGCCGCACCGGACGGCTCGCCGGCTATCGGGAGAAATTACTGCACGGCATGCGCCGGCGCGGCTATCCGCAGGCCTTCGCCGAACAGATCTACCAGCAGATCCTGGGCTTCGGCGAATACGGTTTTCCGGAGTCACATTCCGCCAGCTTCGCACTGATCAGCTATGTATCCGCCTGGTTCAAGTGCCGGGAACCGGCAATCTTCGCCTGCGCATTGCTGAACAGCCAGCCGATGGGCTTCTACGCCCCAGCGCAGATCGTCGCCGATGCCCGCCGGCACGGCGTCAGCGTACGACCGGTGGATGTCACCGTCAGCGCCACCGAATGTACCGTGGAGACCGTTCCGGGAAGCGGCGGTCGGCAGGGCGAGCTGGGACTGCGTCTAGGGTTGGGCATGGTGCGCGGGCTGCATGCGGAGAGCGGCGGGCGCATCGTTGCCGCCCGGGCCGAGGGACCGTTCCGCGACGTCGCCGAACTGGTGACCCGCGCCGGTCTGGACCGCGGCCAGGCTACGCGGCTGGCGCGGGCCGGGGCACTGTCGAGCCTCGCGGGGCACCGCTACCGGGCGCGCTGGGCGACCCAGGCGGTCGAGGCCCCGCTGCCGCTGTTTCCCCTTCCCGATGCCCGGGACCAGGCGGCCGTGCCGCTGCTACCCGCGCCGGGGGTCAGCGAAGACCTGGTTCAGGACTATGCCAGCACCGGGTTGACGCTGGGACCCCACCCGCTCGCCCTGCTGCGCGGTCATCCGGGGCTGTCCGGGCTGCCCACCGCCGGGGATCTCACCGCCGTCGGCGCCCGCCGCGGGGTGCGTTACATCGGCCTGGTGATCACCCGGCAGCGGCCGGGCTCGGCCAAGGGCACCGTCTTCCTGACCCTGGAGGATGAGTCGGGGACCCTGAACGTGATCGTCTGGCCCACCGTGGTGCAGCAGGCACGTTCCGCGGTGATCCACGCGAATCTGCTGGAGGTGACCGGGGATCTGCAGCAGGAGGATGACGTAACCCACCTGATCGCGAAGCAGCTACGCGACCGCAGCACCTGGCTGGGCGAACTCACCGTCCGTTCCCGGGATTTCGGATGACGCCCCAAACCAAGCCCCCAAAGGCGACCGTAGAAGCGGTCTCCGACCGCGATTCCAACGCCGGGCAATGCCCCGCAACCGGGCCCGCTCAAGCACCCGATCGCGGCCGGAGGCCGCTCCTACGGGGCCCGCGACGTCCCGCGCGGCCGGTGCCGCGCGGGACGTTTTGGTCAGGACGGGTCAGATGAACAGGCAGATATCGGATTCGCCTGCGAATTCGAAGAACGCCGCGGCGCCGGCGTACTCGACGCCGTCGATGAATTCAGCGGTATCCATCTCGAACAGATCGACCGTCATCTGACAGGCAATCATGCGCACCTCGGCCTCCTGGCAGAGATCGCGCAGGTCCTCGAGACTGGCGACGCCCTTCGCCTTCATCTTCTGCTTCATCATCACGGTCATCATCTTCTGCATGCCTGGCAGCGCCTGCAGCAGAACGGGGACCGGCATCGGCATCGGCATGCCTGGATTGCCCAGGGAACTGACCTGGAGATCCAACTTCTTCTTCAGCAGCTGCAGGCCGTAGAAGGTGAAGAACACCTCCACCTCATAGCCCAGCGCAGCCGCCGTGGAGGCGAGGATGAACGGAGGATAGCCCCAGTCCAGGCTGCCCTTGGTCGCGATGATTGCAAGTTTCTTGGTGTCACTCATATTCACTATCCCCAACTAGGTCGATGTACGGCGTGGCGACCGCCCTGCGGGCAAGTGCCACGGGATTCTTGGAACAACCGGCTGCCGGCTTCTCTCTCCGTCCTCGGAACGGAGCGGGAAGCGGACACCCGGCCCTGCTTCTACGGCAACCGCAACACCTGGCAAGACGACTGGGCCGATCCCTGGATCCTCGCGGCCGGGCCAAACCAACCGGCATGCAGCGCACGCTCCATCGTTTTTTCCCACACTGTCAGACGCCGCGCAGAGAGGCTGTCGCCCTCACGCTGCTCAGCCATCCTTGCCCGGCGGTGTCTGCAACTGGCGGTCCCGTTGCCAATCGCGAACCAGTGCGCAACCCGCACAGACACCGAGCGCAGCCAAGCTCGCCCATACTGAAATGGGTACGAGGACCATCGCCAAAACAAACATGATCCATGCCAGTATTGTCATTTCCTATCTCCTGCACGTGCCGCACGGGGTCCCCCGAGCGGCTATATTCCAATCGCACTGCAACCAGCCGTCAAATCCCGGCGGGCCATGCGGCCAGGCCGATCCCTGCAAAGCACGCCCCGGCGTCTCCGCGCAGGGCCGGCACGCACGGGATGATGGGCCGCTCCCGCTTGTCTCTCGCAGCACCCGCCGATCTGACGAAGCGGCGATCGGCTACCGCTCTTCCCGCATGATCGACCGACACGGACTAACCGCGCGACTCCTGCCCGGTCGCCGGCGAGGCTTCGCTGCTGCTTTCTTCGCCCGCTTCGGGCTCGGATGACGGGGTCGGCTGCGCCATCTTCCGGGTTTCCTCGCGGGTCGCCCCCTCGTCCATGAACTGGTTATTCAGACGCTGCACATAGGCCTCGACCTGATCACGCAACGCATGTAGCTGCCGCACCGCCCCACGCCCCAGGCCCGCCGGCGATTTGCGGAAGATCGACCGCCAGAACACTGTGTTCTTCAGGAAAGCCGCCCGCCAGTTTCCGGAGGCGGTCTCATCCGGAAGGCTGCGCGCGATGCGGCGCGCCGCCCAGCTCCGGTTGAAAAAGTGGATACCCAGCAGCGCGACGAGCAGGACGACCGCCGCCAGCCCGGAGGTGACGGGATGCTCCGGTATCGCCTCCAGCAGGGGACCAAAACCATCCGCCATGGCCTGTGCCGCATAGGCCACGACGACCAGGACCACCGCCATCATCGCGACATTGGCGCGAACGACCCAGCGGCGCCAGCGTCCCAGCGCACCCTTCAGTGCCGGGACGGCGTCCATTTCCATCGACTCGGCAATCGCCTGCATCGCGCCAACGATGCGGTAGGAGCGCGAGGAACTGATCTCCGCGATCTTGGCGTGGATCTCGTCGCGGTCGCGGGCGGCCTTGTATTCGTAACGCGCCCGGACCTTCTCATCGCCGATCTCGACTGCCGCGCCCGTGTTGTACAGGCAGTAGAAGCGGCCGGTGGCGTTACCCTGGCGTACCACCGCGCGTTGCCAGGCAGAGACGACCTCCTCGAGATTGTCCTCGCGCCAGGTGGTGTCGATCTGGTTCAGCACGAACACCAGCTTGGTGAAGTCGTTGCGCGCGGCAACCCGGTTCACCAGGTGCTCGAGCGTGTCGCGCATCGCTCCCGGTTCCGGGTGGCGGGCGTCGAAGAAGACCAACACGAGATCGGAAAGGTCGATGATGTGATCGGTCAGCTGCAGGATCGTCGCCCGCTGCTCGTCGGCGTCGAATCCCGGCGAGTCGATCAGAATCCGGCCACGCAATCGCTCGGACTTGACCGTCTTCATCGCGAGGAAGTGATCCACGGTGCGCCCCGCACCGTCGCTCAGACGCTCGATTTCGCTGCTGACTCGGTAGAAGGGAAAACGCGGATCCCCATCGAGAGCGAGACCGGGCAGTTCCTTCACCTGCTCGCTGGCGCCGTAGCTGATCACCGTGAAGCGATCGTCGACGGCCTGGCTGCCACTGCGCTGTACGGCCGCGCCGATGTACTCGTTGATGAAGGTCGATTTGCCCGCGGAAAAGGTCCCGAGCACCGCGATCATCGGCCACCACGAGATGGTGAAGGCGTACGACTCCTCCTCGGGATTCATCAGCCCGGCCGAATAACCGAGGCGGTCCAGGGCACGGAAAGAATCGACGACACCTTCCAGTGCCGGATTTTCCTCCGAGAGCCGATTGCTGAGCAAACTCAGCTGCTGGTTTACGCGGTTGCCGGGACGATTGAACATACGCACTCCGTGGTTGGGAACGGGATCCATGCCGCGTCAGCGGCCGCCGTGCTGCGGGTAGTAGGGTGCAGGGGAACCCGGAAACGGTCCCTGGCTGCCGCTAAACGGATTGAAGCTATTCATCATGCCGAGCGGCCCGGAGACGTTCCGGTTCAGGCTCCACATGTCGCGCTGCATATTGAGTGTCGAACCCGCCATGGTCGTGGTATCGCTCGCCATGGAGCGGATATTGGCATTCATGCTGCCAATGTCGCGCGTCATCGCACCGATGTTCCGGTCCATCGATAGCATGTTGTCGTTGATCGAGACCATACGGCCATCGATGTCACCCATCTTCCTGGCCATCACCGTCATTTCCCGTTCGATCGTCCGGGTCATTGCCGACATCTCGATCGCGAGGCGGCTGACGTCCCTGGTCAGGCTGGTGATCAGCCAAAAACCATACACGGCCAGCACGACGAAGGCGACCAGCGCTGAATAGACGATCAGTTGTAGGCGCCGCGAGCGGACGTCGTAGTCCTCCGCGTCGACATGGCGTGCGTCGTTTCGGTAGTCAAAATCACTCATTGTTCACTATCCAGCCAAAAAAGGTTTGCGTTCGAAAGGGGCGCGCCCACCTCACGAATCGGCTTCTACAGCCCGGTCAACGATCTCGCGCAGCGTTTGCTGAAGGCCAAGCGCCTGCTCCTGCAACGCCAGCGGCAACGGCCGACCGCCGTGAAGCACGAGATCCAGATTGGGCGTCATCAGCCATATGTGTCCGTTATCGTCCTCGTGCACGATGACACGGCAGGGCAAGAAAGCCGCCGTCGAAGGATTATGGCGAATCAGGTCTGACGCCAGATCGGGATCGCAGAAAAGGTGGATCTGCAGCAGGGGGAAATCGCGCCCCGTCTGAGCCAGGACCTGTCGCTGCACCGGCAGCGTACCCAGGGAGTGGAGCTCGAATTCTTTCGCCGCTCGGCCCAGTGCCGTTTCCACGTCGGCGACCGACAGGCCAGGATCGGCTCTACGCTGATAAACCATCGCCTCCATCGGATCCCCGGTCTCGAGAATGGTCCGCGCCATCCCGGCATAAACCGCCAGGGCCGATTCATCCAGGCCACGGGCCTTGTTCACGTACGGTTCAAGAACGAGGATGGCGGCTCCCACCGCGACCAACGCGAGCAAACCGACCAGCGCAAGCAGGTTCCGCACCAGCCTCATGCTGAGTCCCCAGAATCATCGTCGGTCCGACTCCGCGGGGGCAGGCGGAAGCTGGGCCTTGAGCGTCGATGCACGGCATCTCACAGTGGAATAACACGACGTACTTATTCTACCTGAATTGATCGAGGTGCGAGCGGCCGGCCGGATGGTAGCGGTCGTAGAACGGCGCCAGCTGGCGCAGCATCGCGGCCCGTTCCTCGGCCGGCAGGATCCGGAGAGCAGAATCGTAGGCCGCCAGTGCAGCGGTGAAATTTCCGGCCGTGAAGTGGTAATTGCCCATCTCCCCGTAGAGGTCCGCGCGTTCCGGAGCATCGTCCGGGAGTTCGCGCAACCCGGCTGCCAGCACCGCTGCGGCAGCGCCGGGCCCACGACTGCGGGCCACGGAACGCGCCCGGGACAGCAGTTCGGCAGGTTGTTCGACAGCCGCTGGGGCGGCGGCTTCCTCGCTGACGACTGGCGGTTCCGTCATTGGGGTGGCGGTGATGGGCGTTTGAGGCTCCGCAGCAGGACGATCCGCTTGCGCTTCCGCCGCAGCCTCGGCTTCCGGAACGCGCTCAGGAACGCTCGGCGCCGGTTCGGGTTGCGGCGTGACGCTCACCTCGGGCTCCGGTACCGGGGCAACGGCTTCGGGCTGCGGTGCGGGTTCCGGCTCCGCCGGCGGCGCCTCCGGGGCCGGCGGAGGAGGCTCTGCAGCGGCAGCCTCTTCTTCTGCCTCTACGTCCCGGACAGCAGGGGCAACCTCGATGGGGGCTTCCTCGGCATATGCATCCTCACCCGCAGGAGCCTGCCCCGCAAGCCAGTCCCGGTTGGCCCAGGCGATGACCCAGAGAACGATGACGATGAGAATCCAGTATTTACCCAGAAAGGTGCGCGCTGCAGCCATGATTCACCTTGGTCCTTTTGCTTGCTGAAGGTTCGGTTTTCGGCCGTGTTACCGGCGGGACTTCCGATAGATCGCCTTGGCCAATTCGTCGAGTTCGAGGGACGCCTTGCTGCGGCGCTCCAGCTCCTGGACCGAGAGCCCCTCGCTGAAGGAGCGGCGGAACGCCATACGCTGGCTCAGACGCGGGCGCAACGCCCGTATCCCCTCGATCATTCCGAGGGCACCGAAGGCCTCGTCCGATTCGCGGACGGCCTGGTGGGTATCGGCCCTGTTGATGAAACCGATGATTTCCGGTTTTGCCCGGTCTCCGCGCAACTCCAGAATTTTCTTCGCGAAACGTTGCGTCGACCAGACATCCGCCTGACTGGGGGGAACCGGGATGATCACCTGGTCGGCCGCCAGGATCGCCGCATACATGGTGCCGAGGTCGGACGGACCGACATCGACGATGATTTCTTGATAGGTCTCTGCCGCCTTGATCGCCTCTTCGAGGCTTTGCGAGAGTTCCAGGGACGGGGAATACCCTTCTTCCTCACGCACCCGGATCACGTCGGTCAGTGTGGCCTGGGGATCGAGATCCACCAGCAGCACCTTCCGTTTGTTGCCTACTGCCCACAGGGCCAGATTGAAGGCCACCGTGCTCTTGCCGGTACCGCCTTTCAGATTGCCGATAACAGTCAGCATGCAGGGGGCCTCGAGGCAACGAGTTGGAAAAGACCTACCCGGCCGAGGCCGGGCAGATCACCCTTTCGAGGAACTTACCAGCGCGGGCCGTAGCCGTAGCCGGGGCCGTAGCCGCCGTAGCCGGGATGTCCGTAGCCGTAGGCATCACCACGCCCATAGCCATGGCCGCGGCCAGCACCACGTCCGGACATGCCGAAGTCCATGTCGCTGAACATGTCGCCCATGCCGAACATGTCGCCCATTCCACGGCCATAGCCGGGGCCGTAGCCGCCGTAGCCAGGCGCGTAGCCAGGACCGCCGTAGCCAGGACCACCCCAACCCGGGCCGCCCCACTGGGCAGACGCCAGCATCGGAGCAGCGGAGAGGGCAGCAACGGACGCGGCCAGAACGATTGCCTTAACGAACTTACTCATGAAAACCTCCAATGGAGTTTATGCCCTCTTGTCAATGGTGCGCCGGCCGAGAGGGCTACCAGCCAGCGCACTTCACTCGTCCCTAGAATGGCATACCGTACATTGGGACAGTTCCAAAGGATGAACCGTACAGCGGTGACAAATGCCCCGGCGTCAAAAGACCCGAACCCGGGAAGAGCATACCACTACCCGGATAGACGCCATAAGGCGACAGGCCGGGGTAGCCCGAGCCCGGAATCCCGTAAAGGCTCTGGGACCAGGGACTTCCGATGCCAGGGTCTGCGAAACCGAACCCGCGGGCATCAGGGGCCGTCAGAATTCCCATGGACGGATACTGGAGATGCCCGGGAATCCCCGGTTGCATGCGCTGCGCCGGATCCCCCAGGCGCGGATCGCTCCGGCGACGATCGTTGACGGGATCGTAGTCGCGAGGGGCGAACCGCCCATCCGCGTTGGGCCGCATCCCCGGCGCAGGAGCGCGCTGCTCTGGCGTTGCCCAGGGATTGCCCCGATCCCGTGCCTCAAGATCGACCGCGAGGAACAGGCTACTCGCCAAGCCAAGCACAAGTAGCCAGACCACGCTTGGCCAGAGATTCCACACGGTTCGCACTCGGTTCATCGCACGGGGTCGACCTTCGGCTCATGGACGCGCCGTTGCAGGCTGCCCATGGCCGACAGGAGTCCCTCCTTACTCCGCTGAACCCTGGTTCCCGCGGCGCTCTTCCATCATCTTTTCAATGGCCTCGCGCTGCTGCTCCATTTCAGCCATGAAGGCCTCCCGACCCGCCTCCATCGCCTTCTCGCGGGCCGCGCGCATCTCTTCCATCTGCTGCATCTGCTTCTCGCGCTCGGCCATCATCTCTTTCATGCGCTCCTCGCGCTCGGCGATCGCCTCCCGCATCTCCTCGGGCAGCGCGGACATGTAGGCCTCGCGCGCGGCCTCCATCGCCTTCTCCCGAGCCTCGCGCATCGCTTCCATCTGTTCCATGTAGGCTTCGCGCTCAGCCTGCATCGCCTTCATGCGCTCTTCACGCTGGGCTTGCATGGCCTTCATGCGCTCTTCGCGCTCGGCCATCATGGCCTTCATCTGCTCTTCGCGCTCGGCCATCATGGCCTTCATCTCCTCGGACATCTCGCCGTCATGGCCCTCACGAACCCATGGCGGCGCGGCGCGACCATGCGGCGAACCAAAACCGCGGTCGGGGCGGCCATATCCGTAGCCCATCGGTCCCTGAGCGGCACCGGGGGCGCCATAGCCCTGACCGTACTGGCGCTCACCCGCCTGCACCGTCCCGGCCAGCGCCAGGGTCGTTGCCACGGCCAGCGCCGTCAGCGAGAACGTACCGAAACGTTTGGTCATTTGATGCTTCATAGATACATCTCCTTTGGTTAGAGAGTCGTCGTGGATGGATTCACTTCAAGCGGATGCCACGCCGTCGACGGGCATTCCCTGTCGGCCCACCGGAGCCGGCGGGTTTCTCGACGCGGCCGGATGCCGCATCGGTGGGCTGCTCCTTGGCACCCGCGGCCTTGGCCGTCGCGCCCCGTGATGACACAGAAGAGTCCTTCCGTTCCACGGCCGCCTTTTTCGGCTGTCCTTTTTTGCGCTCCTGCGAAACTGCGGGATCCTGCTGCGCGGCAGGAGCACCGTTGCCGGTGTCCTCGGGCCACGCAGGCGCGCCCGTGGATCTTCCTGGCTCTGCAGACGGCGAGGCTGGTTCACGTGCCGCTGGCACGGCGGCGCCCTTCGCGGGTGCGTCGGAGGCTCCGCCGCTGACAGCCGAATCCTTCGCTCGACGGGGCGCAGGGCGCTTCGGTTCCGATCGCGCCTCGTCGCCCTGCACGCCGGACGGAGCGGCGGCGTCCGGGCCCGACGACCCACCACCGCCGGTGCCGGGAGACCCGGTTCCGGGACCGCCGCCCGTACCCGGTCCAGGCGGGCCATCGGAGCCGCCCCCGACCAGTCGCAGGATCAGTCGCGCGATGGCGCGCAGGAACTGCATCACGCCCTCGACGAAGCTGGCCCCCAGCGACTTCAGGTAAAGCAGCAGCAGCCCGATGGCATTGGCGACCGGTCCACCCGAAGGATCGGTCATCCTGCGCGGTGCAGCGGAGGCACTCCCGCCCGACGGCCCGGGTCCGTGGTCCGGTCCCATCGCCGTCAGCGTGCCGTCGCCACCCGGGCCCTCGCCTTCATGGCGATCCAGGGACTCGAAGGTCTTGCGGGCACTGATGCAGCCCAGCGGGATGACCAGCAACGTCAGCAGAGTGGCCACGATCGTCCCGAACATCAGCGAAACCGCCATGCCCTGGAAGATCGGGTCGAACAGGATGACGCTCGAGCCCGCAAGCAGCGCGAAGGCGGTGATCACGATGGGTCGCGTTCGTGCCTGGCAGGCGTTTACCATCGCCTGCATCACATCCTCTCCTTCGGCAACCTGGTGCCTCGCGAAATCCACTAGCAGGATGGAATTGCGCACGATGATCCCCGCCAGCGCGATGAATCCGATCATCGAGGTCGCGGTGAACTCCGCCCCGAGGAGCCAGTGGCCCGGAATGATCCCGATCAGTGTCAACGGGATGGGAGCCATCACGATCGCCGGCAGCAGGAAATTGCCGAACTCCCAGACCACCAGCATGTAGATCAGCACCAGTGCGATGGCGAAGGCGATCCCCATGTCCCGGAAGGTTTCGTAGGTCACGGTCCACTCGCCCGTCCACTCGAAGGCGACGGAACCGTCATTGGGGGGAGGACCCACCCAGTAGGATTCGAGAGTCCCGCCGCCGGGGAGCCGGTAATCCGCGAGTTGCTGCTCCACCTCGAGCATGCCGTAGATCGGTGCCGCCAGCCGGCCCACCGTCTCCGCCGTCACATACTCGACAGGCCTCAGGTTCTTGTGGAATACGGGTTCGTCCTGCGGGATCCGTACGAACTCACCCAGTTCCGACAAGGGCACGGAACCGCCAGCCATGGCAGGAACCGGCAGCAGCAGCAGGCGCTCGATGTCGGAACGGACCTCCATCGGGAGGCGCAGTCGAATCATGTGCGGCTCGACCAGGGAACGGGCCTTGACGTCTCCCAGCAGCTGGCCGCCGACGGCCGCCTCGAGTGTGCGGTTCACGGCGTCCACGGTCACACCGCGACGCAGCGCCTTGTCCCGCTCCACGTTGAAGTGCCAAACGTCATACGGCGCTTGCAGGAAGCTGTCCACGTCATCCAGATGAGGGGCGTTCCTGAACATCTGCTCCATGTCGAGGGCGACGCGCCGGCGGATCTCGGCATCCGGCCCATAGATCTCGGCAACCACGGACTGCAGGACCGGCGGGCCGGGCGGCATCTCGACGACCTGGATCCGCGCCCCCGCGGCCTGCGCCATGGGCGCAAGCAGTTCCCGCGCCTCGACCGCGATCTGATGGCTGGTGCGGCGCCGGTCGCCCTTGTCCAATAACTGAACCTGAATGTCCGCCTGCCAGGGCTGCTGACGCAGATAGTAGTGGCGCACCAGGCCGTTGAAATTGAACGGCGAGGCCGTACCCACGTAGGCCTGTACCGCGGTGACCTCCGGCAGTTCCCGCAGGACCATCGCGAGCTCGTGGGTCAGGGTCGCCGTCCTCGGAAGCGCGGTGCCTTCAGGGAAATTGATGACCACGTTGAACTCGGGCTTGTTGTCCAGGGGCAGCATCTTCACCGACACGTCCTTGGTGACGAAGAGCATCACGGTCAGAAAGAAGACGACGACGATGCCGATCAGGAACCCCCAGCCATAGGTGCGATTGTTCACCAGACCCGGGATGGCCTTGGCGAAGAACCGGCCCATCATCTCGTTCTGCTTGTGTTCCTTCTCCTCGGCGCGCTGCAGGTATTCCATCGAAGGACGGAGCCGCCATGCCAGCCACGGCGTGAAGAGGAAGGCGGCCACCAGGGAGAACAGCATCGCGACGGAACCCAGCGCCGGGATCGGCTGCATGTACGGCCCCATCATGCCGGTCACGAAGCCCATGGGGAGCAGTGCCGCGATGACGGTGAAGGTCGCGAGGATGGTGGGGTTGCCGACCTCGGCGACGGCATCGACCGTCGTCTCGGTGTCGACGCCCCGTTTCATCAGCCAGCGCCGGTAGATGTTCTCCACCACGACGATCGCGTCGTCGACCAGGATGCCGATCGCGAAGATGAGGGCGAAGAGACTCACGCGGTCGATGGTGTAACCCATCAACCAGGCACTGAAGATGGTGAACAGCAGCACGACCGGGATCACGATCAGCACGACCAGTGCCGCGCGCAGGCCGAGGAAGATGAAGACGAGCACGGTGACCGCAGCCGTGGCGATGAAGAGCTTGAACATCAGCTCGTTCACCTTGGCGTTGGCGGTTTCACCGTAGTTGCGGGTGACCGAGACCTCGACGTTGTCCGGAATCACCTGCCCCTTCAGCAATTCGAGACGTTCCAGAATCCCATTGGCCACAGCGACGCCGTTGCTGCCCTCCTTCTTCGCGATGGCGATGGTCACGGCGGCCGCCCCGACGGGGGCGACCTCGGCCTGATCCCCGGCGACTCCGGTGTAGTAGCGCACGAAGCGGTCCACCGGTCCGGGACCGTAAATCACCTCGGCAACGTCACGGACGTAGACCGGGCGCCCCGCGTCGACGGTGATCAGCAGACGTCCGATGTCCTCGGCGTCACGCAGGAATGACCCGGTGTATACCGGAATGCTGTCCGAGCCCACTTCGATCGATCCTGCGGTCCGCTCCGAGTTCGCGGCCTGCAGCGCCTGCGCGATCTGTTCCATGGTCACGTTGTGACCGGCGAGGCGCTCCGGCATCGGCTGGATCCGCACCATCTCCTCGCGCCCGCTCACCACGAAGCTCTGGCTGGTGTTTGGCACCTCGTTCAGGTACTGAAGGCTGTCCAGCGCGATCTGCCGGAGCATGGCGTCGTCGACTTCATGCGACCATAACGTCAGGGTCACCACCGGAACGTCGTCCACTCCCTTCGGCTTCACCATCGGCTCAGACACGCCGGGCGGCATCAGGTCGCGGTTGGACATCAGCCGGTCATGCACCTTCAGGATCGAGGCTTCCATCTCCTCGCCCACGTCGAACTGAACGGTCACCATCGCCTCGCCGCGATGGGACATCGAATAGACATTGTCGACGCCCGAGATCTCACTCATCAGGCGCTCTAGCGGCCGCGCAACGAGACTGACCACCTGCTCTGACGGCACGCCGGGGAACTGGACAAAGATGTCCACCATCGGCACCGAGATCTGCGGATCCTCCTGGCGAGGCGTGATGAGGAGACCCAGGATGCCGATCGCCAGCGTGGCCAGCAGCAGCAGCGGAGACAGCGGCGAGTGGATGAACGTCTGCGCCATCCGGCCGGCCAGCCCGAGGTCCTTTCCAGGTTCCCCGCCACCGGCGGCATGCTGATTGTTATGCTCGGACATGGCTGTTTTCAGTCTCTTGTGTCTTGATATCCCTGCGCCCTGGCAGGGACAGCGCCGCCGCCAGAACCTCGATTGGGAACTTGCCTTCCGGCTCTAGCGGAAACGGGGGCCGGGCCGCGGGGCCTGGGTCCCGTTGACACGATCGCCGGAACGGATGTTGGCGTCGGGTGAATCGAGGATGCGTTCCCCTGCCTCTAGCCCCGACAGCACCGTCACCATGTCCCCCTGCACCGAGCCAAGCCGAATCATCCGCACACGTGTGGTTCCATCGGCCTCCACGACCGCAACGCGTGGCAGGGCACCCCCCGGCACGATCGCCGAGAGCGGGATACGCACCACCCCGGGACTGGTCTGGGTACCGGGAAGATGCACGTCCGCATACATGCCAGGCCCGCCGGGAACACCTCGCGGCAGATCGAACTTGACCGTTACGGTATGCCGCTGCGGATCCGCGATCGGGAAGATCTGCGCCACGCGGGCGTCGACTTCCGTCTTCCCGACGTCGAGGGTCACCCGGACCATGTCGCCGACGGCCAGCCGACCCACGAGGCGCGCCGGGATATCCGCCTCCACCCGGAGGAATTCGACATGACCGAAGGTGACCAGGGGATGCCCCGGCTGCACGGTATCGCCCTCCTCCACATGCTTGCGCATGATCAACCCCGAGAACGGGGCCACGGAGCGCGTATCGCGGATCGCCGAATCGATCTCCTCGAGGCGCGAGCGCGCCTGGTGCCAGCGCGAGCTCGCCTGGTCGATGCCGACCTGGCGGGAGAAAAGGTCGGCATGACGCTCGACCGCGGGGTCTCCGAGGCCGGCGATGGCGCCGGCCGGTCGGGTGATCAGCTGGTCGAACATGGAGGGAATGCCCATCCCCGGCATCTGGCCGATGTCCCGGCTGCGCGGCGCGGCGACTTCTCGCCCGAACTGCATCTGGGCCTCGCGCAGGGCCGCCTCGGCCGAACGCAAGTCCGCGATGGCCGCCTGGCGCTGTGCCGCCAGCCGTTCGTCGCTGATGGCGACCAGCACCTCGTCCCGATCGAAGAAGTCGCCCTCGGCGCCGGCGACCAGGGTGACGCGTCCCCCGATCTGCGCCGTCAGCGTCACCTCGCGGAACGGCACCACCGTCCCGCTGATGGTCTGGTCCCCCGCGGTCGCGGCCTCGACCGTGACCATCCTGCTGAACTGGGCCGCCGACGTGCCCGCGAAAATAAGAACTGCTGCAGCCAGGGCAGCCAGGAACACTCTGGTTGGAGTCATGGTCTTCTTCATGTCGTTGGTTCTAAGTGTAGGCGCTGGCCGATCCGTCCGCAGGCCGAGCAGCGCCCCAGTGCAGGCATCCGACCCGAACAACCCTCTCTTTTTACCACAACCCACGGCCTCCGTGTGTTCGCGCCGCGGGGAAAACGGCCCCCGCAGGCTGCCCAATAACCACGCCGATCCATTCGATTCTCATTCCTGACCACTGACCTCAAAGATACGCGAAAGCGCTCGGAAATTAGTGCGATTCGTTGCAACGTTGGTTCCCTTCAACGGACGGGGAAATCGAGTCATCACGACTTGGAACAGAGGGTTGGGAGCTTCCATGGAACAGTTGCAACACTTCTGGCATCCTGTTGCACAAGCCCGCCGGATTCCCGCCATGAACGCAGAAACGCTCGCCGAACTGGTACGTAGCCTGATACAGCCCAATCGTGACGGGGTCATGGTCATCGATGATCAAGGCCGCATTGTCACACACAACACAGCCTTGGTTGAACTGCTCGACCAGCCCCACGGCACCCGTTTCGAGTCCACCCTCCGCCTGGGCCCGGTCAACCTGCAACGCCTGCTGGTCCGGGCCGCCATTGCCGCCGGCCAACAGGATGTCGTCGGCCGTCCGCGCTGGCGGGCACTGGATTTCAGGACGGAGTTGGATTTCCGTGACCCGCCGCTTCCGGTGCGGGTCACCAGCAACGCGTTGCCACAACTTGCGAACGACCGGAAACTCAGGGTCGTAACCATCCTCCCGGACCTCGCGGCCACCGAAATCGCTGCCGATCCCGGGGGGTTCACGCCGGGCTCACCGTTGGAATCGGCCGACGCCCAGTGCCAGTCGCGATTGGATCATGCCCTTCGCGCGGCGACGGCCGGGACGAGACTGCTGTTGCTCGGCGAGACGGGAACCGGGAAGAGCCTGCTGGCACAGACGCTGCACACCTCCAGCCGCCGCGGGACCGGACCCTTCATCGATGTGCACTGCGCCGCCCTCCCTGAACTCACGTTGGAGTCCGAACTCTTCGGACATGCCCGTGGGGCATTCCCGGGTGCCAGTGCCGAGCGCACGGGACGTCTGGAGGCGGCCGCAGGGGGCACCCTGCTGCTCGAGCAGGTGGACGCGATGTCGCCGCATCTGCAGGGTGCCCTGCAGCGCACGCTGAGCGAGGGCCGTTTCGAACGCGTGGGAGAAAACCGTGTCCGCCATCTCGACGCGAACATCGTCTCAACGTCCAGCCTGGACCTGCGCCAGCATGTTGCCGGCGGCCGGTTTCGCGCCGATCTCTATTACCGCATCGCGGGCATCTGTGTCCTGTTGCCGCCATTGCGAGAACGTCCGGGCGACCTCGATACGATCGTGGAACAGTGGTCCGGCCACAATCGGATTGCGATCACCAAGGCTGGCCGCCGCCGTCTGCACGAGCACCCCTGGCCCGGCAATTTCCGCGAACTGCGCAACCGGCTCGAAGCCCTGCGCCTGGGAGCCTCTCCCGGCAGCCGTCTGGGCGAGGCCGAGATCGGCGCAGCCCTGTCCAGTCCCCAGGAGGGATCCCTGCCGAACACGTTCCTCGATCCTGACCTCGGCCACGGCGAAGCCCCTGCTCCCTTCTCCCCGGACGAAGAGCGGGAGCGCGAGACGCTGCGCGCAGCGCTGGCGGCGCACAACGGCAACCGTTCGCAGGCCGCCCGCAGCCTGGGCATGGACCGCACCACGCTGTGGCGCAAACTGCACCGCCTGCGCCTGCGTTCGACATGAAACACCCCATCAAGCGCATCGCCGCCGCCCTGGAGCGCGCCTTCCCGCCGTTCGGCACCGCCCCCTCAGGTCGCTACCAGGCCTGGGCCTTCGATGCCGACCGCGGCTTTCGTCCCATCCAGCGCATGCAACTGCCTTCGCTCGATGATCTGCTGCATCTCGACCGCCAGAAGAACCTGGCGGAACGCAACACGCGGCAGTTCGTCAACGGACTGCCCGCCAACCACATGCTGCTTTGGGGCGCCCGGGGCACCGGCAAGTCCTCGCTGGTCCGCGCCCTGTTGCAGCGCTTTGGAGACGCCGGCCTGCGCCTGGTCGAAGTCGACAATCGCGGCCTGAATCGGCTGCCGGAATTGGTCGAACCCCTCGCCGCTCGGCCGGAGCGCTTTGTGATCTTCGCTGACGACCTCGCCTTCGACGCCGACGATGCTGGCTACCGGGCGCTCAAGGCTCTGCTGGACGGGCGTCTGGGTGGACTGCCCGAGAACGCCCTGCTGTACGCGACCTCGAACCGGCGCCACCTGATACCGGAACCGCGCCACGAAAACGACGCAGGCCCGGACCAGGAACTGCACCCGCAGGAGGCAAGCGAGGAACGCATTTCGCTGTCGGAACGCTTTGGCCTGTGGCTCGCGTTCCACCCGCTGTCGCAGGATCAGTACCTGGACATCGTGTGGCACCACCTCGCCCGCCTGAACGCCACCGTCGCGGAGCACGAGCGAAAGGAACTGGCGATCGAAGCGGTGCGCTTCGCAACGCTGAGAGGATCACGCAGCGCACGCGTCGCCAGCCAGTTCGCCGCCGATCATGCAGGGCACCGGCTCCTGAACAGCGTTCGCTGAGCCGCCCGTTGGCAAGGCTGGCGCCCCGGGGCCCGCCAGGAACCGCGAAAGACCGGGGCCCGCCGGCCTTCCGGCGGGTTTCGGCAGCAGGGATGCTGCCGTCAAGCCTACGGGGATGTATTCACGGCGTCCCGACGGAAGGCCGGCGGTCCTCGCTCCAACCCGGGGGCGAGGACCTGGGCCCAGCCGATTCAGACCATATTGTCGTGGATGGCCCGGGTGACGGCGTCGATTTCCGCCGGCACCTTGATCGGCGTCCGGCTGGCCTGCGCGATGGCGGTGTCGGGATCCTTCAGCCCGTGTCCGGTCAACGTGCAGACGACGCTGGACCCGTCCGGAATCTTGCCCGTGCGGATGTCGCGCAGTGCGCCCGCCACCGACGCCGCCGACGCCGGCTCGCAGAAGATCCCTTCCTTCTCCGTCAGCAACTTCTGCGCAGCCAGGATCTCGTCGTCGGTGCACTCGTCGAACCAGCCGCCGGACTCCTCGCGCACCTTCCAGGCGACATCCCAGGACTGCGGATGACCGATCCGGATCGCGGTGGCGACCGTGTCGGGATTGTCCACCATCGCGCCGCGCATGAACGGCGCGCTGCCGCTGGCCTGGTAGCCGATCATCTTCGGCCGCTGCCCGGCGACGCCGCCGCCGGCGTAGCGGCAATGGCCGCTGCAAAAGGTACAGGCGGCCGTGACATGGTCTCCCGAATGCGCGGCCAGCTCGGAGTAGCCGATCCAGTGCGCGGTGATGTTGCCCGCGTTGCCCACCGGCAGGCAGTGGAAATCGGGCGCCCGCCCCAGTTCCTCGACGATCTCGAAGGCGGCCGTCTTCTGACCCTGCAGGCGGAACGGATTGACCGAGTTGACCAGCGTCACCGGGGCCGCACTGGCGACCTCCTTGACCAGGCGCATGCCGTCGTCGAAGTTGCCTTCGATCTGGATCACCACCGAGCCGTGCATCATCGCCTGCGCCAGCTTGCCCATCGCGATCTTGCCGTCCGGTATGACCACGAAGGCGGTGATGCCGGCACGGGCCGCATAGGCGGCTGCCGCGGCCGAAGTGTTGCCGGTCGACGCGCAGATGATCGCCTTGGAACCCTCTTCCACGGCCTTGGTGACGGCCATCGTCATGCCCCGGTCCTTGAACGAACCGGTGGGATTCAGGCCCTCGAACTTGATGTAGAGTTCGACGTCGCGCGAGAGCTCCCGGGGGATGTTGTTCAGCCGGATCAGAGGCGTATTGCCCTCGCCCAGCGAGATGATCCGGGTGTCGTCGTGCACCGGGAGACGGTCCCGGTAACGGTCGATGAGGCCGGTGTAGCGATGTCCAAAAGCCATGGTGAGATATTCCGTTGGGAGGGGCGGGTTGGAGTCAGCGGGCCAGGGCTTCCATGCGGATCCGGGTCACCGGCGAACTCAGGTGTGGAAGCGCTTCGATCTCGTCGATGGCGCGCTGCATGTCGCCTTCGCGGACCTGGTGGGTCAGGATGATGATGGTGGCCTCGCCACGTTCGGGATCCGGTTCCCGCTGCAGGATCGCCTCGATGCTGATGCCCTGGGCGCCCAGCACGCGGGTGATGTCGGCCAGCACCCCCGGCCGATCATGGGCACGCAGGCGCAGGTAGAAGGAGGTGCGCACCTCGGCCATGGGCAGAATTGGGAGATCCGATAACGCGCCGGGCTGGAAAGCCAGGTGCGGCACCCGGTTCTCCGGGTCCGCGGTCAGCGCACGCACCACGTCGACCAGGTCGGCGACCACGGCGGAGGCCGTGGCCTCGGCCCCGGCACCGGCGCCGTAATAGAGCGTCGGCCCGACGGCATCGCCCATCACCAGCACTGCATTCATCACGCCGTCGACGTTCGCGATCAGACGCCGCTCCGGGATCAGGGTCGGGTGCACGCGCAGTTCGAAGCCGCCCCCCGCCCGGCGGGCGATCCCCAGATGCTTGATCCGATAACCCAGTTCGCCGGCAAAGGTCACATCCTCCCGGGTGATGCCGCTGATGCCCTCGATATGGATGCGCTCGAACTGCAGCGGGATGCCGAAAGCAATGGCCGCGAGTATGCACAGCTTGTGGGCCGCGTCGATGCCCTCCACGTCGAAGGTCGGGTCGGCCTCGGCATAGCCAAGGCGCTGCGCCTCGGCGAGAACGTCGCCGAAATCCCGCCCGTGATCGCGCATCTCGGTCAGGATGAAATTTCCCGTGCCGTTGATGATGCCCGCAACCCAGTCGATGCGGTTCCCCGCGAGGCCCTCGCGCAAAGCCTTGATGATCGGGATGCCACCGGCCACCGCGGCCTCGAAGGCGACGACCACGCCCTGCTCCTGCGCCCGAGCGAAAATCTCGTTGCCGTGCAGCGCAATCAGGGCCTTGTTGGCGGTGACCACGTGCTTGCCCGCTGCGATCGCCCGCAACACCAGCGTCCGTGCCGGCTCGGTGCCGCCCATCAACTCGACCACCACCTCGACGTCCGGATCGTCCACGACGGAGGCCGGATCGTCGGTCAGGCGCACGCCATCGAGGTCACATTCGCGTTCGCGCGTCAGATCCCGCACCGCCGCGGCGACCACGACAATACCGCGTCCCGCGCGCCGTGCGATCTCGTCGCCATTGCGGGCGAGCACCTGCACGGTCCCGCAGCCGACGGTTCCCAGGCCGAGCAATCCGATTCTGACGGGCTTCATTCGAGGGCTTCCTTTTTACAGCCGATTACAGCCGAGGTTGGTCGTGGGTGAGCGTGAAAACACAGCCATGGAATAACACGGACATCACGGAAAATGAAGGGCATTCAAACTCTTTTCCGCGTGTTTCCGTGTTCTTCCGTGGCGCGCCTTTTCATCGTCAGGGGTGGCCCAGGGCCATGCCAGTCAGCGGGTCAGTGGGCCGTCCGCGCAGCATCGGGTTCTTCCGCCCTGGCGTTCGCCAGAATGGAATCCGCGCGGAACATCGCCTTGATGCCACGCAGGGCCTGGCGGGTGCGCTGCTCGTTCTCGATCAGGCTGAAGCGCACGTGGGTATCGCCGTAACTGCCGAAACCGACACCCGGCGAGACCGCCACCTTCGCGTCGCGCAACAGTTTCTTGGAAAACTCCAGGGAACCCATGGCGCGGTAGGGTTCCGGGATCGGCGCCCAAACGAACATCGTCGCCTTCGGCTTTTCGACCCTCCAGCCCATCGCGTTCAGGCCGTCGCAGAGCACGTCGCGACGGGACCGGTAGAGTTCGCAGATTTCCTGCACGCAGTCCTGCGGCCCTTCCAGCGCTGCGATCGCCGCGACCTGGATCGGGGTGAAGGTGCCGTAGTCGAGGTAGGATTTCATCCGCGCCAGCGCCGCGACCAGGGTCGGGTTCCCGCACATGAAGCCGACGCGCCAACCCGGCATGTTGTAGGTCTTGGAGAGCGTATAGAACTCGACCGCGATCTCCTTGGCGCCCGGAACCTGCAGGACGGAGGGCGCCTTGTAGCCGTCGAACACGATCTCCGCATAGGCGATGTCGTGCACCAGCCAGATGTGATTCTCCCGGCAGATCGCCACCACGCGCTCGAAAAATTCGAGATCGACGCACTGGGTCGTGGGATTCGCCGGGAAATTGAGGATCAGCATCTTCGGACGCGGCCAGGAGTCCTGGATGGCACGATTGAGTTCGGCGAAGAAGTCGACATCCGGCGTCAGCGGCACGTGGCGCACGTCCGCCCCGGCGATCACGCAACCGTAGGGGTGGATCGGATAGGCCGGGTTCGGCACCAGAACCGCGTCGCCGGGGCCGAGGATGGACAGCGCAAGATGCGCAAGGCCCTCTTTGGAGCCGATCGTCGCGATCGCCTCTGTCTCGGGATTCAGATCCACGTCGTAGCGCGCCTTGTACCAGCGCGTGATCGCGCGGCGCAGGCGCGGGATGCCTTTGGACACCGAATACCGGTGCGTATCGCCACGCTGCGCCACTTCGACCAGCTTGTCCACGATGTGCTGCGGAGTCGGCTGGTCGGGATTGCCCATGCCGAAGTCGATGATGTCCTCGCCCCGGGCTCGGGCCTCTGCCTTCAATTGGTTGACGATATTGAAGACATAGGGCGGCAGGCGCTCGATGCGGGGAAAGACGTCCATCACGGATGGGTTCCTGGCTCGTGGATTGGGGCGGTATGGCCGTGGGCATCCGGCCGGTTCAACACAAACGGGTGAAAGTATAACCCGCCTGTCGCAGTGTCAACGCAAAGCGGCGGCAATCCACCCGATGCCAACACCCGCCGCTGCAGGGGACGCTTGCCGCATGGGGCCGATGCCGGTAGCTTTGCATGCATGCAGTTCACGCAGATCACCGACGACGAACAGAACATGATCACCGGCTATGCGCCGGATCATGTCGCGGTCAACGGGGCCCGCTACGCCCATAGCCTGATCCTGCGCCCGGACCGCCTGCTGCCGTCGTGGCCGGTGGCCGCTGTGGATGCCCTGAACGTCGAGGCATTCGCCTGGGTGCATGCGCACCCGCCGGAGATCCTGTTGCTGGGAACGGGACGGCGCCAGATCTTTCCCGAGCGCGGGCTGTGGCGGGAACTCCGTGCGCAGCCGTGGGGGCTTGAGATCATGGACACCGCCGCCGCCTGCCGCACCTACAACCTGATCATGGCGGAGGGGAGGATGGTCGCCGCAGCGTTGATCATCGACCGCTGAGGCGCCTCACCCGGGCGCCGTCTGCCCCGGTCTGGTGGCCTCGAAATTCAGGGGCGCGGCAGCAGCACGTCCTCCGACAACCCGCGGGCCCGCAGCAGGCGGCGCAGGCGCTTCAGGGCCTCCATCTGGATCTGCCGCACCCGCTCCCGGGTCACCCCGATCTCGACTCCGACCTGTTCCAGCGTACAGCGCTCGAAGCCGTGCAACCCGAAGCGGCGCACCAGGACCTCGCGCTGCTTCTGGTCGAGTTCCTCCAGCCAGGCGGCGACGAGATTACGGATGTCTTCGTCCTCCAGGAGCGCCGAGGGCCCCGCTGAATTCTCGTCCGGCAGGATCTCGGTCAACGACCGGTCGCCGTCCGGCCCCACCGCGATGTCGATGGAAGTCGAGGGTTCGGACATTGCCCGGAGCTTCTGGATCTCGGCCACGGGCTTGCCCAGCCGGTTCGCCAGCTCCTCCTCGCTGGGGTCCCGTCCCAGTTCCTGCATCATCCCACGCGCCACCTTGCTGTGGGCGCGCAGTTCCTTGCTCACATGCACCGGTATGCGGATCGTCCGCGCCTGGTTCATCAGCGCGCGTTCGATGGTCTGGCGGATCCACCAGGTCGCGTACGTGGAGAAGCGAAAGCCGCGTTCGGGGTCGAATTTCTCCACCGCGTGCATCAGGCCGAGGTTGCCCTCCTCGATGAGGTCCAGGAGCGCCAGGCCCCGGTTCATGTAGCGACGGGCGATCTTGACCACCAGCCGCAGATTGCATTCGATCATCCGCTGGCGGCCCTGGGGATCCCCCGCCCGCGCCAGGCGGGCAAAGTAGACCTCTTCCTCCGGGGTCAGCAGCGGGCGGAATTCGATGTCGCGGAGATAGAGCTGGATGGCGTCGAGTTCCGCCGGCCCGGCGTCCTGTTGCAGGCGCCCCGCAGCCGCCACGCGAATGGGATCGGCCTCGACCGGGTCCGCGTCATCAACGGGGCTGTCGACCGCGTCCGCCTCGGCGCCGTTATCGTCATCTTCCGGAGAGGGGCCCGCTTCAGGATCCATCGGGTCGCCGGGGACCCGTTTCAGAAATCGGTTCTGTGAGGACATGGTGCAGAACTTCTCCGTCTGAGTGCCAGGATCTACCGCCGCGGAAGATAACGCGTCGGGTCGACAGGCGCACCATCGACCCGGATCTCAAAATGCAGCATGGGGCGGTCGGCCCCGGAATCGCCCAGCAGTGCGATCTTCTGGCCGGCGCGCACGGTCTGGCCTTCGCGCACCAGCAATTCGTCATTGTGCCCGTAGGCGCTGATGAATCGTGCATCGTGCTTCAGGATGATAAGCCTGCCATAACCGACCAGTCCACTTCCCGCATAGACCACCTCCCCGTCCGTGGCGGCACGCACCTCGTCGCCGCGACTGCCGCCGATGGCGATACCGCGGCGCGTGGCCGCACTGTTGGAGAACGGACGCAGCACGGGGCCGTCGGACGGCCACTGCCATTGCAAGGGCCCCCGCGCAGCGACCGTCCCGCCTCCCGTGGCCGGACGCGCCGGTGGCTGGGTGACCGTGGGCGCCGCATCGCCGGTACGCGCGATGGGCGGTTCCGCGGGCCGCGGCGGCGCACTCGGTGCGGGTGTCGGCGCGCGCGCGGGCGCGCTGCCGGAAGGCGACGGCGCCGGCGCGGGCCGGCTGGCCAGCGGCGCCGACCCGG
>Ga0207421_10000194_pt1 | contig 74613 bp, 64 predicted proteins | sample SodLakKL_010_SED_4_FD_187542 | JGI IMG/M metagenome (GOLD analysis project Ga0207421, IMG submission 187542) | Alkaline sediment microbial communities from Lake Tanatar, Kulunda Steppe, Russia - 8KL_010_SED (SPAdes) (version 2) | ecosystem: Environmental > Aquatic > Non-marine Saline and... | reverse complement strand
TAGCCACATTGACTTCCTTGCCGTCTCTTTCCAGGGTATCGATCAGCGCTTTAACCGGCTGCTGGGCCTGGGCCAAAGCCATCCCGTAGCCGGGTATTATTATCACTTTTTTGGCCTCACGCAAAAGCGCCGGAGCATTTCGTGCGCTTACAGCAGATTTCGCCGTGACATCAATATCTTCCGTTGCCGTTTCACTTTCCCGTTCATCCTTTTCTGATACTGCACGGGTTTTAAAACCGCCCAATACCGCGGGCAAATTTCTGTTCATAGCCCGGCACATCAACTGGGTAAGGATCATACCGGCCACGCCGACCAGCGATCCGACCCCGGCCAGGAGAAAATTGCCTACCGCCAGGCCGCTTACTGCTGCAGCCACTCCCGAAAGAGAGTTGAGGAAAGAAATAATTACGGGCATATCCGCTCCACCAATGCGTAAAGCCATCAACAGCCCATAAAGAGCAAACAAACCGAGAATTAAAAACTGATACAAAGGAGCCTGCAAAAAATACAACCCGATTACCAGCGCTCCTCCCGCCAGCAGTAAAATACGGAGAAAAAAATCGTGTCCTTTAAAAAAAACAGGTTTCTGGGATATCCAGTTCTGTAATTTTAAGGAAGCAACAATACTGCCGCTAAAAGTAAGTGTTCCAATACCCAGGGCCAGGGCGGCAGTTAACCAGAATACCCATAATTCTGCCCCGGCTTCCACAACCATGGCCGTGCCGGCCACCAGGGCGGAAGCTCCCCCGCCAAGCCCGTTAAACAAGGCCACGGTTTGGGGCATTTGGATCATTTTTACCTGTTGTGCCAGGAAAATACCGACAACCCCGCCGATCAACAAATAAACCCAGATAAAGGAATCCACTGCACCCAGCAGCCAAAAGGTAAAGCCGATAGCCAAAATCATACAAAATGCGCCAAGCCTGTTTCCCCACAAAGCAGTGCGGGGAGACTGCATGAGCCGAATCCCTATTAAAAAACCGATGGTGATAAGTACCGGGATCAATAGTTGCAACAAAGTGATCATCACCCCTTAACTTCTTGCTTCTTTTCGTGCTTGAACATCCGCAGCATTCGCTCAGTAACCCAGAAACCACCGACCACATTAATCATAGCCAATATAATTGCCACCGCTGCCAGGCTTCTCACTCCCGGCGGTGCAGTGGCATAAATAGCAATCGAACCTAAAACAGTAATACCTGACAATGCATTCATACCCGACATGAGCGGAGTATGCAGCAAAGAGGGCACTGCTGATATAACCCGATAGCCCAACAGGGCACAAACCACAAGAAAAATTATTATTGTCGGCGTCAAAATTTACAACCTCCCTGCCTAAAAATATCCTGTTGCCTATTCATGTTCCGCTATTGCTTTCAAAGTGCCTTCATGGACTACTTTGTTATCTTTGGTAACCAGGGACTGCCTGATAACCTCGTCTTCCAGGTCAAACTTAAGTTCACCATCTTCGAATAAATAACTGAGATAGTTATAGGTATTTTGAGCAAACATTTTCGAGGAATCAACCGGAAGGTAGGCTGGAATATTTAAAAGAGCGCTGATAAAGATACCATCGTGGTCAAATTCTTCGCCCCTTCTGGATAATTCACAGTTGCCTCCCTGGTCTATAGAGATATCAACAATGACCGAACCCTTATTCATCTCTTCAACCATAGATTTTGTGACCAGCACCGGCGCTTCCTCCCCGGGAATCAAAGCGGCCAGGATAACCACATCGCTCTCCTTGATATGGGGGGCCAGGATTTCCCTTTCCCGGTCATACCATTCTTCGGGAAGTCTCTGAGCATAACCGCCCTCTCCAACACCAAGGCCTTCAGGAAGATCGAAAGGTATTGATTCCGCACCTAAACTACGAACCTGTTCGTTGGCTTCCGGCCGGATATCCAAAGCCTTTACTTTAGCGCCCAGACGCTTGGCAGTGGCAATAGCCTGCAATCCGGCCACGCCAACGCCAACCACCAAAATCTGTGCAGGTTGTAATACTCCCGCAGTAGTGGGCATCATCGGGATAAAACGGGACAGGTTGTAAGCGGCAATTATCACCGACTTGTAACCGGCTACTGTACTCATCGAGGTGAGCGTATCCAGCTGCTGGGCGCGGGATATCCTGGGAATACTGTCCAGTGTAAAGCTGATTATTCCTCTAGCGGCCAGCATTTTAACCATCTCGTGATTAGCCGGGTTGGCCGGGTGCAGAAAAGATATGAGGAGGCCCTTTTCTGGAATAAGTTCTATCTCGTGCTTACCCAGCTCTTCATTAAATTGAGGTTCTTTTACTTTAAGCACTATATCCGCATTTTTATAGGTTTCTGATGCGTTGGATACAATTTCTGCGCCAGCCTTAACAAAATCTTCATCCCGGAAAAAAGCTTTTTTACCGGCACCGGTCTCCACTAAAACCCTTGCTCCTGATTTTACGCACTGTTCAACAGTATGAGGTGTTGCAGCCACCCTTCTCTCGCCGGTCATAATCTCCCGGGGAACCGCAACAGTAAGGCCGCTAAACTTCATTACAACACATCTCCTTTATGTTCTAATTTTACTGAATAACTACATAAATCAATCATTTTACCCCATGTTAGGCATAAATACAGCTATTTACGATCATGTCGAGCATACGACAACTTTACACCAACCTATTTCCTGAAACCCCGGAAATAGAAACAAAAAAAAAGACATCCTGATCACCAGGACCCCGTAAGGTGATTCATCCATCCTTTAAGCTTAAAGGAACTCCCTTAAATGTACTGCGACCTTTATCTTCGGTCTCCCACAAAATGCTGGATTCTGCCAGAAGCCCGTCCTCCTTCAACTTGTATTTAGTTTTGTTTTTATTAGTATACCAAGTATCTGCTGTAAAAGTCAATCACATTAAATTACATATATTTGTAATTTTTCTAATAATTCTCTACCAGTCCGATATTATTTTTATTTTTTTCACACTATTTTTACCTGAAAGAAGGATTTTTATGCAAAACAGCGAATAAATATTTTTGATGAAAAGAATCGTCCATTTACCGCACATCAAGCCCGCATTAAAGTATTTATGTTGGAGCATTGATGTGCCACTCAATTATATTAACAGGGGGTGATTGATAACTTTACAAGGTTTAGAGAAAGACCAGGCGAGTGTTTTTTTCCTTATTCAAAATCTTAATCAAGGAGTTGTTGTAAATTGGCAGACGCTCTTTTGGCCTTCAATGATTGGCTTAACTCTATCGTATGGGGCCCTCCGTTTATGATTCTCTTGGTTGGTACCGGACTCTACCTTACTGTCCGTCTGGGGTTCTTCCAGTTTACCCACCTGGGGCACGCCTGGAAACATACTTTCGGACGGTATTTATCAAAAACCAAAGAAGAAGAAGGGGGGTCCATTACCTCTTTCCAGGCTGTAGCTTCAGCCATGGCCGCAACGATCGGCGTGGGCAATATTGCCGGGGTTAGCACTGCTATCGCCCTTGGTGGACCCGGGGCAGTATTCTGGATGTGGCTTACCGCCCTGGTCGGAATGGCCACCAAATTCGGGGAAGCCAGCCTGGGTTTGAAGTATCGTGAAATAGATGAAAAAACCGGAGAAATATCCGGTGGTGTTATGTACTACATCGAAAAAGGACTGGGCCCGAAATGGAAGCCGCTGGCTGTCATTTACGGTTTATTGGCCGGAATCGCTGCTTTCGGAATTGGCTGTATGGTACAGGCCAATACCGCTGCTCACGCTTTTGAAACCGGTTTTGGTGTTCCTCCCTATATTTCTGGTATCGTAATTGTCATTTTAGTAGCCCTGGTTACTCTCGGAGGAATTAAGCGAATCGCTATGACCGCTGAACGAATCGTGCCGATAATGGCCATCATCTACATCATTGCCGCATTAATCATTGTCATCATGAACATCTCCAGTTTGGGTTGGGCTTTCGGCCAGATCTTTTATTATGCCTTTAACCCAATATCTGCTACCGGCGGTTTTGCCGGCGCAGGCGTAGCTGCTGCCGTACGCTACGGTATTGCCCGCGGTATTTTTTCCAACGAGGCCGGCCTGGGTGCTGCTTCTATCGTTCACGCCCAGGCAAAAAACACTCCCACCCGCCAGGGTATGTGGGGCATCTGGGAAACCTTTATCGACACTATCGTTGTCTGCACCATGACCTCGCTGGTAATTATCCTAACCGGTGCAATACCCACTGGAACCACAGGCGCTGAACTGGCCTCTACAGCATTTACCAGGGGACTGCCCGGACCAGGTGGTATGCTTGTGTTAATTTCCCTGATTCTCTTCTCCTATACGACCATGCTCACCTGGAATTTCTACGGTGAAAAGAGCTGGGAATACATTTTTGGAAGAGGGGTTGTCCTCCCTTATCGCTTGTTATTCCTGGGATTCTTATACGTAGGCGCCATTGGCGGTTTGGTCTTGATCTGGGATATTGCCGATACCATGAACGGGTTGATGGCTGCTCCCAACCTGATCGCTTTACTCGTTCTGGCCGGAGTACTGGCCAAAGAGAAAAACGAATATCTAACTGGATTTATGGGTAAAATTAAACCGCCTGGTGAATAGAATCATAATTACTAAAACTACTAGCCTATTTTAAAAAAATCATAATAAACCCTGGCCTGTCTTAAAAAATTAAGATTGGCCAGGGTTTTATGTGAATTAACGATCCGCTGCTTTCGCGACCTGTATAGAACTGAGTAGGATTAAACTTTTTGGAATGACCTGACCTGGACTAGCCTGCGCCATAAAGTTGGATTTAAAATGATCCTTATCTAAACAAGGCGTACATCGGCGGTCCCGGAATCACTAAAAATGTCCTGCCAAGTATAGCACTTTTAAATGAAGGGCTGAATTAACTAAAATAGGGCTAATTTCTTACTGGCGGTGTTATAATTGACAGTTCCAATTCGGGCAACCCGGGCAGAAGTAAATCTTGAAAATCTTAAGCACAACCTGTCATGTTTTCGTGCCCATATTGCTGATAAAACCCAAATTATGGCCGTTGTTAAAGCCGATGCCTATGGCCACGGTTCAGTTAAAGTAGCCGGTACAGCATTAAATCATGGCGCAAGCCGGCTGGGTGTGGCCTTTGTCGAGGAAGGCATAATACTGCGTGAACATGGATTCAACGCCCCGATACTGGTTTTAAACCCTCCTTTTGCCGACCAGGTTGAGCTATTTTTTGAGTATAACCTTGTTCCCACGATATTTACCGCGGACACAGCAAAGCTGTTTTCAAGCCAGGCAGTTAAAAGAAAACAACAGAAAAATATACATGTTAAAGTAGATACCGGTATGGGCAGAGTTGGAGTATTCCCCCACTCTGCGGCTGAAGAATTTATGCAGTCGATCAGCAATCTACCAAACCTGGTTATCGAGGGTATTTACACCCATTTTGCCACCGCTGATGAAAAAGATAAGAGTTATGCAAAAAAACAGCTTGCCAGGTTCTTGCAGGTAATAAATGATTTAAAGCAGAAAAGAATTTGTCCCCCTGTAGTCCATGCAGCAAACAGTGCGGCGGCCCTTGAACTGCCGGAAGCATGGCTTGATATGGTCCGTTTAGGGATTAGCATGTACGGACACTACCCCTCCGGTGAAATAAACAAAGATACATTGCCTTTAAAACCACTGATGAGTTTAAAAAGCAGAATTTCTTATCTCAAACAGGTGCCGGCCGGAACCTGTATCAGTTATGGTTGCACCTACAATACACATGGTAATACATTGGTTGCAACCATCCCCCTGGGTTACGGGGATGGCTATAGCAGGGTGCTTTCCAATCAGGCTGATGTTTTGATCAAAGGGAAACGCCATCCTGTAATCGGACGGGTATGTATGGACCAGTTTATGGTAGATGTGAGCAAAGATCCACAAGTAAAAACCGGAGATGAGGTTGTGCTGATCGGTAAACAGGGCAATCAAACAATACCGGCTGAAGAAATTGCCGGTTTATTAGGAACAATAAACTATGAAGTACTTTGCGCCGTTAACAAAAGAGTGCCCAGGGTCTATATTTAAACAAATATTTCGCTTCGCTTCGCGTTAATACCGCTTTACCTGCCCGGGTTTTGTTAATAAATACCGGTTGCTATTGAGTAAATATTGTCGTAATATAGAAAAAGAAGGACAATTTACTGTTACCAGTTCTCCCTTACATTTATATTAACACAATATTGAGTTAGGAGGAATTTGTTTATGCCGGTATACGAGTATATTTGTCAGGATTGTAAAAAAATAACCGAAGCGCGATCATCTTTCGCAGAAAAAGAAAAGGGCCTGAGCGTTACCTGCGAACACTGCGGCAGCAAAAAGATGGTCCAGTATTTTGGGAACATGACTGTTACCGCCACATTTCCCTTACATTAATATTCCTTTAAAGCATTAAAAGAAGGCCAGCGGTGAGTGATCGCCGGTCCTTCTTTTTCTTCACCACCATTTAAAGCTCATCAACCCGATTAATAGCTGGAACGAACAACTATAATCATTATCGTTTTTGCCATTGTAAACAACCACCTCCGCTACTCTGATCAGCTTAAGTAATCAAGGGCCAAACGGGTAAAAATTGCCGGGCCGATCCAGAGACATTCTTCATCAAGATCAAACCTGGAGTTATGATGGGGATAAGTTATCCCTTTATCCGGATTGCCGGTGCTGATAACAAAAAATACGCCGGGTACTTTTTCCAAGTATAAAGACATGTCTTCAGTACCCATGTTCGGCTTTTTAATCTCAATTACATTATCAATACCGACTACCTTAGAAATAACTTCGATAAGCCTGGAAGTAAGGACTGGATCGTTTACAGTAGGAGGATAACCGCCTAAGATATCTATTTCCGCCCCGGCCCGGTTTGCTTTGGCGATTGCTGTAGAAATATCGCTTAGCCGCCTGGTGATAAATTGTCGATCAGACTCATAAAGGGTCCTGAAATCGCCGCTAAAGGTTACCCTGGGGGTAACAATATTAAAAGACTCGCCGCCTTCTATCTTACCGACAGTCAAAACAACCGGGTTAAGGGGATCCATTTCACGACTGACTATTTTTTGTAAGGCTAAAATTATTTCCGAGGTAACAGTAATTGCATCGACCCCCAGGTGCGGCAAAGCCCCGTGTGTGCTTTCTCCTTTTACAGTAACATTAAACTTTGTGGCCGCAGCAAGTATCGGCCCTTCACATATACCAATCTGGCCGGTAGTTACCTCCGGGAAAATTTGTCCGACATGTAGCCCAACAGCAGCATCGACCGCTGGATTTTCAAGGCATCCATCCTCGATCATCTTAGCCGCTCCACCGTGACCTTCTTCCCCCGGCTGAAAAAGCAGCTTGATATTGCCCCTCAGCTCCGGGCGCAAATTATTGATGATTTTAGCTGTGCCAAGGAGCATGGCCATATGAGCATCATGACCGCAGGCATGCATGTTACCGTTAGTTGAAGCAAAAGGCAGCCCGGTTGCTTCGGCAATGGGCAGAGCATCCATATCTGCACGCAAGGCCAGGGTCGGACCGGGCTTATCACCCTCAATTAAACCGACAATTCCGGTTTTGGCTGCCAGACGGTAAGTTATCCCGATTTCATCTAAATGTTCCTGGATATAGCCCGAGGTCTGATCCAACGCAAAACCTATTTCGGGAATTTGGTGCAGATCACGCCGCCACTTAATCACTTCTCCATGGACTTCTTGAGCAGCTTTACTGGTATCCACTGTCGCTCCCCTTTCCTGCCATATTAACTTTATGATTTTTTATTTATCAGTTGAATAACCGGCCAGGATTTCTTTAACGGCCATAATCGTTTTTTCTATGTCCCCATGATCCAATTCCTTGTTCGTGGTTAAACGAACCATATCCGGGCCCATAACCCCGGTAAGTATATCTCTTTTCTTAAGCTCGCCGCTAAACCGCTCGGCAGACATAACTGTCGGTTTAACCATAACAATATTTGTGTCAACTTCGGCAGGATTAAATTCAATACCAGTTAATGCAGCCAGACCATCGGCCAACAAGCGGGCGTTGGCATGATCGTCAGCAAGCCTTTCAATCATCGTTTCCAGGGCGACAATACACGCAGCCGCAATAACACCCGCCTGGCGCATACCTCCGCCAAGACGCTTGCGCCAGCGCTTAGCTTCATCTATAAAATCCCGGGATCCGGCAATAATTGAGCCGACCGGGGCTCCCAGGCCCTTGGAAAAACAAAACTGAACCGATGTTACACAAGCAGCAAATTCTTTGACCGGAACTCCCGAAGCAATGGAAGCATTAAATATACGTGCCCCGTCTAGATGAACTGGCAGGTTATGCTTGCAGGCAACGGCGTATATACTTTTCATGTTTTCCAACGGGACAACTCTTCCCCCACCGCGGTTATGGGTATTTTCCAGGCAGATCAGCGAAGTAGGCGGAAGATGGACATCATCTGCGCGAATCGCCCCCTCCACCAGATCCGCCGGTAATATACCTTTTATACCGGGCAGCGGCCTGGGCTGAATTCCGGCAAAAGCAGAGGCGGTTGCCGCTTCGTAGTTGTAAATATGTGAATCCGCGTCCATGATCACTTCACTACCGGGCTGGGTATGGGTTAGCACGGCAATCTGGTTACCCATGGTTCCGCTGGATACATACATAGCCGCTTCCTTGCCCGTCATCTCTGCCGACATTTCCTGCAGCCGGTTTACAGTTGGATCTTCCCCATAAACATCATCACCTACTACCGCTTCACACATCGCCTTGCGCATTTCCTCGGTAGGCAGAGTGATAGTGTCACTTCTTAAGTCAATCATTATACATACCCTCCTGAACTAGTTGGTAATATTGTAGCACTTTTCAATTAAAAATTGGCCGGTCAACCAGGCTATTTAAGTGATCCGGAAAAAAGTCTCGTCAAAATCGGGGTCATCTTGATAACGGGTCATAAAAAATTCCGGCAGCTTGTCGATCTGCTCAAAGAGTGTTGAATCCAGCGCAATACCGGACTTGTTAAAGGCAGTGACAATATCATGCGGATCAGGCGGACACCTTTTAGCGGCAAATAATTTCTGGATATTGGGATGATCTTTATTTTTCCTGTACATACATTGCCCAATTAACACTGTGGCTCCCATACCCGGAGATGGTTCCATCGCTTTTCCGGTAAGCACTTCGATATTATCCCACGGCTCCCCCTGCCAGGCCTGGCGGAGAGCAGTCAGAATCACTCCATTTAACCGGGAACAATAAGTACACATGGTATGATCAAATTTACGATAAAATAGTCCCTGCAATCCCTGCCTGGCCAGCGCCCGGGGCATTTCACCACTTTCCCCGCTGGTATAAGTAAAATTATATTGGTGGTAAGAGGCAACATCCTCAATTTTTTCACCGACTACCCCAAGATCAGAAAGATCAACAGGGCGCCCGGCCCTTGCGGCAGCCCGAACCAGGTGACCCACTTCTGCCGGATCATGACCCAGTATTTTGGTGCCAACCATGTCTGCGGATAAAATATCACCGGAGGCAACCAACAGGTTAGTGCGTCTCATTTGGCCATCAATGCCAGGGCCGCGTTCAAGGCTGTAGATACCGTCTATTATGGTCAGGCCCGGTGGCATCGGATCCGCCAGCCTGGCTACATGGAAATGCAAATCCTGTAGCGGATCTGCGCTGTGGCATTTTTTACGGGAAGAGATATCGATCGCACCTTTAAGATTTTTTATCCCGAGGCTGACCACGGTCTGATTGTGCGACTTCAGAACCGGAACATCCACTAAAAAGTCACTTTCCAGGATATCTTCGTTGAATTTCAGGCTGATACCATCTCCAAGCTCGACTTTTTTAAAGGGCCGCTTTAAAATATTTATATATTTAACCCCGTAACGCTTGTTTAAAGTTTGATAACCCAGAGTCTTAAAAGCATGATCGGGGGTTTCCGTATCATCCGGATCAGCTACAATCCCCTCTCCAATTGTAATGTCTTCAACCCCATACTCCTTAAGTAAAATCACGATATCTTCGATAACCCGCGAGGTGGTAATTACACCCCACTTCGGAAAAGAGCAATTTTTATTCCAAAAAACTATATTTGGTTTAATAAAAACACGATCACCGGGAGACAGGCGGCTAAACCCGTTGCAATTAAAAACCGCTTTCCTTACTGATTCGTACGGCTTAGCGTAACGCACTAATGATACCAGTTTTTTCCTCATTATATTTATCTCCTTCTAAATTACAAACCGCCCATAACTGTTTCTACCGTGATAATAATTTTTTTGCGGAGAAAACCGGACAAGCTTATCATATCATTTTGTTTCCTTAACAATCAAATTTTAAAGTTAAAAAGAACTTCGTACAATAATTCACTGGAATTGAAGAATAAATCAACTTTCCAGAAGGTGGGGTTGATACAGCTTTCAATTAATGGTATGATTTAAAAAACAGCATAAGGATTAGGGGAGCCGGGGTAATCCGGCTGAGAAAGAGCTGTAATTGCTCTGACCCTTAAACCTGATCTGGGTAATGCCAGCGGAGGGAAATTATTACAGGCAGTTTAATGGCTGTCGCCCAAGTTGGCGGCAGCCTTTTAATTTAAGCTGGAAAGGAGAATCTAAATGCCAGTTTGTAATGTTAGCCTGCAGGTAATCCCTTTGGTCCCTGAAAAAGAGGTTTACCCGACAGTAGACAAAGTAATTGATTTGATTGCATCCTCGGGAATTAAGCACATCGTCGGCCCGATGGAAACTACCATGGAAGGAAACCTGGAAGACCTTTTGGAGATAGTAAAAAAGGCCCAGGAAGTTTGTGCTGATGCCGGTGCAAACCGAGTCCTCTCCGTAGTTAAGATTGATTACAGCGACCGGGGAGTGACCATTGATGAAAAAGTTAGCAAGTATCAAAGCTAACCTGCCTGCTGTAGTTATGCTGATGAGCATTGTTGCCCTGTGGGAACTGGTTTGCTTAACAGCAAAAATACCAGAATATGTATTGCCTGCCCCATCATTAATATTTATTGCTCTTTGGGAAAATATTTTTTTGCTGTTGGACCATACCAAGATCACCCTTATAGCGGTCCTGGGCGGCCTGGCCCTGGCTATACTGGTGGCTTTTATCCTGGCAATGGCCATGGATCGCTGGAAACCCTTAAAGCAGGCCCTTTACCCGGTGCTGGTTATATCACAGGCCGTGCCGATTATCGCTTTAGCGCCATTAATGCTGATCTGGTTTGGGGTAGGCTTGTTGCCCAAGGTGCTGATTGTAGCACTGGTCTGTTTTTTCCCCCTGGCTGTAAACTTGGTAGAAGGCTTCAGCCAGGTCGATCCGGAGGCAATTGATTTAATGCAAACCATGCATGCCGATCGCTGGATGATCATGCGTTCGGTGCAGCTGCCTTTTGCCATGCCCTACTTCTTCTCGGGGTTGAAAATTGCGGCAACCTACAGCGTCCTGGGCGCGATAATCGGAGAATGGCTGGGGGCCAGGGCCGGTCTCGGCATCTATATGCTTCGAACTATGCATTCTTATCGCCTCAGCCACCTGTTAGCAGCCATTATCGTCGTGATTATTTTGAGTTTAATCATGTTTAAACTGGCCGAATTGGCCGGCTGGTTGGCTATGCCCTGGAAAAGAGAATCTAATAATCAAATGGAGGGATGATTTATTATGTTTAAAACTAAAAAAATGCAGTTCCCGGCTTGCTTTGTCACTATAATTCTGCTGGTAGTGGTCTTGATGCCAATCGGATGTGCTACCGAAGAACCGGAAGACCCGGATGAAATTACAGTTCTTTTAGACTGGTCACCAAATACAAACTACACCGGGCTTTATACAGCCATCGAAGAAGGATTTTACCACGATGAGGATCTCAAAGTGGAAATAATTGAAGCTCCCGGCAGTGTTGCCCAAATGGTCGCAACCGGCCAGGCTGAATTCGGGATAAGTTACCAGGAAGAAGTAACCTTCGCCCGCTTAAGCGACATACCGGTAGTATCCATTGCTGCTATCATCCAGCATAACACTTCCGGTTTTGCTTCTCTCAAGGAACGCGGAATAGAATCGCCGGCTGATTTCGAAGGAAAAAGTTATGGCGGCTGGGGTTCACCAGTAGAAGAAGCGATGATTAAAGCTTTAATGGAAAATCATGATGCCGATTTTGACCAGGTTGACATTATCACCACCGGCGAAGTAGACTCACTTATCGTTATCGAGCGGGAAGCAGATTTCGCCTGGATATATTACGGCTGGACCGGAATAGAAGCAGAATTGAAAGAAATGGAACTTAACTTTATCGAGCTGCGTGAAGAGGAACCGGCCCTTGATTATTACACCCCGGTGCTGATAAGCAGCGAAAACTTGATTGCCGAAGACCCGGATCTGATTGAACGGTTCATGCGCGCTACGACAAATGGCTATTTGTTGGCTATAGATAGGCCCGAAACAGCGGCCCAGCATTTACTCGCTCATGCCCCAGAACTGGATGAAGAACTGGTCATCAACAGCCAGGAATGGTTGGCAGATAAATACCAGGCTGATGCCGATTCATGGGGCCTTCAAGATCAGGAAACCTGGGAAGCTTACAGCCGCTGGCTTTACGAATTCGATCTAATCGAAGAAATGCCTGATGTAGAAAAAGCTTTCACGAACGAGTTTTTGAAATGAGCAGCACCGATAAGTTGATTTTAGAAAATATTTACTCAACCTACTATTCCGGAGAACAGCAGCTGCCGGTACTTAATAATATTTCGCTCAATGTGGGAAAAGGGGAATTTGTTTCGGTCCTCGGACCAAGCGGTTCCGGTAAAAGCACCATTTTAAAAATTGCCTCCGGACTGCTCAGACCAGAGTGGGGGCGGGTCCTGATCGACAGCAAAGATATCACCGGAAAGCCACAGCTGGTCGGCTACATGCCCCAACAGGACCTGCTCTTCCCCTGGAAAACCCTGAAGCAAAACGCCGCACTACCTCTTTTGGCCCAACGCAGTAGCAAAAAGGAGGCATTTACCCGGGTAGAAGAGCTGCTGCCTTCATTCGGGCTGGACGGTTTTTCTGATTATTATCCTTATCAGCTGTCCGGTGGAATGCGCCAGAGAGCCGCTCTGCTGCGCACCATGATGATCGAAAGCGGTTTGATGCTGCTTGATGAACCGTTTGGCGCCCTCGATGCCCTGACAAGGGAACATCTACAAGACTGGCTGCTCGAGATCTGGGGGCGTTTCAAACGCTCCGTCCTATTTGTTACCCACAGTATCGATGAAGCGATTTATCTTTCCGACCGTATTTATGTGATTACAGAACGCCCGGGCAAAATTGCCCTTGAAAAAACAATCGAACTAAAACGACCCCGTTCTAAAACAGTGATTACAACTTCCCTTTTCAGCTCTTATAAACAGCTACTGATCGATTCCCTGAACATCAAATCCGCCGATTACCCGGGTCCTGATTACCAGAAGGAGTCCTGAGGTGATGGTGATTTTGGCCCGGGATTCAGCCAATTCGTTGCTTAAGCCCAGTGTGGAAGCAAAATAAAGGCTTCCACCTCGCAGAGGATATTTCAGCCCCTCCGTAAAAATACCGCTGCTTTCGGCGACCAGGGAAAAAAGTGAAAGGTAATCGCCTGTACTGCCTTCAATAACAACTTCGCTTTTGACCAAACGAATTTCCTGGCGCCGGTCAACAATACAGGCGGGAATATCATGAGAAAGGGGGAAATGAAGCAGCAGCAAATTTACAAAAGCATGGTCCGCCCTGGCGCCCCCCAGGGCGCCGATGATCAATATTTGATCGGGCTGCATTTCAACAGCCTTATCAATAGCCAGTTCCAGATCGGATTTGTCCTTGGCTGCAGGGTGCTTGATCAGCTGTGGTTTTAGCTGCTTTATTTTAACCTGATCATCGGCCCGCAGGGAGTCGAGATCACCGATAACCAGGTCCGGCTTTAAACCCAGGTCCAGGGCATGCCCAGATCCACCGTCGACACAAACAATAAAATCATCAGCTTTAATTAAGCGTTGGTAAAAATCTAAGTCTTCCAAATCACCATTGGCAATAATAACGACTCTTTTTGGGTGCATTGTTTGGTCCTTCTTTCATAAGATACCGGCAGGCGCCGGCATTGTGGAGCTAATCTCCTGAACTATCTCTAGCAATGGAGATTTAATTGTTGCTGCTGCCAGGAGAAAGACTATTAAAATATTTTTTCAAACGCGCCAGGCCTTCTTTGAGGTTTTCCATTGAACAAGCGTAGGATATGCGAATATAGCCCTCTGCTCCCGGACCAAAATCGATCCCCGGTGTTACAGCCACTCCCGCTTCCTCCAAAATGCGCAGGGCAAATGAATAAGAGTCACTGGTATAGTTATTTACGTTGGCCAACATGTAGAAAGCTCCATCCGGAGGCTGAGCCGGAGCTATACCCATTTTTTGTAATTCCCTGTAGAGGTATATGCGCCGATCATTGTAGGCGCTGAAACGCTTTTCAAGAACCTCCGAAGTTTCCTGCAAAGCGGTAATCCCGGCAGACTGGATAAAGGCACAGGCACAGATAAACAGGTTTTGCTGCAGCTTTTGCATGTTCCTGACCATGTCCGGCGGCGCAATCAGGTATCCCAGGCGCCAACCGGTCATAATATTGCGCTTTGAAAAACCGTCAATGACCACGGCACGGTCGGTGAACTCCAATATCGAGTGATCGCGTCCGCTGTAATTAATTCCGTGATAAACTTCATCAGAAACAATATAATGGCCCAGCGCAGCAAGGTCCTGCAGCTCTTTTTTGCCGAGTACAGCCCCCGTGGGATTGGCCGGAGAATTGATTAGGATCCCTTTGACTTTTGGATTAAGATGGTTCTTAACATCCCTGGCCTGCAGCCTGAAAGCATTTTCTTCCCTCACAGGAACCGGTAGGGGTTCAGCTCCTACATAACGGATAAAATTTGGATAGCAAGCATAATAAGGGTCCGACATGATCATCTGCTCACCTTGGTCCAGTAAAGCCGAGAAGGCTAGAAGCATGGCCGATGAAGAACCAGAGGTAACAATAACCTGTTCGGGATAAATTTCAATTCCATAAACCTGCTCGTGGTAGCGGGCAATCTCTTCTCTGAGTTCAGCTTTGCCCAGACTGTGAGTATAAGCGGTATCATTATCTCTAATTGCTTTAATCGCTGCTTCCTTGATGGCAAGAGGAGTCTCTCCGCCCGGTTCACCCAGTTCCAGGTGGATTATTGAAATGCCACAGGACTCCAACTGCTGGGCTTTTTCCAGTATTTCCATAGCCAGAAAGGGCTTTATATCCCGCACCTTCACCGGCAAACCAAATTTTTGCGATTGCTCCGGATATTTTAGGTTCATCACCTAGCCCCCTGGTTTTCAACCCTGTGTTCTTCTTTTTCCCGGATCACCTCGGCGCAGTATTCAATAATTTCTCTTCGCCGGACTATACCGATAAAAATACCCTGATCATCTACAACCGGAACAAAGTTTTGCTCACTGGCAGCTGTTAAAAGATCAACGATTCGAGAATCAATACGCACCGGCTTTTTTTTCGCTTTAAATGCCAGATCTTTAAGCATAATTTTTTCCATACCGTTAATGTTAAGTCCCTTGGTATTTTTTAACTTCCAAAGCAAATCACCTTCGGTAATAGTTCCGGCATAGTAACCCTGTTCATTTACCAGGGGTACTGCCGAATAACTGTGGCGTTCCATTCTCTCCAGGGCCTGGCGCATCGATGTCTCTGGGGTTAAAAATACTACTTCATTCTTCGGAATTAAAAAAAAAGCGACTTTCATTTAGTATCAAAACTCCTCTGCTTCATTGTCGATTATGCCACCCTTAATGATAGAAAACCCGGCCTTCTGGTAAAGAGCCACCAGTTCCGGTTCAAACAAAACATTTATAGTTTTAACCTGATCTCGCCTGGTTTTTTCAATCACTTTTTTCAACAGGTTCAGGGCAATACCCTTTCTCTGATAATTCGGATGAACAAGTAAATTGCGAATCAAAGCATCATCTACACCATCACTGATTACATCAACAAAACCTACCAGATGTTCACCGTCAAAGCAAGCCGCTGTCATATAGGTAAAACCAATTACTTTTTTTAGCTTATCTTTCCGGCATTCCCAACCAACCGCACTTCTTAAAACCGCGACATCTTCTGCTTCAAGTTCAGGATTTATCACATACTGCAAATGCACCAGTTCACCTCTTATCTTTTTTCAACACTAATTATAACATTTAAGTCCTTTACTATAAGAATTGAATTTTTCGCCCTTGCCCTGCCGCTATATCAAACCGCAAATTTAAAAAAATATCTTTCTGATGGCATACGGCCCGATGTGCGTAAGGCTGCTGCTTCCGGTCAAAAGCATCGTTTTTTTCAACTCATCGTGATATTGCCGTATTAACATGCTCACTCCTTCTTTTTCCCCGCCAACAGCAGCTATCGCTACCGGACGTCCAATTAAGACAGCTTCAGCTCCCAGGGCAAGCAACTTGAATATGTCTTCACCGCTGCGGACTCCCCCGTCGATAAAGATCCTGATTGCACCTTTAACAGCTGCCACTATTTCCGGAAGCACTTCTGCAGTTCCCGGGGTAGATTCCAAAACTCTGCCCCCGTGATTAGAGATCACCAGACCGGCAGCACCGCATTCCACAGCACGGACAGCTTCATCAGCAGTCATGATCCCTTTTAAAATAACCGGGAGGTTGGTACTTCCAGTAATGTAACGCAGTTTTGATACTGATAAAGGCCCGACCGGCTGTCCGGCCCGGTTCAGGTTTTCAAACCCGGCGGCATCAATATCAATACCCACAGCAAGAACACCGCTTTCCTCCGCCTGCTTAATCCGTCTTACAATTTCAGCAGTTTCACGCGGTTTGATTATCGCTATTCCTTTGCCCCCGGCTTTCTCCCGGACAGCCTGCAATCCCATCGCATAAAGCGGCGGATCCGGAGAATCTCCGGTAAAGGCTATTGTCCCGGAAACTTCAGCGCCCTCCACCTGGGAAACGATAAAGTCATAATCATCTACCTGCTTTAAAAAATTATAAGTAGTTTCACACATCGGCGCGACCATAACCGGCAGAGATAGATCAACTCCAAAAAGATTGTAAGTGGTATCGGGCGAAGCAGCGTTGTGGATAGTGCGCAGGTTTAACAATATTTGATCAATAGAAACCCGGTTTCGGCGAAAACCAAGCCTGCTTTTACCCCTGCCGCCCATACCCGGAACCCCACTGATACAAGACCTGCCGTCACAAACAGGACATACCCGGCAAATCCCTTTAAGGCGTTCCCGGGCGCGATCATGAACCTCGTTTAGATCTTTTATTATTTTCACCCCCTGGCCGGCCAATAATTATCGCCATTACACATTCTATAATGGTTATTATTTTTGTCAATAGCATTTAATGTGAATGCCTCCCCCGGCCAACCAGCAGAAGGAGGCATTTCCTGTTTTAACTATTTTTTCGGATTTAGCCTACATCACTGTCTACGTAAGGCTCTACTCCTTTTTCCTTCCAGGTTGTAATAGCAATAATAACTATCCCAACCCCGCAGAGGAATACAATACTGCCAATAAGAACCAGGGCCCAGAGCTCATTGGGGATATAGTTTAAAAATATCTGATGAGCCATGGCCACCATCGAGGTAACAATCATAATAATAAATGGGATTAAGTAGTTCAGTGTTGGTCTGCGCAACATTTTCAGGAATACGGCGGCAGCAAGGAGGGCAATACCGGCAAGTATCTGGTTTGCAGCGCCAAAAAGCGGCCATAAGACCATTCCAAAACCGGTCAGGGCCAGGTAGATAATAACAGCCCAACCCGGCAGTAATGAAATTGTTTTATCCCTTAAAAAAGCCGGCAAGCCGAATGTTACGGTGCTTTCAGCAAATGCGATCCGGGTGAAACGCATTGCCGAGTCCAAAGTAGTCATAGCAAAGCTCTTGGCTACAACAGCAAAAAAAGTGGAACCGATCAAAACTGGAATACCGAGTGGAACAAGAAAGGCTCCTCCCCCCTCGGCAAAGATAGCCGGCCAGGCTGCAAGCCCCCAGGCTTCATAAGACTCGGTGTATCCTGCCACACCAAGGCCAACTACTGCCGTGAGAAGGGCAATTACAGCCAAATACCCTTCGCCGAGCATGGAACCGTAGCCTATCGCTTTGGCATCGCGTTCATTTTTAAGCTGCTTCGGAGTTGTCCCGGTGCCAACTACACAGTGCCAGCCTGATATAGCGCCGCAGGCGATGGTGATCATCACAAAGGGCCAGATTGGCGGCGCTCCTTCCGGAGCAAGTCGCACGGCTGGAGCAGCCAGTTCCCCGCCGCCAATAGCAGCAAGAGCAACTACTCCGACAGTCGCAGCAACAAGCGCGATTACCAGCTGGATACCATTGATAAAGTCACGCGGTTGGACCAAAAGCCAGACCGGCAACCGTGCGGCAATAACCATGTAAACAAGAAGAAGAATAACCCAGGTCTCATAGCTCAGCTCCACGGGATAGCGCACCCCAAGAGCAATAAAAGCGTACATGATCGCCACTGCGATCACAGCCGCCAAAGTAAGGTTAATCTTCCACTTGTAGCGGATCATTAGGCCGATGAAAATGGCCAGTGGTATTTCGATCCATACTGAATAGACCGCCGCCGGAAAACTTGCAGCCAGGATGGCAATAACGTGAACAAAAACAGCCGAAACGAGCACAAGCAAAAAGAAAACAACTATATACATTAACTGCATGGCTCGTACTCCCAGCAAGTCTTTAATAAAATCGGCAATGCCACGACCTTGATGGCGCAGAGAGCCAACAAGGGCTCCAATGTCATGCACGGCACCGATAAATATTGTGCCAAAAATAATCCAGAGTAAAGCAGGCAGCCAGCCCCAGATAGCCGCAACAATCGGCCCAACTATCGGGGCAGCGCCGGCAATGGATGTAAAATGGTGACCCATGGCCACCGGTTTATCGGTGGGAACGAACTCAAAATCATCTTCGTATTTATAAGCCGGGGTTTTACGATTGGGATCAAGCTGCCATATTTTATCAGCCAGGAAAGTTGCATAAAACCGGTAAGAGAGAACATAAAGCACAATAGCAACAATTACAAACAATAAGGCATGCACTATTGTCACCTCCACTTTCAAGTTATTACTTGCAACTAAACCAGGGATCCTCTGTTCTTAAATGGATTTATGCTGACAACCACTTCCTCTCATCAAGGAAATCAGACCGGTAATCTAGTTAAACATCGCCTCCTTCCTGTAAATAGACAATAAACCCTCATTTCCCCGTATAGCGTAGGTGCCCTCAGAAAAGTGAGAATGCAAATATGAATTTACAAGAGTAATTAACCTTGTTCAAACCATGAAATCAAGAGCGCGCGGACCTGTTATAATGATTATTTAAATATTCTCTATTTGCTTTTTAATACCTCTTTTTTTAATAAAAAAAACAGAGAATCAAAACAAATTCTCTGCATGATAAATTGGTTCAAGTTTATATTGCAAAATGCATTATTTGTCCAACGAATAATGCAGGCACAATGATCAAATACTTTCATTGCCTTAAGTTATGCCGGTACAGCACCGCTCGACCATGGTTAAATTTTTTAACGAAACAATTTGAAACGCTGACATAACTAATTTACAGATCATCTTCTACTGATAAATTTTGCCTGCTTCTGAGAGCGCTTCTTCGCCGGAACATTTATGACCCAGGTTGTTCAAAATCTCGCTCAATGATTTTAATAGGAGCTCTACATTTTCACGCCTTGAACCGCTGCCCATCAAACCGATACGCCAAACTTTTCCCTTGAAAGGACCAAGCCCGCCTCCGATTTCAATTAAATGATCCCGGCGCAAACTGGAACGCACTTTTGCATCATCAACACCTTCGGGGATCCAAACCGCGTTTAAACTGGGTAAGCGGTACTGTTCAGAAACCACCGGTTTTATTGCCAATGCTTCCAACCCTGCTATCAGGGCACTGCTGTTCAAGCGGTGACGGAAAAATCTTTCTTCCAACCCCTCTTCTTTTATTATTGAAAGAGCCTCAAATAAACTATAAATCATATTAATCGGAGCAGTATGATGGTAGAACCTTTCCTCACCCCAATAGCGGGTTAAAAAGGAGAGGTCAAGATACCAGCTCTGCACCTTGCTCTTTCTCTTCCGGAATTTCTGCAGGGCTCTTTCTCCAAAAGTAATCGGAGCTAAACCGGGAGGAGCACCCAGGCATTTCTGATTTCCGCTGTAAACAATATCAAGATCACGGCGATCAACTGCTACCGGCAGTCCACCTAAAGAAGTTACCGCGTCGACCAGGAGCAATGCATCATGCTTGCGAGCTGCTTTAACCACCGGCTCCAGGGGTTGCTGTGCGCCGGTGGATGTCTCGGCATGAACAATTCCAACCAGCTTCACCCCGGTTTGCGCAGAAAGTGTTTTTTCAAGCACATCCGGATCGACCGGGCGGCCCCATTCAGCCTCTACTTCAACAACTTCGGCCCCGCAGCGCGACGCCACATCAACCATACGCTGGCCAAAAACACCGTTTACTCCGATTACCGCTTTGTCACCGGGCTCCAGGATATTGACCAGTGCTGCCTCCATTCCGGCGCTGCCCGTACCCGAGACCGGAAATGTAATCTGGTTGTTTGTTTCAAATACAAAACGTAAAAAATCATTGGTTTGATCCATAACATCGAAAAAATCAGGATCGAGATGCCCAAGGGTGTGCTGACCCATAGCTTCCAGCACTCGTGAATGCACAGGGCTGGGGCCCGGCCCCAACAATAATACTTCCTGCGGTTTTTTTAAATGCATGGAAAACCCTCCCTGGTTATTTATTGGTAAAAATCGACTTGCTCAATTAATAATACCTCTTTCAATTACTCTCGAGCTCTTTGACCAGATCGCTTAAAACCCTGCTGATATCCTCACTGATAGCCACTTCCGACCTCCGGTCATAGTCAGTAGGCTGGTTATTAATGATCGCCATTTTACCTGCCAGGCGCGGCAGATCGGCAACCGGGTAAACCACCAGGCTGCTGCCGACCACCAGCATAAAATCACATTCCCGCTGAATCTCCTGATGCAGATCCAGGAAAAATGTTGGCATCGGATCTCCAAATAAAACCACATCCGGCCTGAGCGTGCTGTGACAGTTATGGCAAATCGGAGGAATATGCTTCAATTCTACCTGGTTGACCAGTTCCTCAAAAGGATATTTCATTTTACAGCCGAGACAATAACCCGAGCGCAGGTGACCGTGCACCTCCCAAACATTTTTGGAACCGGCTTTAACATGCAAACCGTCAACGTTTTGGGTTACCAGGCCTTTCAGGTAACCCAGTTCCTCCAAACGAGAAAGCATGTAATGGCCCTGGTTTGGCTCAGCGGAAGATAACTTGATAAAGCGGCTGAAACCTGCTTCATAAAACAAGCGGGGATTGTTATGAAGGACTTCAACGGAAGAGGTAGCTATAGGATCGACTTTTTCCCACAACCCGGTCCCCGGTGAGCGAAAATCAGGAACCCCGCTGGCGGTGCTGATACCGGCCCCGGTCAGAACATAAAAACGTTCATTTCCACTAATCAATTGAGCCAGTCTTTTTATCTTTTCCTTATAATCCATCTGACAACCTCCTGCATTTAATTATTTTTACCGGCTGTTTTTATACCGTTTCCCCGGGGACAGCAGAGTGAACTTATCGAGCAGTTCTTTAACTCAGGTTTTTCAATTTTTATAATATCGTAAAAATCAATCCATGGCGAGTAACTCAAGTTAAATTCCCGGCAGGTCTCCGCCAATTTATCACGAGCGCAGATATGATCGCTCCAGGAGGCGCCGAAACGATCATTGCTGCCGTCCCCAATATAAATTACCGGCATGCCTTCTTCTTTTATGCTGCTCACATGCGCTGCCTTACAGTTACCGCAAACTGTACAGACCCTGTGGGCATGCGGGTTGATCACATCAAGATTTCCATCGTTACTGATAATCGTGTCATTGCGATAGATACAAGAAACCTGTTCAAGGTATCCAAATTTCTTTAAAACCGGTTCAATATAGAAACCAAAACCATCACTGGCAACTAGAACCGGACTGTTTTGTTCTCGGGCATAATCAAGGAAACGCTGGAAACCGGGTCGGATTTTCGCCCATTGCAACGATTTAGCCTGCAGTAAATCCAAATCAGGAGGAAGAAGTTTTACCATCTGCTGTAACCAGTCCCGTATGGGCATTTCCCGGCGCCTGTATTTATTTTCAATTTCCATGTAAGCATTACCGGCAAAATAAGCGGCCAATTCGGAAGAAAGGTCGCCGGTCGTAATCGTTCCATCAAAATCTACAAAGTATGCTGCATTTGCGCTCATAAAAGCCTCCAATTTAAAATATGAAAGAAGTTATCCAGGTGCTTTGCTCATTTTTATTATTAAAATGATTCGCTACTGCGAAGAGTAAACATTTAAAATAGTACAGTATAAAACTGAAAAGTCAATTCCCCGCACCCTGGCTATTAATCAAAAAGCCCGGTCACGTCCGCAGGGGATTCAGCCAATATCCGGGCGCCGCCATCCAGCAACTCTTTAGCTGAGCGAAAACCCCACAGGGCCCCCACCGGGAAAAACTTTCCGGCCACAGCGGTTTGCATATCAGTATTAGTGTCGCCTAAGTAAACGATCTGCTCAGGTTCCAACTGCATTTTTTCAGCAATGAGCAGGGCTCCCTTTGGATCAGGTTTTCGGCGAACACCTTCTTGTATGCCGCATACGGCAGTGAAGTCCCATGCGGGCAACAAGGTCTCCACGGTTATGGTAGTGAACTCATGAGGTTTATTTGAAAAGATCGCCTTAGGAATTCTTCTTTCTTGCAAAAAATCGAGCATTTCAGGAACCCCGGGATAAGGCCTGGTATGCTCGGACCATCTTCTGCTGTATTCCTCTTTTACCTCTTTTACATAAGCTGGAATATCACTATTGTCAATAATGTTTGCGGGAAATGCCCTCTGCACGAGCATTTCAATACCTTCACCGACAAAATAACGATAATTATCAACCGGATGGGTTTTGAAACCTTTTTTCCTGAGAATTGCGTTAACCGAAAATGCCAAATCCTGCAAAGTATCCAGCAGGGTTCCATCAAGATCAAAGATAATCGCTTTATAACCCACCAGCAGCTCTCCTCTTCTTAACAGAAAATAACAAGGTCCACAGTCTATTGTTTAGATTTATAATCCTTTTGATCGATAACAGTTTTTTTTACTGGCAGTCCCTGAGGCAAAAAACAACGGGGACACCCCCGCTACTCAACACTGTCTTAGAGTGTCGGGAAAATCCCCATGACTTAACAGCAAACATTGTTAACTGGTTTTAGTCCAGCGACCGACCAGGGGCAGGACCGATTCCGGGTAAAAGCTTCGGAAAATGCGGTAATAATAAAGTTCTTCTTTGTTCCTGACCGGTACCGGGGCTTCCGCTGACTCTTTGGCAAATTCATCATCACTGATCGCGTCCTCAGCAACTGCGGTCAGCATATCTGATGAACCTGATCCCTGGTCGAACTGTTCCTTCTCGCGCCAGGCAACTTTACTTCCAAGTTCTTCTTCAAAAGCTCTCCTGAGAATCCACTTGTCCACCGGTTCATCTTCGAAATCATGGAGTTTCCAGTCGAGAGGAAATTGTTGGACAAGTTCAAGCAGAGCCGGCTTCAAAAAAGGTACCCGGCACTCAAGACCATGAGCAGAATTCATCCGGTCCACCCTCTGTAAACCGGTACGGCTGAGGTTTTTAATAAAGTTTTCAATTTCTGCAGTGATCTCTTTTTCAGAATCAAGCGTTTTAAGGTAGCTGTAACCGGCAAATATTTCGTCAGATCCTTCTCCGGTCAGCATAACGCTGCGTCCGTCAGCTGCAGCCTGGCGGGCGGCAATAAAATTGGGAATTGACGAGCGTACATAAGCACAGTCAAAAGATTCAAGGTGATAAATTACCGAAGGCAAAATTTCGAGCATTTCATCCAGTTCATAAGTATAAACATGCGGGTTTGAGCCGATGCGTTCAGTTACTATTGAGGCATATTCGATATCCTTGCTGCCTTTAACCCCCACGGTATAAGTATTAATTTGCTCCGAAGAAATTTCTGAGGCCAGGGCCGCCACCACGCTGCTATCCAGACCGCCGCTTAAATACACACCAAGATTTTCCACGTTGGTAATGCGCTCTTCGACGGCAAGCCATAGCAGATGGCGCATTTTTTCTTCGGCCTGCTGAAGCGAAAGCTGGTTTTTTTTAAAAACTTTGGGCAGGTTGTAATACCTGATCCAGCCTTTACCTCTTTCATAATAACTGCCAGGCGGGGCTTCTTTAATCGGGCTGTCAAGATCAGTCAAGGCTTTGATTTCCGGGGCAATATATAAAGTTTTATCTTTAATGGTATAATAAAGAGGTTTAACCCCAAACGGGTCTCTTGCTACCAGACACCTGCCATCTTCTCCAAAGTAGGCAAGGGCAAATTCGCCCTCAATGTGATCGAAACAGGAAAGGCCTTCTTTTTCCAGCAGTTTAATAAACTTTTCTTCTCCTTCACTGCCTTGCAGGGCATCTCCTTCCTCTTCCGGGAAAAGCAGGTAACCATCCAGAGCGGCAGATGATGAACCGTCAAAACCATTTGAAGTACTGCTTAACACAGCTAAACTGTAACATTCATCATCACAGTCTTTCTCTCTGCAGGTCCCACGAAAATTAACCTTTTCTATCAGCGGATCCATATCGGCCGTATCGTCTTTATCGCCAAACACGCCAATTAATCCGGACATAACAATCAGCTCCTGTAAATTATTTATTTCCTACCTCTGTAGAAGACTGTATTAAAAGTATATCACATATGGGGGTAATTGTAAAAAAAACCCTTGGTGTAAGGCTTTTTAGTCTTTCTTGTAGTAAAGGGCACCGACAGGACAGGCGTCCACACACAGGGTGCATTCATTGCAACTCAATTCGGCCAGGGGTAGGTTGTTAAAGGTGGTTAGTACACGATCGATGCCGCGTTTGGCAAAACCAAATATCCACGCCTCCGCCCCGACCCGATCAGCCCAAACGCACTGCCCGCAAAGAACACACCGGCTGCGATCAAGGGCAAACTCATCCGGGCTATCATCAAGCTCAAATGTCCTGTTAAAAGGCTTTAAGCGGTTATGCTTTAATTTAATACCCCGTTCTTTGGCTATCTTCTGGAGAGCACAATTACGGTTGGCCGGACATTCACGGCAGTTCAGGTTGTGATCTGAAAGGAGCAATTCAAAAGCGGTTTTAACAAGGCGATCCACCTGCGGGCTCCTTGTTTTTACCACCATGCCTTCTTGAACCTGCCTGCTGCAGGCAGTAACCGGACGAGACACTCCTTCTATTTCAACAAAACAAAGGCGGCAGGAAGAATTAGGCCTTTTTTCCTCTTTAATAGCACAAAGATGAGGAATATAGATGTTGTTTTCCAAGGCAGCCCAGAGCAATTTATCGCCAGGGCGGGCCTTTATTTCTTGATCGTCAATATTAACTGTTATATGTTCACTCACTTTGCTTTACGCTCCTTTTCCGCCGGTAAAACAGGGGGGGAAAGTTTGATCACAGCACTATATTCGGGCGGGCAGGCTTTACGGCAATTATCGCACTTCACGCATTTATCCTGATCAATTGCTTTTAGTCCGTCATCCCTGGTGTAAATAGCCTCAGTCGGACAACTGCCGACACAAACATTGCACAGCTTACTGCATTTGGGCGGTTCAATATAGTATAAAAGCAGGTCGCGGCAAACCAGGGCCGGACAGCGTCCTTCTTCTATATGAGCTTTATATTCATCTTCAAAATATTTTAGGGTAGTTAAAACCGGGTTGGGAGCCGTGCGACCCAGGTTGCATAAAGAACCGTCACGGACATCTTCACTTAACTCTTTTAAAAGTTGCAGGGTCTCAGCATCACCCTGACCCCTGGTTATAGCGGTCAGGATATCCAGCATATGTTTAGTTCCCAGGCGGCAAAAAGTACATTTCCCGCATGATTCATGCTGTGTAAATTCCAGAAAATAGCGGGCCACTGCCACCATGCAATCATCCTGATCCATGACCACCAGGCCACCTGAGCCCATAATAGCCCCCGCTTCATGAAGAGAATCAAAATCAATCGGCACATCAAGGGATGATTGCGGCAGGCAGCCTCCGGACGGGCCTCCAATCTGCACCGCTTTGAATTCCCTCCCGTTAGGCAGCCCGTCACCAACCTCTTCAATCAACTGGCGCAAAGTTGTACCCATGGGAACCTCGACCAGGCCAGTATTATTTATTTTGCCAACAAGCGAAAAAACAGCAGTCCCGGGACTTTCCGGAGTGCCGATAGCTTTAAACCATTCTGCTCCCCGGTTTATGATCATTGGCACATAAGCGAAAGTTTTAACATTGTTAAGTACCGTCGGCTTCTTTCGAAAACCCTGTTCAACCAGGCGGGGCGGCCTGCTTTCAGGAAGACCCATTTTGCCCTCCATCGAATTGACCAGGGCCGTTGCTTCACCGCAAATAAACGCTCCCGATCCCTGAAATATTTCGAGATCAAATGAAAAATCAGTGCCAAGTATTGAAGACCCGAGCAGCCCCTTTTCACGGGCCTGTTCGATAGCCTCCCGGACATGTTTAACAGCACGGGGATATTCCGCCCGGATATATAGATAGCCCTGGTGGGAACCAACAGCAAAAGCGCACAAGATCATACCTTCAATAACCAGGTGAGGATCTGATTCCAATATGCTGCGGTCCATAAAAGCTCCGGGATCTCCTTCATCAGCATTACAGATCACGTACTTTTCATCTCCACTGCCATTTACACAGGCTTCCCACTTGATCCCGGCCGGAAAACCTGCCCCACCACGACCCCTAAGGTTGGCTGCTTTAACTTCTTCTAAGACCTGCTCCGGTTTTTCTGAAAGCGCTTTTGCCAATGCGCTGTACCCATCATTAGCAATATAGCTTTCAATTTTGCTGAAATCAGTAAAACCGCAGTTTTCTAAAATCAGCTTCTTTTCATAAACACCCCGCGGGAAGTCTTCAAATGTGGGAAATTCATCATTACGTTCAAGGGCAGCGAGGGCATATTCATAAGAAGGATCATCACCGGCCAAAAAATCTTCCACCAAGCGGTGAACAAGGCCTTCGTCAAGATATCCATAACAGACGGGTGGAAAACCGGGCTTGGCAATTACCGCCAGCGGTTCGGCATAGCAGTGTCCCAAACAGCCCACTTCTATTACTTCAGCATCCAGGCTTTTGGCTTCAATTTCGTTAACAAAATTTTCCTTAACCTGCTGAGCCCCGGCAGCCAGCCCACAAGTGGCTGTGCCAACAAAAACTTGCGCTTTATCTTTCCCGGCCTGCACCAATTCCTGCGCCTGATCCCGCATTTTATCATAAAGTTCCTGTGGATTAGTTTTCCCCATTATTTCCGTCCTCTTCCGTCCCTGACTTCTGCTCACCTGGGGATTCCCCGTTTTCTTCTAAAGCAAGCATTATACCATCAACTCTGGTCGGAGTAACTTTGCCTTCCACCTGATCGTCAACCACCACTACCGGCGCCAGGGTGCAGCATCCTACACAGGCTACCCGATCGAGGCTGTAGCGCCTGTCCGGGCTTGTTTCCCCTTCTTTAATCTCCATCCGGCGCTCAAATGATTCCAGGGTAATATCACCGCCAACCATGTAACAGGCGGTGCCAAGGCACACTTTTACCTGGTGCTTGCCGGGCGGGTTGAGCCTAAATTGATTGTAGAAGGTTGTCAGGCCGTATATATCAACTGCAGGCACACTAACCCCTTCTGCTATTTTTTCCATAGCCAGTGCCGGCAGGTAGCCCAGTTTTTTCTGGACCTGTTGCAAGATGGGGATTAAGTTTTCACGGGTTTTCGAGTTATTGCCGAGGACTTCCTTTACACAGGCAAGTATTTCTTCGCGCTCGCCTTCCACTAGCTGCAATGATTACATCTCCTGACTCATAATTTTAATACTGTGCTTCATGGTATCATGGCCCGTCTCATCGTAACGATGAAGATAAAAAACAGTCGCCTGATCCAATGCCGAATTCCACTTATCAATTATAACACTTTTTCTAGGTTATTGCAGAGGGTTAGTAAACAACCCGGTAAAGCAATTCCTCATTATAACCAGTTGTAATTTTTATATAACCGCAGAGCATTTTGTTTACTACTTCATCACCGGTATCGACAAACAGGTGTCCGGACTCCAGTGAAAATATTTTTTCCCTGGTGGCCACCACAATAATATTCTCCTTGCCTGTCTGCCTGATCACATCTGCGCTGATCTGCTGATTGCCCCGGCCAAATATATAGCCCTGGCCGCCGATAACGGTAACCACAATTTTTGCTCGTTTCCCCTTAATCAGGTCAAGCAGTTGTTTTTCATTGACATCTTTGGCAAGCAGTTTCCCGTTCAGAACAACATCTACCCCGAGCAAGGTGTTATCCAGGCCAAGTTTATTCATAACCGGACCGATCGTCGATCCCGGACCGATAATATAAACAACATCCTGTTCCATTTTTTCCACAACACTCTCAGCAATTGCTTCCAGGACAGATGCTTCTGTTTCCGCTCCGCCTATTTTTAAATGCTGCATCAAATCACCGGCACAGGGCACCTGCAGGTAACCATAAAGGCGGGCTGAAAGACGACCTTCCCGAAATGCTTCCTCGTCTATATCCATGACCTCGGCCCGGCGCAGAGGCAGGCCGGCATCTTTAAGAAACTGGACGGCCAGCTCCCCGGCGTTACGGGGAGTGGTGGCATAAACGGCTGAATGTATTTTTACCCCGGCCGGAATACCAATTGCCGGCAGGGTGGAATTCTCACCAAGAGCATTATAGATATTGCGGGCTGTTCCATCACCCCCGGCAAAAATAAGTAAATCAACTCCCAGGTTGGCCATTTCCCGGGCTGCTTTTTCCGTATCATCTGCAGTGGTCTGTGCGCTGATCCCGGAAATTACCCGCGGATCAAACCCACACCGGCGGGCAACTTCCTCACCCATCGCCCCCGGACAGGTGAGCAATTCCAATTCATTTTTGCCGGCCGATAAAACCTGCAGGGCAATAGCCGCTTTGTCTGCAGACTCGGCACGAGCTCCCATCGCCCGGGCTTTTTCAACTATTTCGGGGCCGTCGGTTCCTTTTAAGCCAACCTTCCCACCCATGCCGGCCACGGGATTGACGATAAGCCCTATTTTTTTCATCGGCGTCCAAAATGAAGGGGCGATTTATTGATGACCATTGCCGCTTCCCAAACCGATTCAGAAAGCGTCGGGTGGGGGTGAATAAGTTCGGCCAGCTCGGCGGCAAATGCTCCCCTGGCTACGGCCAGGGCTCCTTCCTGGATTAAATCTGAGGCATGGGGACCAAGGATATGGACTCCAATAACTTTTTGTTCTTCACCGGCAGCAATAATTTTAACTGCTCCTTCAACTTCATTCTGGGTGACCGCTTTGCCGCAGGCTGAAAAAGGAAATTTGCCTATCTGCAGGTTTTCAAACCCTTTTTCTTTAACCTCTTCTTCACTTAAGCCGACACAGGCCAGTTCGGGATCTGTAAAGAGGCATGCCGGCACAACAGAACCGTCAAAATGAGTGTCAATACCGGCTATGTTCTCAGCAGCAACCAGACCCTGGTGATAGGCAACATGGGCCAGGAAATAACCCGGGGCAGTAACGTCACCGACTGCATAAATACCCGGAACCGTAGTTTCCATCTTGCTGTTAACCTCGATTCCGCCATCATCGTATTTTACTCCCAGGGCATCGAGGTCCAGATCGCCAAATGTGGCCTTGCGTCCTACCGAGAGCAGCACTTTTTCAGCCTCTATAACCTCTTCACCTTTCCGCCCGCTCGCGGTAAGCTTAAGACCGCCTTCAGTTTCTTCAATCATTTTAACCGGGGTATTCATCATGATCTGCAATCCGCTTTTGCGCAGATAAGCAGACAGGCGCCTGACCATTTCCAGATCCATGCGGCGAAGCAGCCGTTCACTGCGGTGGACAATGGTCACCTTGCTACCCAAACCGGAAAAGATCGAAGCCATTTCCAGGGCAATTACACCTCCGCCAATAACCACCATCGTTTCGGGCAGTTCTTCAAGAGCCAGTGCTTCCCAGGAAGTAATTACCCCGGGCAGATCCAGGCCGGGTGTAGGTGGAAATATTTCTTCACTGCCTGTGGCTATAATAATATTTTCTGTTTCAATTTTTATTTCCTCACCGGTTTTTAAGGTTATATTGACCAGGTTCGGAGTTAGCGCTTTAGCTGTGCCGGAAAAAACATCGACCTTGCTATTTTTGAGCAGTTCACCGATATGCCCGGTCAATTCTTCGACAACTTCTTTTTTCTTCTCCTGCAGCCTGGCAAATGAAAAATCAATATTTTGAAGTTCAAAGCCAAACTCCCCGGCTGAATGAATTCGGCGGTATAAAGAAGCCCCGTGGGTTAAAACCTTGGTTGGTATACAACCATGATTAAGACATACCCCACCCAAATCTTCCTTCTCAATTACTGCTGTCTTTAAACCCAGTGAAGCCGCCCTTAATGCGGCCAGGTAGCCCCCCGGTCCGCCACCGATTATCGTTACCTGATAATTTTCGCTCACCTTTTAATCCTCCTTGTTATTAATCAGCCCTTAAAACTGGTAAATACGGCCGGGATAACCATGGAAAAAGCTTTGACCAGTGCCCGGGTCATGCGATCATAACTGATATTATATCCCAGGTCGTTTAAACCGGCCGCTTTTTTACCAAGTTCGATCTCTTGTTCACTCTTATCCCGGCGCTGATTATTTTTTAAAACTTTCCGGTAAAGCTCTGTCGGCAGCGCAAAAAGAATAGCGCCATGCTGTAATATTATACCATTCCTGCGCAGCTGTGCGCTGCCGACCACTTTTTTCCCATCAACTTGTATTTCATAAGCTGTAGAACTGTCAAAACATGAACCGGGAGCCAAACCGGCCCTGCTCTCTTCTTCCGGTGTAACCGCAGCCAGGATACCCAACAAATTAAATGCTGTCACAATACCGCGGCTGATTGCCCGGTAGGCATCCATTACCCCGCCTTTATTGATAAATGGATGAACTTCGGGCACTATGATACTGTAGGTCAGTTCCTGATTATGAAGTACCGCCCGTCCGCCGGTTGGACGACGCACAACATCAACACCGGCTTCGCGGCAGGCAGCCAGGTTAACCACCTCGTTTTCATCCTGAAAATAACCCAGGGACACAGCCGGAGGAAACCAGCGATAGAGACGAAGTGTGGGCGGGCATTCGCCTGTGGCTACTTCTTCCATCAGTTCAGCGTCTTTTTCCATATTTTCCTTTCCCCTCATTGGGGGGTCGAGAATAAGGCGCCATTGATAACGCATCGCTGCTTCCTCCTGCCAACAATAGAATATATTACATTTTCAATGAATCGAAAAGTAATCTTAAAGCAGTTTCTCTTTCGTTCCTGTTTAGCTTCCGGTGATAATTATAAATTATTCCACCCGGCCGTTCATTATAGAAAGGACGGTTGCAATCCGGGCAGCCACTGGTCTGGAAAGCAGTTCCCTCGGCCAAAAGCGGTTTTAATTGTGGGGCCGCCTTTCCGAATGTTACCAGGCGTCCGTTTTCAAATTTAAATGAAGACAGCTCTGCCGCTTTCGTCTGCAGCAGATAGTGACCGGCCTGTATTCTGCGGTAGGAATCCAGCGCCGGAGGAAGCCTTTTTTCCAACGGGGTTCCTTTCAGGGGGACAAACGCAAAAAGCGCTACTGTCACTTTAGCTTCTACCAGCCTGTTAATCAAAGACAAAGCTTCAGCTTCACTTTCACCCAGACCACAAATAATATGGGTGCTGATTTGTCCCGGCAGTCTGCGGGCACAAGCAAACAGCAGGTCAAGACGTTTCTGCAGCGAACCCCCCTTGATATTTTGATAAGCCAGGGGGTTAACCACATCGAGAGAAACACTGATCCTTTCTGCTCCCGCTTCAATAAGCCTGACCGCTTCTTCTTCATTTTGTATCCAGGCTGAAAGAGAAATGGGCAATTGTGATAACTGCTTTAGCCGGGCAATTATATCAAGCAGAGTTTCAATTCCGTCAGCATGCCTGACCGACTGGAGACAAATTCGCCCGATCCCTTTATTTTCGGCATGAATCAGGCTGTTTTCAACTTCTGCCCAGGAAAACTCGGGCCAGGTAACCCGGCCCAGCCGGTTAAGCGCTTCGTTCTCACCATTTGCCTGGGGACAAAAAGAACAATTCATCAGGCATAGATTTCCGGAAAGCAGGTAAGCTGTTGTCGGATAAGCATCCATCTGGCTGGTGTTTAAGCCCATGCAGGCGGCGCTTCCAGCTGAAATACGGATCATAAGGAACAGCACTCCTCTGAAAATTTGATAGAAAGACCGATCCGAGAAGCTTGCCGGCGTGCCTGCGGCGCGGGTATAACCAGCTTGTTTACCCCCGCCCTCAGAGCGTAGGTGTCAACTATTTCACGGTAACGCCCCCCCGGACGCATACAACCCAGGTAAAGGGGCGTATGGGGAAACATCAGGCGGGCGGTAGCCATAAAATGGGCCACTTCTTCCGGCGGGGGCGGCGGGCATTCGCTAAAAGCAGTCTCTGCTGTCGGTCTGAATATGATCATACTGATCGCTTCCACTTTTTCCTTCCTAAGCAAATGCAGCGCTTCGTATTCAGCCTTTACCCTGCCTTCGTTAATTCCGATGCACAGGTGAGGGATCACCCTGCTATATCTCTGCAGGAAGCGGTATGAAGCCAGGTAATCTGCGACTGTAACCGGTAAACCGTATACTGCATCAATAGTATCGTTGTCCCCGACAAAATCAAATGAAACCACGCTGGCAATTTCAGATAACCGGCGAGCTTCTTCTTCAGTAACCAGGCCGGTATGCAGGTTTAGAGGTCCTCGTTCGGCCAACGCTTTCAAGGCAGTCCAATTCTGTAGCAAAGGCACCCGACCCTGCCTGTCGGAGCCGCCTGATACTAAATAACTGCTTTCCTGCCCTGCCGGCTTGTTCAGAATTTTTTTTAATGAATCCATACTGCGCAGGTAAACACCGGAACAGTGAGCGCAGTTCAAAGCGCAGTCATTTCCGGTTACACTAACCGGCAAAGTGCGGCGGGGAGTAACAAATTCAATGGTATCGGGGAAGTTAGCCTGCCTGGCCTGCCAGGCCCGGTTCAATATATTTTCCAGATCAGGGTCTTTTTGTCCCTCTTTTTGCTCCATGTTTTCCTCCGGGATACTACACAAGCTTTCAAATTTTTGTCATGGCCCTAAATTCTTAATTTTACTGACAACATATATCATCCTAAATTATTATAGGCCAAATAATAAAACAGGGGAAGCAGAAAAACTAACACACTCTTCCTGCCGCCCCTGGTGCGAATCATAAGTTGAAAACCATAGCGCCGGACCTTTCATTAATTGAACCGCTTTAAACAATTAAACAAAGATCGTATGATCTTTTGATCGCTTGTTGAGCTGTCAGTCGATCCTGATGTTACTCTTTTTCCCAGCGCAATACCGGATTACGGACCGCGCGCACCTCGTCAAGGCGGCCAACAACCGTGTAATGAGGACCGGCGGCAACTTTTTCTGCATCTTTATCGATATCTTTAGCTATTTCCTCCATAGCCTGGGCATAAGCGTCGAGGGTTTCTTTGCTTTCGGTGTCATTCGGTTCGGTCATCAATGCTTCATCCACGATCAAGGGGAAGTAAACTGTCGGCGGGTGGAACCCGCGATCAAGTAAAGCTTTGGCAATATCGCCGGCCCCGGCCCCTTTTTTCTTCTCCGGCTTGGCTGAAACAACAAATTCATGCTTGCGGAGACGATCATAAGGAATGGTATAGGTCTTTTGCAGCAGGCTGGCCAGGTAATTGGAATTGAGCACAGCATCGGTGGAAACCTGCTTCAAACCTTCCGCTCCCATCATACAAACATAATTGTAAGCCTTGACCACGACTCCGAAGTTGCCGTAAAAAGACTGAACCTTACCAATGCTATCCGGTAAATCGTAGTCAAAATAAAACTGCTCGCCTTTCTTGTCAACCAGCGGAACCGGCAGGAAAGGTATTAGCCTTTCTTTAACACCGACCGGCCCGCTGCCCGGACCACCACCGCCATGTGGTGTTGACAAAGTTTTATGGATATTGAGGTGAACTACGTCAAATCCCATGTCGCCAGGACGGGCATAACCCATAATCGCGTTCAGGTTGGCTCCGTCATAATAGAGCAGACCGCCCTTATCGTGAACAACCCTGGCCATCTCGGTTATTTCTTCTTCAAAAAGGCCCAGTGTGCTCGGGTTGGTCAACATCAAAGCCGAAGTTGTATCATCTACAGCCTCCTTAAGGGCTTCGAGATCAACATTGCCCCGCTCATCTGCGGGGAGCTGCACCACTTCATAACCGGCCATGGTCACCGTAGCCGGGTTGGTCCCGTGCGCGGTGACCGGGATGAGCACTTTATTGCGTTTATGATCACCCCGGTGGCGGTGATAGGCCTGAATGACCATCAAACCGGTCAACTCGCCATGGGCACCGGCTGAAGGCTGCATAGTAAATCTTTCCATCCCGGTCAGCTCTTTTAAGCGCTGCTCCATGTTATAGTACAATTCCAGCGCACCCTGAACCGTTTCCTCCGGCTGGCATGGATGTAAACAGGCAAAACCGGGCAGGGCAGCGACCTCCTCATTTACTTTCGGGTTATACTTCATTGTACATGACCCGAGAGGATAAAACCCGGTATCAACCCCAAAGTTACGGGTAGAAAGCTCGGTATAGTGGCGAATTACTTCAACTTCCGAAAGTTCAGGCATATCCGGCGGTTCGCTGCGCTGCATCTTCTGCGGGAGCAGTTCATCCAGGGGTTTTTCCGGCACATCGCAGGACGGCAGAGAATATCCCTGTCGTCCGGAACGTCCCATTTCAAATAGCAGGGCTTTTGATTTTCTCATTTCCATCCCTCCAGTTCCCGGACCAGGGTATCAATTTCTTCTCGGGTCCGTTTCTCAGTTACGGCAAAAAGCATGGTGTTTTCCAACTCCGGATAAAATGGAGCTGCATCGACTCCACCAAGAATATCTTTTTGGAGCAGCTTCTTGTTCAGTTCTTCCGGTTTGCCGGGAATACTGAGCGCAAACTCCTTGAAGTTGAAACCCGGGAATGCCGGCTCAAAACCGCTGAGGGCCGTGATTTTTTCCCGGGCATAATTTGCTTTTTGCAAACACTGTTCAGCCACCTCACGCATTCCCTTCGGACCCAATGCAGCCATGTAAACTGCGGCAGCCAGTGCGACAAGGGCTTCGTTGGAACATATGTTGGAAGAAGCTTTTTCACGCCTGATATGCTGTTCCCTGGTTTGCAAGGTAAGGACAAAACCGCGGTTTCCTTCACTGTCGACTGTCTCACCGGCAATACGCCCGGGCATCTGGCGCACAAACTTTTGCCGTGCGGCCATAATACCAAGCAATGGGCCACCGAAAGATGGAGGCACGCCCAGGCTTTGTCCCTCACCGACGACAATATCGGCCCCGTAATCGGCAGGCGCCTGGAGCAGGGTAAGAGAAAGTGGGTCAACAGACATAACTAAAACTGCATTATGATTATGAATTATGTCAGCAACCCCGTCCAAATCTTCAGCCAGACCGAAAAAGTTAGGCTGCTGTAAAACTACGGAGGCAACCTGATCGTCGACCATTTCCTCCAGCTTTGAAAAATCGGTGTGACCGTCTTTAAGCGGTATTTCTTCCAGGTCAAGCCCCCTGCTGCTAAAATAATTTTTAAGCACCGCCCGGTAAAATGGACTTACCGATCGTGAGACCAAGGCTTTTGAGCGGCGGGTTGAACCGCAACCCATTATCGCTCCCTCGGCAACAGCTGTTCCTCCGTCATACATTGAAGCATTGGCTACATCCATTCCGGTTAACTGGCATATCATGGTTTGATATTCAAAAATTGCCTGCAGTATTCCCTGGCTTATTTCAGGCTGGTAAGGAGTATAGGAGGTATAAAACTCGCTCCTGCCGGTTACATGTTTGATCACGGCAGGAATAAAATGGTCATAGACTCCGGCGCCCATGAACGATGTGCAGTTATTTAAGTGTTTGTTTTTTGCTGCCAGAGAGTTTAAATGCCTGACTGCTTCCAGTTCCGATAATGCCGGTGGTAGGTCCAATTCCTTTTGCAGGCGCACTTCTGACGGGATATCGCTGAAAAGATCCTCGATAGATTCAACGCCAATAGTAGAAAGCATTTCACGCCGGTCTTCATCGGTAAGAGGCAGGTAATGTTTACCTCCCATATTTTATTCCTCCTCTTCTTCCTTGATGATAAACTCCTCGTATGTCGGCTTATCCATAAGAGAATTTAGCTGGCTTTCGTCTTTTACTTCGACTTTAAAAACCCAACCTTCCCCATAGGGATCCTGGTTGATTAGTTCAGGTTGATCAAGCAGTGTCTCGTTAACTTCGGTCACTGTTCCATCCACCGGCGCGTAAAGATCGGCTACCGCTTTAACCGACTCAATAACTGCGGCACTCTTGCCCGCTTCAACCGCCGCCCCGATATCAGGAAGCTCAACAAAAACTATTTCTCCTAATTTATCCTGGGCATAGTCACTCAAACCCACAACAGCTGTATCACCCTCCTGACGCGCCCACTCATGCTGCTGAGTATACTTTAACCCTTCAATAACATTAAAATCCACTATTTTCCCCTCCTGTAAAATGGCATTTTTGTGATCCTGGCCCGGTATGAGCGCTTACGGATCAGCACACTAACTTCTTCCGTTTGCTTCATTATTTCGGGATCCAGAAAACCCATAGCGATAAACTTGTCCAGCGTCGGCGAGTAAGAACCGCTGCTGATCCAGCCAATTTCTTTTTCGTCAACTTTTACAGGGTAATTTTCCCGCGGCACGCCGCGCTCAAGCATTTCCAAACCAAACAGCTTTTTGCTAAAGCCTTCCTCTTTCTGCTGCTTCAAAGCTCCCTGACCGTTAAAAGGCACATCCTTGTCAAGCGCAACAAAGCGATCCAGACCGGCCTGCAGAGGATTTAGTTCTTTGCTCAATTCATGACCGTAAAGCGGAAGTGAAGCTTCCAGGCGTAAAACGTCCCTGGCCCCAAGTCCTGCCGGGCGCAGGTCTTTTTTCTGTCCTGCTTCCCACACTGCGTCCCATACATTTAAAGCTCCTTCATTTTTACAGTAAACCTCAAAACCGTCCTCACCGGTATAACCGGTCCGCGAAACGATCGAGTTTACACCGGCTACCGATACATCGCCAAGAAAACGATAAAACTTGATATCAGCCAGCTTAACCCCGGTCAACTCCTGCAGGATCTCCTGGCTGTTTGGGCCCTGCAAGGCAATTTGGGCATATTCGGGAGAAAGGTTCTGCAGCTTGACATCTCCAAAAGTGTTTTCCTGAAACCAGTCAAAATCTTTGTCGGTATTAGCTGCATTTACCACCAGGAAATAATACTCGCTGTTAAAGCGATAAATCAGGATGTCATCGACCACTCCTCCTTCCGGATAACAAACGGGGCTGTACATTATCGCATTGTCTTTAAGTTTGGAGACATCGTTGGTTAGTATCTTTTGCAGGTAAGCTTCGGCATCTTTACCTTCAACAGTAACCTCTCCCATGTGTGACACATCAAAGATGGTCGCCCGTTTACGGGTATCATGAACCTCTTCAACTAAACCCTGGGAAAACTGCACCGGCAAAAACCAACCATTGTAATCAACGATCTTGCCGTTTAATGCAACATGTTTGTCGTAAAATGGTGTTTTCTTTGGTTTACTCATTAGTATTATCATCCTCCTTTCTTTGGGATTTATAAACTGCTTGCTAGATAAAAACAAAGGACAGAGGAAGCCCATCGGCTTTTTCTCTGTCCTGATTACCTGAGAGATTGCAGCTTTAACTAATAATTAAAGGGCTTTCCCCGTCGGTGTTCCGCCAAAGCGGGCGCTCTCCAGAGACACGTCCCCCTATGGTACTGAAGCCTGAGAGTTTCCCTCCCACCTGCCGGGCAGAAGGTTGCACCTTCGGCGTCCGTTGACCGGAACTCTCCCACAAGGTTCATCCGTACATTATTTAATTTTCCTCCCGCTATCCTTCAAGGAGTTAATTCGACATTCTATAAAAAAATCCTTCTTGACAAAAATGATTTAATATTTTGATTATACTTTACCGGAGGAACCAAAAAGCCTGATTTTCTCACTAATCACTTCCACGGCAGCTTCGCGGGCCGGGCTGAGAACTTTGCGAGGGTCTATTTCAGAGGAGTCTTTTTCCAGTGCACTGCGCATGGCCCCGACAAAAGCTTGCCGGACATTAGTATCGATGTTTATCTTACGCACGCCAAGCTCGATCGCTTTCCTGATACTCTCATCAGAAACCCCGAAGGAGCCGTGTAAAACCACGGGACAGGTAATCCGCCTGCTTATTTCCGCCAATCGCTCAAAATCGAGTTTGGGATCTCCTTTATATTGTCCATGGGCGGTGCCGATCGCTACAGCCAATGCGTCAACATCTGTTTGACTGACAAACTGCTCGGCTTCCGCCGGGTCAGTAAAAAGAGCTTCCGCATTACTGACACTGATATCATCTTCCGTCCCCCCGATGCGTCCCAGTTCTGCTTCAACCGAAACCCCGAAAACCCGGGCTATTTCCACTACCTTGCGGGTCTGGGCAATATTCTCTTCCAGGGGCAGTTTGGAACCGTCATACATCACCGAAGAAAAACCAAAACGGATACAATGCATCACCTGTTCAAAACTGGTCCCATGATCGAGGTGCAAAACCACCGGAACGGCAGTCCCTTCGGCAGCCTGCCGGCCAAGGGCTATGATATAATTTAAACCGGCATACTTGATCGCTCCCTGGCTGGCCTGGATAATCACCGGTGAATTTTCAGCTTCTGCAGCTGTAACAATACTTTGAACTATTTCCATATTATTGCAATTAAAAGCACCAAGGGCATATCCGCCCTGGCCGGCTTTTTGTAAAAGATAGGTCATCGGAACCAGTGCCATGCGATTATCCTCCAGCTTAAGCTAATTAAGATTTATCGTTACTGATCCTGCAGGGTCTTGTTCCCCCGGGTACAACACAAATAAAGTCAAATTGATCGCCGGCACTGATGAACTGATGCTGTTCTTTGGGACTAACCAGCACAGCACAACCGGGCATAAGATCTACTGCTTTTTCTTCATTGCGAAATTTCCCCTGCCCCCTGATCACAAATACCTGGTGTTCCCAATCATGACTGTGCCATTCGGTGCTAACATTTCCGGATAAGGAAAAATAGCGCATCTCAAAATTAGGCGCTCCTTCCGGCTCACCAAGCAACCAGCGCATCGTAGCCCGGCCCTTACCTTTCATGTTATCAGGGGTAATATCTATTTCTTCGGTATTTTCCAGGTAAGTTACAAACATAATTTCACCCTCCATGCAAGTATTAGCTTAAGCTTTGATTTTAAGATATCGTAAGCTTATTATAAGTGGAAACAGGGCCAAAGTAAATTATCTGAGAAATGTTTTTAATAATCTTTTGACAGGGTCTAACATCATTGGAATACAAAAAGCCGGCCTGTTTTATTCAGTCCCCGAAACTACAGCGGCAGAAAAACCCTGAAAACGCTTCCTTCACCTTCCTTACTTTCCACCTCGATACTTCCGCCATGAAGCTCAACCAGCTGCCTGGCTATGGCCAGGCCCAGGCCGGATCCCTGGCCGTTCCGGCGTCGTGATTTGTCTACTTTGTAAAACCGCTCAAAAATCAGGGGCAGTTCATCGGCAGGTATACCTCTCCCGGTGTCTTTTACCTCCATGATTACCTGCGAATTGCGGCAGCTGACTTTCAGGGATACTTCTCCGCCTTCTGCAGTATATTGAACAGCGTTTTCCAGCAGATTTACCAACACTTCATGCAAGCGATGGCGATCACCCTGCAGCGCGGGCAAAGAACTTTCCACATCCAGGTTCAGGTTAACGCCCTGGGCTTCACCCCGGGGAGCAACACTTTCAAAACTCCACCGGACCAGCGCTTCAACAGATATCTCTTTTTTTTCCAGGGACAACTGCCCGCTTTCCAGATGGGAAAGGGTTAAAAGGTCATCTACCAACCGGCTCAAGTGAACAGAGTTATCAAGGATCATCTGAAGATACTTTTCTTTATCCGCTTCCTCGATATAACCGTCCAGCATCAGCTCTGAAAACCCTCGTACCGAAGACAGGGGAGCTTTCAATTCGTGCGAAACATTGGCCACCAGGTTGCGGCGAAGCATTTCCAAGCGCTTCTGCTCCTCGAGATATTTTTCCACCTGTTCCGCGGAATAGTTAAAAGTTTTGATCAAACCGCCGATTTCATCGTCCGATTCCTCTTTAATTTTAGATTGGAAGTTACCTGCAGCCATATCCAGGGCTGCCCGGTTGATTTTTTGCAAGGGACTGGTTAAGGTTTTTGACAGTGAGAAGGCAAATACGACGGCTATGACTACCCCGACCGCTCCCGAGTAAAATATAAGCCGGCTTATATGAGCAATGGTTTCTTCAACACCGCGGAGCGGAACGCTAAGCGTAACTGCACCAATTATCATTGGCTCTTCATGATTATCTTCCCCGTTCGCAGGATTCCCGGCTTCATCAACAACAGGTGCAGCAACCAAAAGGCGCTGCAGCACAGGACCGTAAACCTTCTTTGTCAGCATATTACCCTTAAAAAGATGGTCAATTTCTCTTTCTTCCAGACCTACTAATTCATCTTGCTCATTATTCATTCCATTTGTGTTCGCGTCAGGATCAAAAGTATAACGTGATACACGCTTCTCATCCAGCACCCTTATTTTTGCATTCATAGAATAGGCCAGGGTTTCAGCAGTTTTTTTCACCGCTTCCATATCGTTTTCCTTCAGATCTTCACTAATCAAATAGGCGGCATCCTGTGCCTGGGAGGTTAGCTCCCACTCCCTGGCGCTGAAAAAATAGTTTTCAATCAGGTACGTGAGGTAAAAACCAATAACCAGAAAACTCAGGGCCACGACAAGCAGGTGAGACAACATCAGTTTGCCAAAAAGACTGCGCGGTCTGATGGGTATTTTAAACATCTCATTTCACCTCAAACTTATAACCGATTCCCCACACCGTTTGAATATAGGAGTAGTCCTGATCAAAATGATAAATTTTGCTGCGTATCCGCTTAATATGCTCATCAATAGTGCGGGTGCTTCCTGCCGGTTCATCAAATCCCCAAACTGATTTAAGCAGCTCTTCACGGGTAAAAAGCTTGCCGGCATTACCGGCCAGCAAGATCAATAAATCGAGCTCTTTTGGGGTCATTTCCAGTTCATGTTTCTTTACCCGGGCCTTATATTCACGCAAATCCAAAATTAAATTACCGTATTCCAATTTTTCCACTTGCGTTATGCTATAACTATCAGACCGGCGGATAAGCGCTTTTACCCTGGCCACCATCTCCCGGGGGCTAAAGGGTTTGGTTATATAATCATCAGCGCCCAGTTCCAGGCCGAGGACCCGATCTACTTCTTCTCCCCGGGCGGTAAGCATAATAACAGGGACACTTTTTACATGACTGCTCCTAATCTGACGACAAATCTCCCAGCCATCTTTTTCCGGAAGCATAATGTCCAGCAAAACCACTGCATAATGTCCTTCCAGGACCTTGCTTAAACCATTTTCCCCATCCAGAGCAATATCAACTAAAAAGCCTTCCGCTTCCAACGCTATTTTTACCAGTTCACAAACTTGTTCATCATCCTCAATTATCAAAATCTGCTCGGCCATCCAGATCCCTCCCCCTATTACTTCGCAATTATGGGTAATATTCCTTTATTAACGTCAGCATCCAGCTGGTTTGGGAGCATAATAACATACCGGGCACGGTATTAAGCCGTGCCCGGTAGCAGCTTGCGATTGCAAAGTCTTTCTAGAAGGCCACCTTTTTTACAAACAGATCCTGGTTTTTATCGGAAAAACGTTGCTTTTTACTCTTACGGCTCTTCGATTTCTTCGATTTCTTCATCGATATCTTCTTCCACATCACAGCCCACCAGGGCTACCGCACCGAACATAAAGAGGGCGACAGCAAATAGAACCAGTACCTTTTTCATCTTTTTTCCTCCTTATAAATTGATGTAAATATTGTTTTCTTTTAAAGGAAAACCATACCTGCCTGATTAATTATAATTTACAAACTTTTTAAATTGTTTACAGATTGTTTGCATTTTTAAAACTGCCTGTTCGGATCTACGTGCAGGCTAAATTCCTGTTGCTGCATACTGCTTATCCTTTTATCATTGGTTCATCAGGTAAGCATCTTGATCAAACATGCGCCGGATGCCGCGGTAAAATTTAATCATTTAGTACCACTTACCCCCCCTTGTGAGCACGCACTCAATCTGTTATGATTGGGATCGGTTTATCATATAAATGGTGAACTGAATTTTTTGTAGTGGGAGGTCAGTATGGATCACGAAAAAAAGGAAAACGAAGCGGGAGTTAGGATGACTCGCAAAACAGCCTATATAGCAATTGCAGTTGTTTTAGTAGCTGGATTAGGCATAGCAGGTGCATTTCTTGGTCTTTTTGATGGCATAACAGGAATGGATGAGGATGTAGTCGCCACCGTTAACGGCGAGGTAGTCACTGAGGAAGAGTTTAACCAGGCGATGGAACAAGAGAAAATGCAATACCAGGCGCAGGGAGTAGACCTGGAAAGTGAAGAGATGGCGGAAATGCTCGCTGACTTGGAAGAACAGGTGCTCGACAACTATTTTATTATTCCCATTCTCCTGGAACAAAAAGCTGAAGAACAAGGAATAGAAATCAGTGATGAAGAAATAGAAGAGCGTTACCAGGAATATGCCGCCCAATTCGGTGGAGAAGAACAATTGTTAGAAGCAATGGAAGATGCAGGTTTGAACCGTGAAGATTTAGACGAAGATATCATCCGGGAATTAACCATACAGAACTACCTGGACCAATACCTGGAAACATACCTGGAAGAAAATCCTGATGAACGTATCGAAGCGGATAAAGTTGAATTGTCAGACGAGGAAGTTGAAGAGTACTATCAGCAAATGCGTAGCCAGTACGACGAAATAAAAGAAGTGGTGGAAGCCGAAGATCCGGAAGTGCCCGCGGAACAACAGGAAATGATGGAAATGCAGTTCGCGCAGATAGAGGAGCAGTATGGTGATATTATGGAAGCGGATGACTTTGAAGAAGTTAAGCCCCAGCTGGAGGAAGAAATGCGGGAGGAAAGAGTAGCCCAGGAGAAGCAGGAAAAAGAACAAAGAATTCTTATGGCTCATATCGAAGAACTACGCGAAGAAAGTGATGTCGAAAAGAACCTTTAACGGCAACATAGATTGCATCTAAAAGCCATTCATAATATCCTATTGCAAAGCCGGTAAAGGTGAGCAATAGGATATTTTTTCAGGATCAGGATGAAACCGAATAATGTAACCATAGGCCGGAGTGGACTTCTGTGGATATAAACAGCAAATACAATACTTTGGGAGAAAGCAGGTTCGTTTTAAGCGCTGCTTTAACCACCGCAGTAATTGCCATATCTTTTGCCGCTATTTTTATCCGTCTTTCGGAAGCGCCCGCCCTGGTTATTGCCTTTTACCGCCTGCTGTTCACCCTGGCAATACTTTTCCCTCACTTATCTATGCAATGGAAAGAGCTCCGTTTTTTAAAAACTGCTGATTTTAGTGGAATGCTGGCCAGTGGTATTTTCCTGGCAGCCCATTTTTACCTTTGGATATCATCCCTCGATCATAGCCCCGTAGCAGTAGCGGTGATACTGGTATCGATGCATCCCTTGTTGGTGGCTGCAGCAGGACATTTTGTGCTCGGAGATGCCATTCCCCGCCGATTCTTTGCCTCAATGCTCCTGGTTTTAGCCGGCACAGCAGCGATAGCAGCTGAAAGCGCCTCCGGTTTTGCAGAAGGATCGACAGAGCTTAGAGGCGCGCTGATGGCCCTGGGCGGTGCAGCTATGATGGCTGGTTATATCCTGGTCGGGCGCCGCCTGCGTCAAAATTTGTCCACCACGGTATATGTCAGCGGCACTTACGGAGTCGCCGCCTTACTCCTGCTTCTGACAACCCTTATTGCCGGAGTATCCTTAACCGGTTACTCTTCCCGGGAATATTTACTATTTGCAGCCCTGGCAGTAGTTCCCACTCTGTTGGGACATACTGTGTTTAACTGGGCCTTAAAAAAAGTACGTGCTTCGCTGGTATCCCTGCTTTACCTGGGAGAACCCCTGGGAGCAACCTTGCTGGCTTTAATCATCCTTCGGGAAATGCCTTCAACATTCCAGGCTTTCGGCGGCCTGACTATACTGATTGGCCTTTACCTGGTCATCAGATCGGGCCATTCTTCTGCATGAGCTTTCGGCAAAAATATCCTGTAGCCATTTTTATCTATCAGATAACGGCAGCTAAACACCAGGAAATCTAACCATAAAAACCCGGCTGCCTGATCCATCTTTCACAGATAAATCTACGCTAACTAAGCTAACTAAGCAGTAAAATGCCCCCTCTGCAGATAAATTTTAAAAGAGGGGGCATCTACTCATATTAGACCAGTGTTTTTAAGCGGTTATGCTCCCAGACCATAGTTAAATGCTTTCAAGTTAATATCCAGAATCTTCGGAGGCATATTTTTCTTCAAAGCGCTGATTATGCTTTCCCGGGAAACGATTTCGCAATTTTTCAAAACAACCCCCAAGAATAATGAATTGATAACCTTCAAATTACCCAGAGTTAACAAAGCATCTTTAAAATCATAACCTACCTCTTGCTTGCCTTTGGGTTTGGAGATTTCGTTGCTATCATAGATAATCAGGCAATTATTGTTGACAAAGTCAACATAACGATCATAAGCCTCCCGGGTCAGGGCGAGGACCAGGTCGGGGGAAGCACACCTGGGGTAATAAAGCTCCTTTTCAGAAATAACCACCTGGGCCTCGGAGTAACCTCCCCTGGCAGCAATACCATAGCTTGAGGTTAAAGAAACGTTGTTCCCGTCCATGATCGCTGCTTCACTCAGGATCCGTCCGGCGAGGATCAGGCCTTGTCCACCTTCACCTGCCAGGACAACCTGCCAGCTTTTCTTCATTTTTGACCCTCCCCCCCGGCGGCTTCCGGGTCACCGGGTTTATACCCTTTATACACGTTTAAAAAGTCGGGGCGTTGCCGGTTAACCAATTCTCCCGTGACCATGTAATTATGCTTTTCTTCATCATTCAGCTTGTCATAACGTGTTTTAGACACTGTTGTATCTTTGAGATGTTTCATCATTGAAGCAGTATCGCCGGGGATATTCCTCTTCCCGAAATGCGTGGGACAGGTATTAATCACCTCTACGACACTGAATCCTTTTTTTTGCAGGGCTGCAGTAATAAACTTTTTCATCTGGGTCACGTGATAGGCGGTGGTTCGAGCCACATAGTTAGCTCCACAAATTTCCGATAGAGCGCAGACATCGAAACCAGGTTCAGCCACTCCCATTGGAGAAGTAGTAGTCTTTGAAGACAAAGGCGTGGTCGGTGAGTATTGACCACCGGTCATACCATAGTTGAAATTATTGGAAATTATCGCAGTTACATCCATGTTTCGCCGGGCTGCATGTATAAAATGGTTGCCACCGATAGCCAATGCATCGCCGTCACCCATTAAAGCAATCACATGCAGATCGGGGTTGCCAAGCTTGATCCCTGTTCCAAAAGCCAGGGCCCTGCCGTGGCTGCCGTGAAAAGCATGTGTTTTCATATAATCATCGGCTTTACCCCAGCACCCGATTCCTGTACTGACTACCACCTGGTGAGGTGGCAGTTGTAAATCAGATAGAGATTCGGTAATAGCGCGCAAAATAATGCCGTTCCCACATCCTGAACACCACATTAGAGGCATTGCATCTGATTTAAAATATTCCCTGTAACCAAGGTTAACTGCCATTATTTCACAGCCTCCCGTATACCGGTCATAATAATATCCGGACTGATCAGTTCACCATCAATACCGGAGGCCAAATGAACCGGGGTATTGGTAACATTGACCCGGTTTACCTCTCCAGTGAGCTGCCCCTGGTTCATCTCTGCCACGACCACTGCCCCCGTCTTACCCAGGGCTTCCTGGACTACCTGGTCGGGGAAGGGCCAGATGGAAATAAGCCTCAATAAATTAACCCTGATGCCTTCTTTTTCCGCTTCGCCAACCACGTACTTGCATACCCTCGAGGAAGCGCCAAAAGAAATCAGGGTTACCTCGGCATCATCAGGGCCAAAATGTTCAACGTCTGTAATTTCATCAGTATAGTTATAGATCTTATCCTTTAACCGGGTTAACAGGGCCCTGTTTGTTTGTGCTTTGAAATTTGAAAAGCCGGTTAGATCGTGACAGGTGCTGGATGCATGAACAATATGCCGATCCCCGTAAGCAGCCATCGGTGGAACCCCGTTTTCATCCGGCTGGTAGGGGTAGAATTCTTCCGGAGTAACGACAGGCTTTTTCCGCTCAACAATTTCCAGCGATTCGGGGTCGGGAAGTTTGATGTTTTCATAAAGCTGTCCAATCACCTGATCGCCCAGGAGAATTACCGGGATACGAAACCTTTCCGATAAGTTAAAGGCCCGGATCGTTAAATAGTACATTTCCTCTACTGTGGCAGGCGCTAAAGCAATGATCGAATGATCACCGTGCGTTCCCCACCGGGCCTGCATAATATCAGCCTGGGCCGGTTTAGTAGCCAAACCTGTAGCCGGTCCCACGCGTTGTATATTAACTATCACGCATGGCACTTCCTGATAAATGCCTACGCCTAAGTTTTCCTGCATCAGGGAAAAACCCGGTCCGCTGGTAGCGGTAAAAGATTTTTTGCCTGACAACGATGCGCCGATTACTGCGGCTATACTTCCAATTTCATCTTCCATTTGTATATATATCCCACCATACGCGGGAAGTTCACGGGCACACACTTCTGCAATTTCAGAAGAGGGCGTAATCGGATAACCGGCAAAAATTCGAGCTCCTGCATCAATTGCTCCCCACGCACAGGCATGGTTTCCCTCCATTAATTGAATTCCTTCCGGCCTACTCATTGTCCACCGCCTCCACTTGCACAGCAAAGTCAGGACAACGAAGCTCGCATAGACGACAATTGGTGCAATCATCGAGGTTCTTTACCAGGGGTAACCCGTCTTTATCAGCCTCAAATACCCTGGCATTACAAAACTCAATGCAAAAACCACATCGCTTGCAAATGGCTTCATCGATTATAATCCTTACTTCATTTTTTGTTTTATTCACTTGTATTTATCCTCCAGCATATCTAATGCATTGACAGATATAATCATTTACCTTGATAGTGCGGCTTTCTTTTTTCCATAAAAGCTTTTACGCCTTCTTTCTTGTCTTCAGTGGCGCAGGACAGGGCATGAAGATAAGATTCGTGGGCCAGGCCTTCATAGAGTCCTGACTCCAGGGAGCGATTGACTGCTTCTTTGGCATACTGGAGAGCAAGCGGCGATTTGGCAGCCAGTTTTTGAGCAGTTTTTTTAGCTTCATCCATCAGGTTTTCCGGTTCCACCAGTTTATTAACCAGCCCAATGCGGTAAGCCTCTTCTGCGTCGATTATACTGCCGGTCAAAACTAATTCCATACCTCTTCCGAATCCCAATAAACGCGGAAGGCGCTGAGTGGCACCATCACCGGGGATTATACCCAGGTTAACTTCAGGGGAGCCCATCTGGGCATTTTGGGAAGCCAGGCGCAAAGTGCAGGCAATAGCCAATTCCAGGCCTGCTCCCAGGGCATAACCATTGATCGCCGCAATAACCGGGATGGGCATTTCCCAAAGCATGTTAAAAACTTCCTGGCGGCGCCGGGTTTGTTCCCGTCCTTTTATAAAGTCTCGTTCTTCTAATTCTTTAATATCCGCACCGGCCATAAAAGCTTTTTCTCCTTCTCCGGTAATAATCAAAACCCTTACCTCCGGATCCTGATTTACCTGTGAAAAAGCCTCAGCCAGTTCTTCCACCAGCGCATTGGAGAGGGCGTTTCTAACCTCCGGGCGGTTGATGGTTATAACCGCCAGGGGCGTTTCCTTCTCATATTTCAGGCAATTAAACATCGATATCTCTCCCGTTATTATTTTATTGCTTGATATATTTCTTTTCCTTGCTCTTACTTAAAAGCGCTCTTACTTAAAAGCAGGAATACCGAGCTCGATATTACCCAGGATAAGCTGTTGAATCTGGGAAGTGCCTTCATAAAGGGTATTGATCCGGGCATCGCGGTATATCCTCTCGAGCGGATATTCGCCGGAAAAGCCGTAACCGCCGAGCACCTGGATGGCATCGTAGGCGACGCGGTTGACCATCTCGCCGCAATAGTACTTGGCCATGGAGGTCTCCCGGGTGTTGGGAACTCCCTCATCTTTTAAGTATCCGGCCCGGTAAACCAGCAGACGGCCGCATTCAATATCCACAGTCATATTGCTTATCAGCTGCTGCACCAACTGGTGTCCGGCCAAAGGCTTGCCGAACTGGGTTCTTTCCTTTGCATAATTTTTAGCTGTATCCAGGGCGGACTGGGCAGAACCCACGCATCCGGCCGCTACAGTAAACCGGGCGTTATCCAGAGCAGACAGGGCAATCGGGAATCCTTTTCCCATCGGGCCCAGGATGTTTTCTTTGGGAACCTTGACGTTATCCAGGATCAGTTCCCCTGTATCTTGGGCCCGCAGTCCCAGCTTTTCATAAATTTTCTGGGTGGAATACCCCGGGGTATCCTTGTCAACCAAAAACGCGGTGATCCCTTTCGCCCCTGCTTCAGGATCAGTCCTGGCAAAAACAATGGCTACCTCGGCCACATTGGCATTGGTAATCCACATTTTGTTGCCGTTAAGCACGTAATGATCGCCGTCTTCCACAGCAGAAGTAGAAAGGCTCGCGGCGTCACTGCCGGAATCCGGTTCAGTTAAACCGAAACAGCCCATTATTTCACCGGTGGCCAGTCGGGGAACATACTTCTGTTTTTGTTCTTCGTTGCCCCATTTCAGGATTGTTTTGGCTACCAGGGAAATCTGCACCGAGTAATTTCCACGCATGGTACTGCATCCGTACCCAAGTTCTTCGGCAACAATGCCGTGGGTAATATGATCCATTCCGCATCCTTCGTACTCTTCGGGGATGGCGGTAGCGATGATTTCAACTTCGCCTAATTTTTTCCACACATCCCAGGGAAATTTCTCTTCTTGATCCCATTCTTTGGCGTAGGGTGTTATTTCTTTAGCCACAAAATCCCGGACCATTTTTTGAACAGATTCTTGTTCAGAAGTGAGACTAAAATCCATTTTTTTCACCTCATATGTTTTATTTCAGTTTATTAGTTACTGCAGCTTCACTGGAACAGGAGTTTCACCTGTATAATCATAAAACCCTTTTTTCGACTTACGCCCGAGATATCCGGCATGAACCATTTTCTCCAGCAGGTAGCACGGGCGGTAGCGATCATCGCCAAGCTTTTGATAAAGAGTCCTGGTTTTAGCTAAATGGGTATCGATGCCGATTAAATCAATGAGCTCCAGGGGTCCCATCGGCTGGTTTGATCCCATTTTCAGGGCCTTATCAATGTCATCTACGGTTCCAATGCCTTCTTCTAACACCCATACCGCTTCGTTAAGCAGCGCCGCCAAAACCCGGCTGGCTATACCGGCGATGCCTTCTTTCGCTGTAACCACAGGTTCTTTCCCCAGGAATTCAGCTAATTGACGGGTCTGGTCAACTACATCGGGACGGGTAGCTAATCCCGGCATAATTTCCACCAGTTTCATAACCACTGCCGGGTTAAAAAAGTGCATGCCCACTATCCGGCCCGGATCGTTAGCCCTGGAAGATATTTCTGATATCGAACAAGCCGTGGTATTAGATGCCAGTATAACTCCTTCTTTGACCACAGCTTCCAGTTCGCCAAATGTTTTCTGCTTTATACCCACATCTTCAATAATCGCTTCTACCACAAAGTCAGCCTGGGCTGCTTCTTTTACACCCACGGATGTATTAATGCGCCCGGTGATCTCCTTAACCTCTTCATCAGTCATTTTCCCTTTTTCCACCCGGCGTTTTAATCCTTTTTGGATGTTCTCCAGGCTGCGTTCAGCAATCGATTGATCCACATCCGACAGGGTAACCTCGATGCCGTTTTGGGCCATCAACTGGGCTATTCCCGATCCCATAATGCCGGCGCCCAAAACAAAACCTTTTTTAACATTCATCATTAATTAAGCCTCCTATAATAATTACTTGAACAAGTAAAATTTAGCTTAATCGCTCAAAGACCAATGCTACTCCCTGTCCTCCGCCAACACAGGCGCTGACAAGACCCAGATCTTTATCATAAATCTTCATGGCATTAAGCAGGGTGGTGATAAGCTTCGTGCCGGTAGCTCCCACCGGGTGCCCTAGGGCTACAGCTCCACCGTGAACATTAACCTTGTCCCGGTTCCACTTCATCTCTCTTTCCACCGACAGGTACTGCACCGCAAAAGCCTCGTTAAGTTCGATCAGATCAATATCATCCAGGCTGACCTTTGCTTTTTCCAGCGCCGGGGGAATGGCCTTAACCGGGCCAATACCCATGTATTCAGGATCAACCCCTCCTGCCGCATAACCGCGTATTGCAGCAATTGGAGTTAAACCAAGGGCTTTTGCTTTTTCTTCAGACATGATGACCATGGCGGAAGCATTATCAGAAAGGGCACAGCTGTTGCCAGCAGTTACGGTTCCCCCTTTTTTAAAAACCGGGGGAAGCTTGGCCATTTTTTCCATGGTAGCGTCTGCGCGGGGGATTTCTTCTTGATCTACGGTCAGGGTCTGTTTTTTTTGCACAACCTCCAGCGGTAAAATTTCATCTTTAAACCTGCCTTCTTCCATTGCTTTTACCGCTTTTTGGTGACTTTCTAACGCAAAACTGTCCTGTTCTTCACGATCTATACCGTATTTTTCCGCCAATAATTCAGCAGTAGCGCCCATTAACATTCCTGCCAGGGGGCACATGAAGCCATCTTTGTGTAAAGCGTCATACGCGGTCATATCCCCCATCCGGGCGCCCCAGCGAGCCTTGTCAAGAATATAGGGAACATTAGAAGCGGACTCTGTTCCTCCGACCACTACCGTATCGGCATCCCCGGTAAGGATCGATTTCGTTCCCTGAATAGTTGCCTGTAAGCTGGAAGCACAGCGTATATTAATCGTATATGCGGGGACATCGACCGGTAAACCGCCCATGACCGTAGCCATCCGGGCCACATTAGGCCCTATTCCAGCTTGCCATCCACACCCAAAAACCAGCTCCTGAACTTCTTCACCGGATATGCCGGCTCTCTTAACTGCCTCTTCAACAACTTTCGCTCCCAATTCGGGAGCCCCAAAACTGCTTAAACTTCCTCCATACCTGCCTGCTATAGTTCTAACCGCACTTACTACAACCGGTTTGTGCATAACCTTGCCCACCAGAAGTGGGCTGATCCCTCCTATCAGTATGTTTTATAAATATATGCTCCTGATCTTCATATTTAAAAACTTTAAAAACAGAAGCAAAAAACTGTGTAGCTAATAATTTACAGAAGCAACTACTTTAAAATATTTTCCTTCATTATGCTACCATCAAGTCACGTAAAAAGCAACTTCTATACAGGCCTTGACCGGTAATTAATCTAACCCCTTAAAGTCCAGTGTCCGGTCATTTAACTGGGAAAAATCACTCCTAACTTGATGAACTTGTTCCCGGTCAACAGTAAAAGATACCGTGCACGGTTCCTCAGAACTGCTTGCCCTAATTATCCCCCGGGGATCCACTACTGTGCTATGACCGAGGAAACGTATACCCCGGTTAATTCCGGCACAGTTACAGGAAATCAGGTAACAGCTGTTTTCCAAAGCCCTTGCTTGATTAAGAACCAGCCAGTTTGACCAGCGTGGGAAAGGCCATGCCGAGGTAACCAGAAATATTTCCGCACCCTGATCCAACATAAAACGGTACAGCTCCGGAAAACGCAGGTCGTAGCATGTCGATAACCCCAATACCCCGATTTCTGTTTCCACTACAATTGCTTCACAACCCGGAGTAAGCAGCTCTTTTTCCCTTGAACCATAACTAAACAAATGAATCTTGCGATATACTGCAATTATCTTCCCCCGATTATCCAACATAACGCTGGTATTGTACAACTTCTTGCCGACTTGTTCCACAAAACTTCCGGCAAAGACAAAAGAATTTATTTCACGGGCTTTCTCAGCAATTGTACTAACAGTAACTCCATCTATGGTTTCGCATTCTTCCTCGTAGAGATCAAAAGAAAAATATCCAATATTCCATAGCTCCGGAAAAAGTATTAAATCTGCTTCACGTGACTGTTCCATCTGAGCCAGGGCAAATTGAATACGATCTTTTTTGCTTTGCCGATCATTAATTTCCAACTGCAGAGCAACCACCTTAAACATGCCAGGTCCCCTTTCAAAAACTCTTCCTTAAATAAAAAAGGTTATGCGCTAAGGATTTTCATCAGAAAAACTCCCTGATTTCACAGGGCTAAATAAAAACCACACCGGGTGCATATCCCAGCATCTGCTAAACATACATGCCGTTATCATTACTGTTTTTTAGAATTTGTCTTCTTTCTTTCCATTCCGGCATTATCAAAGCCAAAATATTGTAAAATTGGGCATCATGGTTTCTGGATATAAAATGGGCCAGTTCATGCAAGATCACATAATCAATACATTCCCTGGGACCTTGAATCAGCTTGGTATTTAAAGTAATTTTTTGTTTACTCCAGGAGCAGGATCCCCACCTTGTTTTCATTGTTCTAATCGTAATCCTTGGTTTTTTTAGAACATGATACCTGTTAAATTCAGCATGCCTTTTATCAAGTGACTGGTGAAAAACCAGCCGTGCCTGCTCTTTAACCCACCGGTTGTATAGTTTTTCTTTACGGGAAAAATCATTTATGTCCTTCATATAAAAACAGATCTCGTTTTGCTTTATATTTACCGTTTCTCCGTTTTCAGCCGGCAAAACTTTTAACCGGTATTGTTGACCAAGGTAATAAATGACTTCACCGTTGATGTATTCCCGGTTTTCTTGTAAACGGCGTTTTTGATCAAAGTGCCTGATATTTGTTATAATCCAGGGAGCCTTTTCCCGGACGACCTGTTCAACGTATACAGCGGGCACCATTTTGTTGGCTGAAACGATCACTGTTGAGTCAGGGCGCACTTTAAGGTTCACATTTTTTACATTTTTCCTCTGAAGAACATAGGAAATTGTTTGACCTTCATGGTTAATTGTATGGTTTGCCACTTTTAGCCCCCTTTGGATTCTAAGTGTTGATAATTAGTTCGCATCAGCTTAGTGATAGTCCTGCCGCTATCCAAGCTTTCTTCCGGTACATTTTTTGCCACTCAACCGGAAGAATTTGCTCTCCCTGTTTATTCCCCGGTTATTCCCCGTTTTTTAATACTTCCTTTCGGTCCAGGTGCCTGACCTTTCTCACCGCTATTGGCTATAACCAGCCTTGCGGTTGCCTTGTTCACAGTTCTGCAAGATCGGCTGCCTGGTCTCTTTTTTAAGCACCAGGACAAAAGTTTCAGCTGCCTGCTCTTTTGCCACCGAGTAAAAAGCAAGAAGCCCCAACCTCCATACCAGGTAAAATGGAAAGAAAAATGAAAAATACATGCTGTTGTAATAATAAAACTCTGCAATCACCGAAAAATTATAAGCACAGGCCAGTGCTTTTAATTCATCAGGAGTGCATTTATGGTAATATCCATGGAAACCATGCTTTTTTTCCGTTTGGGGATAAAGTAAAAGCAGAATAGCTTTTTTTATGGACTGGGGCAAAAGCATGTTCAGTCGTGCATAGAGAGCATTTCTGCTCGGTACAAAAATCAGGGCCAGGCCGCCAGGTTTTAATATGCTGGAAAAGGACGCAAACGCAGCATCAACGTCATTAACATGCTCCAACAGGGCCTGGCAAATCAAGATATCGCCGTCGTTATCTCCTCTAAAGCAGGCGATATCCTGACAAATTAGTTTATCGTATGCCCCTTCAGGAGCTTTGTTCAGTTCTTCTTCATTAATGTCAATGCCGACTACTGTGGCCTTTATACGGTTCTTTTCGCTAAACTTTAAATAAGGGCGTTTTCCGCCACCAACATCATAAATTACCAGGTTTTCCTGCAAATAATTGGGAACAATACGCTCCTGGTAGTCCCTGTGGCCGTCTAAGCGAAACTTTTCAGGCAAGATCTTATCAAAATTACGGCTGAGCCACTTTTGACTGTTAAGCAAACTCCTGAAGAGAAAGACACAGCAAGAAAAATGATAGCGCCTGGAATAACCAGGACGCTTGCTGAGATGCTTTTCAGGTTCATTAGATCCGCTCATGGCTCATTCCTTCAGACTGCAAAAAAATATAATTTGAACACTTGACCATTAATCGACCGGTAAATGAAAATATCAGGTTACGGCCCAAACGCCCGACGGTTTTAATGATTTGACAGATGAAGAGGATACTTAAACTGCAGCTTAAGCATCAGCTTTTCCAGCCAGGTAGAAAGCTCCCTCTTTTCCGGTTTTCTCCGGCACTGTGTGAAACTTTACTCCCCGGAACCAGCTTTTAAGCTGGTTTTCAAAAGTTTCTTCCCGGCGTGAAGACCAGAAACAGGCAACACCCCGGGGATGCAGGCATTCCTTTATAAGCTGCAGCCCTCCTTGTTGATAAAAAAAGGCATTGGAAGGAAGGCTAAGCCAACTGCTACCATTATCGGTATCAACCACGATTAGCTGGTACCTCCGGGCCGGATCTTGCATTACCGCCTGTGCTTCTTCCTCAAGCACCTTTCTAAAGTCGCAGTTAACCAGTCCGACCCGGGGATCGGAAAGGGCCTCTTTGTTAACATTTCCGAGGATTTCCCGGTTCCACCGGATTACAGCCGGTTCTATCTCCGCCACAATTACCCGGCCTACCTCTTCCCAATCCAAAGCTTCCCGAAGGCTGTAGCCTACTCCCAGTCCGCCCATCAGTATTCTTAAAGGACCCTTTTCACAGGGATTAACCAGCTTCAAAGCTTCCCTGACCACAGCCTTCTCCGAAGCTCCGTTGTAAGTAGCCATCAGGAAAACCCCGTTATAAATAATTTCATATTCTTTTCCCCGCCGTTGGATCTGTATTTCTCCGGCAAGCCCATGGCATCTTTCGATAACTACCGCGGTTTCTCCTGACCAGGCCATTTCCTATCTGCCCCTTTTGCGCATTTTTAAACTCAAGAAATTATCTTTTAATTATGATCATGTTCTTGTGTTGGCCAACAGGTTTATTGATCGCGCCAAGTTCTGATCGGCAAAACGGTCGGCTGGATTTTTAAAGTTTTCCCTCGACAAAAGATCCTGCAATTATTATAGCACGAGCCCTATAACCGCATGGCTAAAGATTGACATGGCCGGCAATAAATTTTAAGATAATTCCATGAAGAAGAAAAAAAATGACATCCTGCTCTGTGATCTGGACGCTTTTTTTGCTTCGGTGGAACTGCTGGATAATCCTGCTCTTGAAGGCATACCGGTTCTGGTCGGCGGCAGTCCGGAAGGCAGGGGAGTAGTTTCCACCTGTTCATATGAAGCAAGAAAATACGGCGTGCGTTCGGCCATGCCCATGAAAAAGGCTCTTGCCCTTTGCCCGGGTGCTGTTGTTTTGCGGGGGCGTATGTCCCGGTATAAAGAAATGTCCGACCAGGTTCGCCTGATATTTCAAAGATTCACCCCTGATATCGAGTTTGTTTCTATCGACGAAGCATACCTGGCTGTTAAGGAGGGCCGTGGTCCTGTTACGGGCCGCGCCATTCATACCGCCGTCAGGGAAGAACTGGGGTTACCGATCAGCGTTGGCATTTCTGTCAACAAGCTGCTGGCTAAGATAGCGTGTGAACTGGCCAAGCCAAATAATGTGGGCGCTATCTGGCCCGTTGATATCCAGGATCGCTTATGGCCTCTTCCGATCAGGATGCTGCCCGGAATAGGACCGGTAACCGAAGAAAAACTTCACCGCCTGGGGATTAAAACCATCAGAGATTTAGCTTCCTGTCCAAAAAAAACTCTTGTCCGGGTGTTTGGCAATAACACGGAAACCATTCATTGTTATGCCCATGGTATTGATAACCGGGAATTTGAGGCTGAACATGAAGCAAAATCGATTTCTGAGGAAACAACCTTCCCCGAAGATATTCACGATCGGGAAGCTATTCAGGCAGTACTGCTGGAACTTTCATCTGGAGTAGGCTACAGGTTACGCTCAAGCGGAACCAGCGCCAGGACGATTACCCTGAAATTGCGTTTTAAAGACTTCCGGACCATTACCCGCAGTATAAGCCTGCCTGAAACAATATGCAGAGATTCAGATATCTACCGCGCGGCCCGGAGCCTTTTTGAAAAGCACTGCTCCAAGCCCCCCTGGCGCCTGGTCGGAGTGCAGGCTTCAGGCTTTGAACAGGGCAGCCAGATATCACTGCTAAAACCTTCACCGGAAGAGGAAAAAGAAGGAAAATTGACGTTAACCAGAGATACGCTGCGGAAAAAATACGGTTCAGAGGTTGTTTTTCAGGGCAGGAGGCTGAAGAAAAAATAGCAATAAGTCCTGATGCTTAACGCAGAAAATACGCGGCGATTTGCGCTACCAGTCGGCCTTCATGCTCTTCATGAGCAATAAGATGAAAATACAGCAAACCTTGTGGCAAAAACCTTCGCCTTTTTATTCACTGTGCAAGGAAAGCAAGATCGCTTACAAAGCCGTTTTTACTTAAGAGATTCTTTTTCAGGTTTGTAAATATCACGATCATAGCGAAAACAGGCCTGGGCTTCCGCAGAAATAAAAGGCTTATTATTGATGATCATCGAGGTAATGTTTTTACCGATACCCGGACCAAGCATTAATCCCTGGCCGCACATGCCTACTGCAAGGATCAAACCCTCAAGACCGGGGACTTTATCAACAATCGGCACTCCGTCAGGGCTCATCGGATAACAGCCGCGCCAGATACGGCGGATTAGAAGATTTTTAAAACCGGGAATGAGCGAAATCATCCGGCCGGCCAGGGTCGGTAAGAACTCGGATAAGGATTCCCGGTCAGTACCGAAAAACAGCTCTTTCGGAGTATAGCAGAAGATAATTTGTCCTTCATTATTCTGTCCAAAATAAAAATTTGCTGTTTTGCCTTCCGGACCGGGACGAAGATCAACGACCAGGGGGTCCAGAAATTTTTTAATCGGTGCCGATATACCCGCTTCGTGAGAATCGGGGGTAACCGGGATTTCAATATTGAGCAATGACGAATGCTCGGCCGCATCTGCTCCGGTTGCCAGGACCACCCATTCCGCAGAATAGCTGTCCCGGTCGGTCTTGACACCGGTAATCTTATTGCCGCTTTTTATATGATAACCGGTGACCCTCTCGTTGAAGTGATAATCGGCGCCATATTTCATCGCTTCCCGCTGGAAAGCAACCGGTAAAACAATAGAAGAAACCTGGCCGTCTTCAGGTGAATAGGTTCCGCCCCGCAATCCAATAGGATTGATACCGGGAATTAGTGTTTTAATTTCTTCTGGGTTGACCCATTCTATGTTCAGCCCATGGTTTTTCTGGTAAGGCAAAAGATCCTTTAAAGTATTTTCAGTATTTTGATCATAAACCGGAAAGCAATAACCACCGGCCTTCCATCCAACATCAAAACCGTGTTTTTCTTTCCAGTTAGAAATAATCTTCAGACTTTCCAAAGCTGTGCTGATTTTACCGGGATCGGAATGAGTCGCTCTCACCCCACCGATAGCTGCTTTGTTATCACCCTGACCGGCGGCGGCGCGTCGATCCAAAACAAGGACTTTTAAACCGGCTTCGGCAAGGTGATAGGCCGTTGGGTTTCCCACGCTTCCACAACCGACGACAATGGCATCATATGTTTTATTGGCCGGCATGATTATTCTCCTCATCGTCTTCTTGTTTGGCCGCAAAATCGCCGAGATGTACTTCTGCTACCAGGGGGCGGTGTGTCGGCATCGTTATTTCAGATAAAGGAATACCTTCTTCTTTATAAAGCCTTAAGATTAAATCGGTGCAGGTTTTTCCGTTACATCCGCCCAGGCCGGCTCTGACCATCGCCTTTAACTGGTTCATATCACGGACACCCGACCTGATGGCCTCAACAATTTCGCTTTTTCTTACCCTTTCGCAACGGCAGATAAACGGATCGTCTCCTTCATTTTCGCTTAATGCCGGCTCTATAGATTCCCCTTCGCGGGGTTCTCTGATTCTAAAACCGGCTACCTTTAATTTATCTTCAGCAGGCACTTCCAAAAGCAGCAGCCTCCGGGAGTTCTGTTCTTCTCTGTCTTTATAGGCTATAACCTTGCCGCTGCCGACAATATTGCCCTCCATATCAGTGGTAGTGACCAGATTGCCGACAGGAATGCTTTCGTTGACAAATTCATAAGGAAGCATTAACAAGGCTTTTTCTTTATCCGGGTCGTAATCATTAACCACCAGTGTAATAGCCAGGCCGGGACAGGCAAGCACGCACCGGCCGCAGCCGATACATTCCCCGCGAAACTCAGGAAGAGCCAGGATTGAACCGGGCATAGCGATACAGTTGTTGGGACAGGCCTCGGTACAGGGATTGCAGGGGATTTCCTGCATACAGCGAATCAGCGGATAGGACCGGTCATCCCTGTCTTTAGGCAAAAACGGTTCTGTTTCACTGGAATGATGCTTAAGCAGTTCGCCGAATTCTTCCCAATCGCTGGGAACAGGCAGGTCTATTCCCATTCCCTGGGCTATTCTACGCCCGATTATTTTCCCCGAAAAAATAGCTGCCGATGCTTCGGCTATTTCCCGGGCATCCCCGGCAGCGTAAGCCTCGATGCCGTAATCTTTTGCTTTCTGAAATAGTTCTTCGACAGAATTCAAACCGACCGCCATCAAAACTGTATCGACCTCAAACTTGCGCTCGCTACCAGGCACGGGCTGGAATTTATCATCGATTTCGGCGATGACCACCCGCTCCACTTCCTCTTCACCTTCAATACGCAAAACAGTATGTGAAGTCCATACCGGCACTCCAAGCCGTTTAATTTTATCTTCATGTACTTTGTAGCCGCCGCACTGCGGCAGGGCTTCGACCAGGCCGACGACATCTATACCGGCCTGTAAAGCATGATAGGCTCCGATTAGACCAACATTTCCTCCACCGATGATAAACAGTTTTTCCGCACAACGGACAAGATCGCGGTTGACCAGGGTTTGGAAAGCGCCCGCGCCGTAAACTCCGGGCAGATCCGAGCCGGGAAAGGCCAGACTTTTTTCCCGGGCGCCAGTCGAAAAAAGCACCCGTTTGGGATTAATTAAAGTATATGTTCCATTACCGGAAACACCAAATTTTTTATCGCTGAATACGCCGACCACAGCAGAGTTAAGCCAAACTTTTACCGTGGGCAGCTTTTTCAATTCATCGGCAAGAATGTGTCCGATATGCACTCCACGGTAACCGGCGTAACAGTCGGCAACCGAACCGAAAAAGTTGTGGGTTTGCAGGCTGAGCTTGCCACCAAGATCCTGTTTGTCATCAACAATCAGCACCTCGACCCCTGCATTACCCAGTTCAATCGCCGCACTGATCCCGGCCGGGCCTCCGCCAACAATCAAAACATCGACTTCAACCTCCGGTGGGTCAGCAACGATCGGTTTCTCCGGCGCCGTCTCATCGGTTAGTGCAGGCGGTCCCTCGACACTTTCTACCTCCATCCCCGGGGTAACCGGAGTCATGCAGGCTTTAACCGGTTTTCCATCTGCTACAACCATGCACTGTGAACACTGGCCGTTGACACAATATATACCCTGCGCTCCTCCATCCCGGTGATGATGCCCGAGGACCGTTATTCCGGCAGCATAAAGAGCAGAAGAAATCACCTCGCCCTCACGGGCGGTAAGCTCTTCTAAATTGAATGTAAAATTAAATTCGTTGCATTCAAGCGGGGGCAGGATGGGGTGCCTGCCAATCCGCCGCTGTTCTTCCTGCAGTTCACCCGCTGTTTCAGTTTCAGGCCGCACTGCGGCAAAATGCATCGCCGGTTTGTCGTTCAGCGAGTGCTGCCAGCTTCCTTGACGCAGCAGGAGTGCATACTGCAGGCATTGATCCGGTGTTAGGCACAAATACTGTTCTTCACGGCCGGTATAGTTATCCAGCAGTTCTTTACGTTTTATGGCATCAATGCGATAAGAAAAACTGCTTTCGATCCCATTTTCACTATCTTCTGTGATACCGGCAAGTTCATTGAGGGTCAGCAAACTTGCTTGCGGAGGAAGCAGGGAAGAAACACTGGGGTTGAAAGACACAACCCTTTGAGCTTTTACTTCCTGTAGTTCTTTTTCAGTGAACACACAGCGAACCTTCATATTGTAGGCCTGCAGAAGTTTTGCCGCATCATTCAATATTTCCAGCACTTTCGGTTCCTTAAGGTGCAACGACAGCAGCAGGTGAAGTTCCGGCAGCCTGTCCAGGTATAACAAGTCCGGCACTTCTTTTGATCCGGGTTCAAACAGGGAAGTTATTTCCTGCGGAAGAGCCGGTTTTAATTCCGGCCGGTCCTTTAGCCAGCCGACAATATCCAAGGCCAAATCCAAGCCGGAAGTATATTCAGTATCAAGGGCATACACCTTTTCCAGCACAGCAGGTATCGCTGCAGATGACTGTTTAAATTCCTGCCATACCCGGTAAGGCCCTTCACGCCCGGGATAAGGCTGCAGCAGCCCAAGATGCCTGTTCTCCATTCCACAAAGGTTCAATAACTTTTCGGCTGCGGTTAAGTACCGCTCTCCAAGGTCTCCTCCGCGGTGATAGGGACAGCTCAACCTGTCCCTGCACATCAGGGCAACACTATCTGCCCCGGCGGCCACACAATAAAGCAGGGTTGAAATATCGACACTGCCGATACAGCTGACCCGGATCACCTCTTTTTCACCGGCGGGCATTGGCGATCGCGGACAAACAAATACTATATTTTTACCTTTTAAATCCTGATCAAAAATAATATTTTCATAGTCGGTCAGGGCTTCGGTTTTGTTTTGCCGGATCGCCCCCGTGGGACATGATCCGGCACAAATTCCACAACCGACGCATGTAGTCGGTGAAATCTGCGCCACCGGGAGTTCGTCTTTCGACATCATTACCCGGGGGATGGAAAAGGGACAGACTTCCTCGCAGATTCCACACCCCCTGCAGATATCGGTTTGCACTGAACAAACCGGTATTTCAAAATCCCGGCCCCAAATCTTTAAAACCTGGTCTTTTTGTTCAAAAGGAATTGCATCAGTAGGGCAAACGTAAACACAGGCCCGGCAGCCCGTACAATCCCCGGCGATACCATCGGGATTTGGCCCAACCAGCTTATCCACACCCCGGCCCAGGGTAGTGATCGCTCCCGGACCGCAATCCTGGCAGGCCCTGGTACAAAGTCCGCACAAAATACACTTGTCATCCCCTTCTTTTACTTCAAAGGGGGTGGTATCAATGCCTTCCAGCCTGGCCAGCGTTTTTATTTCTTCCGCTCCGGGACACTGGGCAAGATAAAGCTCAAGCAGGCTTCTGCGGGTTTTAAGGACTTCTGCGGAACGGGTGGAAATAATCAGGCCGTCTTCAGCCGGGTATAAGCAGGAGGTGACAATTCTCGATCGGCCGTTCCACTCTTTTTTTGTAATCTCCACGACACAGAGCCGGCACGCTCCACTGGGAGGCAAAGAGGGGTGGTTACAAAGCTGGGGAACTGGAATTCCCTGTTCATTTAAAACTTCGAGCAGCATAACCCGTTTTCTGGTTTCCAGGTTTCTTCCGTCAACAGTTATGTTAATTTTTTCATTCATTGCTATCCTTTCGGGTTATTAACCATTAGAACTAATAACGTTATATTTTAATGATAAAACTAACTCTTAACAACCACGGCATCAAATTTACAGGTCACCATGCAGATACCGCACTGGTTACATACTTCCTGATCGATTTCATGTTGCTCTTTCTTGCCGCCGCTAATCGCTTCCTGCGGGCAGGCTTCGGCACAGAGGCGGCATCCTGTGCACAGATCACTTATTTCGTAGGTAATCAGTTTTCTGCACACTCCGGCAGGGCATCTTTTTTCATTAATATGAGCAAGGTATTCATCCCTAAAATGAGTCAGGGTGCTTGCCACCGGGTTCGGCGCTGATGTTCCAAGGCCGCAGAGCGATCCGTTTTCCAAAACCAGGAGGAGTTTTTCAATTTTTTCAATGTCCTCCGGTTGGCCCTCACCCCGGCAAATACTTTCCAATATGGACTGCATGTTGACCAGGCTGAGCCTGCAGGCGGCACATTTGCCGCAGGACTCTTCAACCAGGTAACCGGTAAAATAACGGGCTACATCAACCATGCAGGTATTTTCATCCATTACGATCATCCCGCCCGAGCCCATCATCGAACCTTCGCGGGTCAATGTATCGAAATCAACAGGAAGATCGAGTTTGCTTTCAGGCAAACATCCTCCGGAAGGACCACCGGTCTGCACCGCCTTGAATGTTTTTTCATCCAAAATGCCTCCGCAGATATCGAAAATAATTTTTCGCAGCGATGTACCCATCGGCACTTCGACCAGCCCGGTGTTTTTAACCTTGCCGACCACGGAAAAAACCTTGGTCCCTTTATTTTCTTCCGTTCCAAACGACGAAAACCAGTCAGCGCCTTTAGCAATAATAATCGGCACATTAGCAAATGTTTCCACATTATTCAGGACGGTCGGTTTATCATAAAGGCCCCGTTCGGCTGAACGGATATACTTCGCCCGCGGTTCACCGACTTTGCCTTCAACAGAATGCATCAGCGCCGTTGATTCCCCGCAAACGAAAGCTCCCGCCCCGCGGTTAATATTTATATCAAATGAAAAAGAAGTATCCCCAATATTTTGACCAAGCAAGCCGGCCATCCGAGCCTGCTCAATAGCCAAACGCAGATGTTTCAATGCCCGCGGATATTCTTCACGGACATAAATATAGCCTCTGGTGGCTCCAACGGCATAGGCACAGATTAACATTCCCTCGATGATCGCATGCGGATCGCCCTCCATGATGCTGCAATCCATAAATGCTCCCGGATCTCCTTCATCACCATTACAAATAACATAACGGTCATCTGACTCAATAGAAGCCGCAGTGCTCCATTTTTGGCCGGTCGGGAATCCACCGCCACCTCTTCCGCGCAAGCCTGATCGTTTTATCTCTTCAATAACCTGGCCGGGTTCCATATTATACAGCATTTTAAAAAAGGCGCTGTAACCATCGTGATTAATGTAATCGCCCATGTCGAGAGGATCGATTGAACCGACATTACGCAGGGCAATTTTTTTCTGGCCGCGATAAAAAGGAATTTCGGTATATTCTTCGATGCCGGGATCCTCTTTAGCTTCCCGGTAAAGCAAATGATCGAGAATTTTTTTGTTCATCACGGTTTCCTGAACAATTGAAGAAGCATCTTCCGGTGTAACTTTGGTGTAACAGATGTTCTGCGGATACAAAATTAGAAGCGGGCCTTTTTCACAAAGACCATGACAGCCGACTTTTTTGATGCCGACAGTGACCGGTATACCGACATCTTCTTTCTCCAGTTCTTTACTGATAGCTTCGGCTATCCTGAGGCTTCCCCTGGCCATACACCCCGTACCGTTGCAAATGAGTATTCGTGACTGTTCAACAGGGTTTTCAGCGTACAGTTGTTTCTGCAGCTGTTTAAAATCCGGCAGGGAATTGATCCTGGAGATGGTTTTAAATTCGCGGCTTTCTCCGTTGCCTCCGGACGGAGCAATTACTACCGGGGCTTCCCGGCTCTCGGAACAACATTTCTTGATTTCTTTCGAGAGCTTACCGGCGGTCATGTTGCCATGATAGTTGCCGTCGATTATGGCTACAGGTCCCATGGCGCAAGCACCGACACAGCGGACTGAATTCAAAGTTATCTCCCCGTCGCCGGAAGTTTGGCCGGGTTTAATACCCAGATCATCGGAAACCTGGCTCATAAGCATCGATGCGCCCCTGATGTGGCAGGCTGTGCCTTCACAGATGTCTACTCTGTGTTTGCCGCGGGGCTCTAAAGAAAAAGATTTATAAAATGTTGAAACCGAGTAAATCTGGGATTCAGAAAGATTAAGCTTTTCAGAAATGACAGCAATAGCTTCGGGGGGCAGATAATTCAGTGCGGCCTGGACATCCTGCAAAATCATGACCAAATTGGCCGGGTCAGTATTATGTTGCCGAACAACCTTATCAACAAGCGGTCCATAATTGTCCATTAATTTAGTTTTCCTTGTTTATAATAATTGCATCGAAGGCAGATTATTTTAAGCGGATAAATAAAATTCTGTCCCTTTCAAGCCGAATAAAAGTATATCATTGCTTTTCCAGCATTGTCAACGACACGCGACACGCAACCACGGCTTGCTACTGGACCTGAGCCGATAAAACAGTTTGCGGCAGGGACAACCGGGGGTCAACTGCTTCTTGAATATTAAATTAAGCAAGGACTTTGCTTTACTACTTTATTTTTTCTTGCTCTCCCTGTTTTCGCGTATAGAAGGACTTTTTATCTTTTTGTTGAAGAATTGCGTTAAAGGAATAAAGCAGGCCGCTCCTTCAACTATTCTTTATTCTCAATGATTTATAATTGAAAGAGTATTATATCTTAACTTGGGAGTCTAGTCTATTGAACTCACTCAGAGAATCGGCGGTAACCGGTGTCAAGTGGACTGCAATCAGCGCCACCTTTGCCACGGTTACAGCTCTTCTTTTCCAACTGATAAAAGCCAGGTATCTCACCCCCGAAGATTTTGCTTATCTTTCAATTTTAATGATTATAATCGGCTTGAGCAGAAATCTGGAAGTGGCCGGTTTTAACCAGGGAATAATTCAAAGAGACGTGATCACCACCGAAGAAGCTTCTTCCTTACTGGTATTTAACCTGTTCTTTTCGCTTTTTGCTTCAGCGGTGATCTATTTTATCAGCGCCCCGGTAGCCGGCTTCTTTGAGCTTTACCGGTTGGATCATTACTTGAAAATTATAAGCCTGGCCGTTTTTTTTCAAGGGCTGTCCCATTTATTTATCGCTTTTCTGGAAAAGCATTTCTATTTTCGATTTATTTCTATGGTTCAAATAATGCGCCAGTTCTTTTTTGTTTCCCTGGCTACAGCGCTAATCGTCCTCGGATGGGGCGTGATGGGCTTTGTACTCGGACACACGGCGGCAACGATCCTTTCAGCAAGCCTGTTTGTTATCGGCGGGCTGAAAAACCGGGTTACCCCCCTCAAACTCTACTTTCGGATAGACGATCTACGCCCCTTTATTAAGTTCGGGATATTTGTAACCGGAAGGCAAACTATGAATATCATAACCAAGCAGATTGATGAATTGATAATTCTTCATTTTCTCGGCCCGGAAATCATGGGAGTTTACTTTTTCGGGAAAAACATGTTGGAAAGACTGCGGCAGTTACTGAACATGTCTTACTTACGGTTAGTTTTTCCGCTGCTGTCAAAGTTAAAACATGACCAGGCCAGGCTTTCCGAGGTTTATTATAAAATGAGCCGCTACCTTTTTTTGATCGCCTTTCCGCTATTTATCGGTGTTTCTCTGACTGCGCACTTGTTCGTGCCACTAATCTTTGGTGAACAATGGAATGATAGCATTATCATTTTCCAGGTTTTTTCCATAACCACCATGTTAAAAATGTTTGCCGGTATACTGGCCGGCAACCTGCTCTACTCGGTTAACCGCCCGGGCACCGTTTTATGGATTGACATGGCTACCGACCTGATCTACATAGCGGCTTTAATGGCGTTTGCTCCCTGGGGCATTGAAATGGTAATCTTTTTATACGTTATTTATCAAACGATTAAATTCTTTGCCATGCAAATTGCTGCTCACCGCCATCTCTCTTTTAATTTATTCGACTATTTCTCCAATTTTAAGCAGCCGGCAGGATTAACCCTGGTTATGGGTGGCGTAGTCGGTGGCCTTCTATATGCAGCCGGCCCCTGGCTGGACCCGGTATTCCTGCTGGCCGCTTGCATAGGAGCAGGGGCGATAAGTTACCTGGGCTTAACCTGGTTATTCGACCAGAAAAGCATTAAAGAAATCAAAAAGATGGCCTTTAAGCCCGGGCAAGAGTGACCTTAAACAATCCCTGGCGGACCGGGGTTGGATCACGTTTGTCTTAAATTAAACCGGTATTGGGGGGAAATCCCGGTTTCTCGGATTTAAAAAACCCCGCATATCCCCCGGAATATTAAAGGGCTCCAGAGACTTTATCTTGCTATGATCAGGACCCCTTTGCGGTAAATAGCCGCATCCCACCCGATACTCTTAATTTCCGGAGCAAAAAACGGCGCTGCGCACCAGTTTTCCAAAAGCTCATTTAACTCGATGCAGAATAGCTTAGCAACCACCTAGACCCAAAGTATAGCGAAAAACACCTATCTTTAGCCTTTCTTATCTATATCCGGCCCCATTACATAAAACTTCAAATACTTTTGGTATCTTTTGCTGTATCAGGTTATTGCTGCTATACAAAAGGCTGCCGGCCGAACAAAATAAAACTTAAACATTCTGACCGAGATGATAAAATGGCCTGAGAAAACCTTCCCCTGAAACACTCCGCCATAAACAGTGCAAAACTCGAAATATTATTCGACAAGCGATAGCGGAATCCTCTATAATAATACTAACCGCATCCGGGGAGATTAATTAATGAAGTTTATTATTGAAGACAAAGTTTTTGAGATTCTGCCGGAAGTCTGTTTCGGGGTTGTAACGGCAAAAAGCCTGGATAACAACAGGGGCAACACGGAAATTTGGGATTTTCTCGAACAGGCGATTGAAGAGGCCCGCCATAAGTTTCAGGCAGTTAAACCAAAGGAACACCCCGATTTGCAGCCATACCGCGATGCATTTAAGAAATTGGGCATTAACCCCAACAAATTTCCCTGCTCGGTCGAAGCGCTGACTACCCGCATCGTTAAGGGCGGCAGCCTTCCAGATATCAACCCGGCTGTCAACCTGGTTAATGCTTATTCTTTAAAATATACACTGCCAATGGGCGCCCACGACCTTGACGCCACCGATGTAAACATAGAAGTCCGTTTCAGCAGAAGCGATGATATCTTCATCCCCTTCGGTCAAACCGATCCAGAGCAGCCGGATGAAAATGAATTGGTATACGCTGGCGGTAACACGATAAAAACCAGGAAGTGGATCTGGCGGCAGAGTGACTGGGGCAAAGTGACCGCTGAGAGCAAAAACATTTTCTTTCCCATCGACGGTTTTACCTGCTACAACCTTGAAGCGGTAATGATGGCCCGTAATGAACTGGCCGCTGACCTACAGCAATTTCTCAATGCCCGGACCAGCGTGTTTTTACTGGATAAAAATAACCGGGCGGTGCAATTATGATTTTTACCGGTGGACCAGGTGGTAAAGCGATTACCGGCAGCCACTGCAGTTAATCATTCAAGTTAGGCAAAAAAATCCGGCGAAAATATTGATATAACAATCGCACAGGAGGCAACTGAATGGCTTATAAAATCGGCACCGACGTCGGCGGCACTTTTACCGACTTTTTGTTAGCTGATGACGAGGGAAACTTTGAGGTTTATAAAACTTTGACCACACCTGAAGATCCCTCTATCGGCGTATTAAAAGGGCTTAAGGAAATGGCTGATGCTAAGAATCTTGGAATTGTTGATTTTATCAAACTGATCGATATCATTGTTCATGGAACCACCGTAACCACTAACGCCGCATTGACCGGAAGCGGAGCAAAAACAGGCCTGCTTACAACAGAAGGCTTCCGTGATGCGCTCCAGATGCGAAGGGGAATCCGGGAGAAACAATACGACAACAAATACGAGGCTCCACCTCCCCTGGTCCCCCGGGAACTGCGCTGCCCGGTTAAAGAAAGAGTCAGCGTCTCCGGGGAAAGAGTTGAAAAGTTAGACCAGGAAAGTCTTTTGCAGTGCCTCGAAATGTTTAAAGGTGAAAACATCGAAGCGCTGGCTGTCTGCTTTTTACACGCCTACAATAACAGTATTAATGAAAACGAAGCAAAGTTAAAAATACAAGAGCTTTTACCTGATGTTTACCTAACAATGTCATCTGAACTATTACCACAGATTCGGTTTTATGACCGGCTGAGCACAACTACTTTAAATTCCTATGTTGGACCGATCCTTAAAGACTATATCCTGCAATTGATCCGCCGGTTAAACGAAAATGCTTTCCAGGGCATTTTACTAATCATGCAATCAAATGGCGGGGTTACTTCCCCCGAAAAAGCTATTTCCAATGCAGTAAGCACCATGCTATCCGGACCCTCGGCCGGGCCGATTGCCGGAATGGCTTATGCTGAAACTCATCACTACCGGGATTGTATAACCATCGATATGGGCGGCACAAGTTTTGATGTGGCCCTGGTTAAAGATCGCAAACCCTTAGTCATAACTGACGGGAAGATAAACCGTTACCTGACTGCTGTTCCGATGGTTGATATACATACCATCGGAGCCGGTGGAGGCAGTATCGGCTGGATCGATGAAATGGGATTACTGCGGATGGGACCCAGAAGCGCCGGCGCCAACCCCGGCCCCTCCTGCTATGGCCGGGGAGGAACTGAGCCTACCTGCACCGATGCCAACCTGGTACTCGGATATATTAACCAGGATTACTTTTTAGGCGGGAAGATGGCTTTAGACTATGATCAGGCCTACAAGTCGATAGAAGAAAAGCTGTCCAAACCGCTAAAAGTTGATGTTTGGGAAGCTTCTGCCGGTATGTTTCAGATCATTAATGCCAACATGGCTGACGGCATTCGTGAGGTATCTGTTAAAAAAGGATTCGACCCCCGCGAATTTCCCCTGGTGGTGGCAGGAGGCGCAGGCCCTATTCATGCCGGCCTGATTGCCCTTGAGCTGGAAATTCCCACCATTTTAATACCGCGAGAGTCCTCCATTTTCTGTGCAGCAGGCATGCTTTTATCAGATTTAAGGCATGATTATGTCCGCAGTTACAGCACATTATTAACCGAAAAAGCATTAGAACCAATGCGGGTGCTTTTTAATAAGATGAAAGAAGAAGGGGAACAACAATTACTTGCTGAAGGTATTCTTCAGGAAAAAATCCAACATTTTTTTAGCAGCGATATGCGCTATACTGGCCAGTACCATGAAATTAATGTGGAAATAGGCGCGGAGGAACTAAAAAAAGGCCATCTGGCTGATATTTCAGGCCGCTTTCATCAAACCCATGATCGGCTTTACGGCTACTCGTTGGAAAATGAAAACGCCTCGATGGAATTAGTAAACTTGAGAGTTTCCAGTTTAGGCATTACCGGTAAACCCGGCCTCAAAAAACGTTTATTTGAAGCTGCCAAAGGAACAGGGACGGTAAAAAAAGAACGCAATGTATATTTGCCTGAAAAAAAATCGTTTGAGTCAATTGAAGTATGGGACGGCGATAGATTGCAACATGAAATTGTAATTAACGGACCGGCTATTGTCGAACAGATAAACACCACTATTTTTGTGCCTTCACAGTATAAGCTGTCATTAGACAGCTACGGCAACTTTGTCATGCAGCTAATGCAGCAACAAAAGGCATAAGGGCAGCCGCGTCATGGGCACGGCTCGAGCATCGCCGTAGCGTGGCAGAAATCCGGTGAAAAGCGATGGAACTGTCCGCCTTTACAGTCCATTCTAAAAATAACAGCAATATTTCGCTGCTCTGCCGGCTGTTACCTGGTTTATAACGGCAGCCCTCAGCAAAGTCAGGAGGTCTTGGTTTATGGCAATAAAAAAGGATATTGACTTAATGCTTGTCTCTGTCCTGCAAAGCAGGTTCAAATCTATCACCGAAGAAATGGGGCTTACCCTTTTACGGACAACTCGCTCGCCTATTCTTAACGAGGCCAGAGATTTTGTGACCGGACTTTATGACCGTAAAGGAAGAATGCTGGAACAAACCGAGTATATTCCTATTTTGGCTTTTGCTCTCCAACCGGTCTGCCAGTACATTATTGAATACTTTGGCGATGAAATTTATCCAGGAGATGTGATTATCCATAATGATGTTTTTAGCGGCGGAAATCAGAATGCTGATGTTGCCATTTTCAAACCTGTTTTCGCTGATAATCAACTGGTAGCCTGGGCTGCCTGTAAAGGTCATCAGGCAGATATAGGCGGAGCAGTGGCCGGTGGTTACAATCCTGAAGCAAGGGAAGTATGGCAGGAAGCTTTGCGCATCCCCCCGGTGAAAATATTTGAAAGGGGGAAACTGCGCCGGGACGTTTGGGAATTTATTTTTGCCAATATTCGTTTTCCGATTGTCGAAGAAGATATTCGTGCCCACATTGGGGGCTGCACCGTAGGAGAAAGGGCCATCAAGCAGCTGGTGGATAAATACGGCGCTGATCGTCTACAGGCTCACATAGAACACCTGTTCGACCTGACCGAAGGAAAGATGCGAAATGAAATTAAAAATATCCCTAACGGAGTCTATCGTGGTCAAAGCTATATGTATAATGACGGCATTGATGAACAATCCAAACACAAAATAAATCTTACCATCACCGTAAATGATGAATCTATCCTTTTTGACTATAATGGCACAGACCCGCAAACGCCCGGATTTGCCAATGCTCCTTACAGCTCTACCGTTTCAGCGATTATGCTCTGTTTGCTTATGGTCATAGACCCCGATATTCCGCATAACGAGGGGTTGATGCGTCCTCTAGATATCAATATTCCTGCCGGCTGTTTTTTAAATGCAAGGTTTCCGGCAGCCACTACCTTTGGAAATACTATCGCCGGCCCGCACAGTGACGCAATTTTAAAAGCTTTCGCCGGGGCTTTGCCGGAGCGGGTTACTGCCGGTTGGAACCGTGCTCTATGCGTCGCTATATCCGGCTCCGCTCCGGATACGGAAAACAAATGGGCAGATATCCTTTTCCTGTCTTTGAAGGGCGGCTCAGGCGCAATTGACGGGGTGGACGGTTATGATCACATCGGCTTAATAAATTGTGCCGGTGGTCTTTTAGCCCAAGATTATGAAATGTTTGAACTGCACAACCCACTTTTCTTACTGAAACATGAATATGACAACGACTCAGCAGGACCGGGTAAATATCGTGGCGGTTTAGGAGTGGTAACCGAGTTTGTTATCCAGGGGAAAAGTACCAGCTGTGTTACTTTTGGTGACGGGGTTGACATCGGAGCCTTCGGTCTTTTCGGGGGCAAGAACGGTACCCTTAACCGGGTTGAATTAAAATATCCCAACGGAGAAAAATATGTCGCTAAAACTAAAGAAATCATAAAAGATATCCCCACAGGCACGGTTTTCCTCCAGCATGCCGGTGGGGGAGGGGGTTACGGAGAGCCCTCCGAGAGGAACGCTTTCAAAGTGCTCCGGGAAGTTAAGGAAGGACTCATATCCCCCCGGGCAGCAAAAAAAGTATACCGGGTAAACCTTGACGCTTAAAAAAGGACAGTAAAAGCAAAAATATCAAACAAATAATCAGCCTTTATAACTTATCGCAGATTTACGGCTTATGAGAGGAGCAAAACATGATGTCTGAGAACTGCCGCCATGACTGCCAATTCTGGGATGAAGAACTGGAAACAATGCCCCGGGAACAAATCCGGGAAATTCAGCTAGCCAAGCTGAAAAAACAGGTTAAATATAATTATGATAACTCGATATTTTACCGGCGCAAGTTTGATGCTGCCGGACTTGAACCGGGTGACATAAAAACCTGGGACGATTTTAAAAAAATCCCCTTTATGGACAAAAACGAACACCGCGCCACCCAGGACGAATCACTGGAACGTTTTGGACATCCGTACGGCATGCTGGCCTGTGCCCCGCGGGAAAAAATTGTCCGCCTCAGCGCTACATCCGGAACCACGGGAACACCGACCCTATACATGCTTACAAAAAACGATATCAAGGTGCTCAATAACCTGCATGCCCGCAAGTACTGGCGCATCGGGCTGCGGCCGGGCGATACTGTCATCGTTGCCTTTGCCCTGAGCATGTTCGCCGGCGGGGTTCCTTCAGTGGACGCCTTATGGGACTACGGGATGTGCGTGGCCCCGGTCGGGGCTGAAGCGCGCACCCGGAGGCTCCTGGAGTTTACAGCCCTGACCAAACCGACAGTCCTGTTCTGCACCCCTTCAATGGTGGAACACCTGGGGGAACAGTGTGAAAAAATTTTAGGAAAACCGGCGGCGACCCTGGGGATCAAGTACCTGCTTTGCGGCGGTGAACCGGGTGCGGGAATGCCGGAGTTCAAAAAACGGGTGGAAGATATGTTCGGTGCGCGTATGTACGATATGCTGGGATCGGTGCAGACCCTCCATGCCATCTCCTGCGGCGGTGAAACTTACCGGGGCATGCACTTTCTCTCGGAAGATTTCTGCATCCTCGAACTTTTGGATCCACAGACCGGCCAGGATCTGGAATTTACAGACGGGGTTACCGGAGAGTACGTTTTCACCTACCTTGACTGGGAAGGGACACCTTTTATGCGCTACCGCATGGGTGACATCATGCAAATCAATACCGGAGCGTGCGAATGCGGTTGGCCGGAAATGCGCTTAAAGTTGATCGGCCGGACCGACGATATGCTCATCGTCAAAGGCATTAATATTTATCCCTCGGCAATAAAAAACATCCTGGAAAAGTTTGCGCCCCGTGTCACCGGCGCTTTCCGCATCGTCCTGGACCGCCCCGGACACCAGGTCACACCACCGCTGCAGTTAAAAGTGGAGCACGCTCCGGGATTGGAGTCACAGCAGATTACCGAATTAAAAAAAGAGATCGAACAATACATGAGTGAAACGGCCCGGGTGCGTCCCGAAATAACATTTATCCCCCCGTTTACCCTGGAAAGAAGCGAACATAAAACCCGTTATATTGAAATAAAATAAAATTGGATTGGAAGTGTTCGCCCATGGAAATCAAACTAAAACTGATTGCTCCTATGCCGGTTGGGCAGCAGGGCATGGAGACAATAGAAAAAATGCTAGCATCAAGGCGCCGGGCGGCAAGCCCCGAGACAGTAATTGACTTTGTTATTCCCAGGGAAGGACCCTCTTCCCTCAGCAATATGTCAGAGCTTAATCACTCGGCAGAAGCAGTTTTACCGGAAGTAATCAAAGCGCCTGAAGAAGGTTACAGTGCGGTTATCGTTGACTGCACCTGCGATCAGCTCTACCCGGAGACCGCAAAAAAGCTCAGCATACCGCTTGTGCCTGCGCTACATTCCTCTTTATACCTGGCGGCAATGCTCGACCGCCGTTTCAGCATAATCACCCCCACGCCGGGGCAGGAAAAAATTTACTCCCGCCTGGTCGATCTCTACGGCTTCAATAATAAAAAAGTTTCCGTGCAGGAGAGGATTGTAGATTTCATCAGCGGGGAATCCGGAGATGATCATATTTTATCTATCCTTTTGGAGGAAGGACATTCAGCCGTGAATAAGGGAGCCCAGTGTATTGTGCTTGGCTGCACTGCCCTAACCATAGAAAAGATTCTGGAGGAAAAACTGGGCGTTACAGTGCTTGCTCCCGGCAACGTGGCGGTTAAAACAGCAGAGATGCTTGTGAAACTGGGGCTTAATTATAGTTAGGCCTGCAGTAAGGCCGGATCTATAGTATATTAGTGCTTTCTTTATCAAACACTTGTTCTTTAATACTTCCCGCTCCCTTTCCCTGGAGTCCTGGATCAGCAGCCTTAAGCTGTCGATTCTGCGTCTCGGCCTGGTTTAAATGCTTTCAACCTTAAGCCCTTACCATTTACCCATCTGCCTCCATAACCGACAATAATATTTCTATTAATTCCGGGTCGAACTGCTTACCGGAGCACCTTCTAAATTCAGCAATTATTTCATTTCTGCTCATTGCCTTTTTATAAGGCCTGCCGTTACTCATCACTTCATAAGCATCGGCGATAGCAACAATACGGGCCAGCAAGGGTATATCATTACCCTTTAAACCCTGCGGGTAACCTGTACCATCCCACCTTTCATGGTGGGCTAATATATTATCGGCCACGTGGGCAAATTGTTCCGTGGCCATGGCGATCCGGTAACCGATTTCCGGGTGCTTCTTGATGACTGCCCATTCGTCATCTGTGGGTGAACCTTTCTTGGTCAGGATAGCTTCAGAAATGTTGATCTTGCCGATATCATGCAGGGTGATCAGTAACTCCAGGCGGTGCAGCTCGCTGCCGGGCAGGTTCAGTTTAGCGCCAATTTTTTGCGCTACTTCTTGCATTCCCCGGGTGTGTTCTTCTGTCTCAAAACTT
>Ga0207421_10000193_pt1 | contig 74987 bp, 68 predicted proteins | sample SodLakKL_010_SED_4_FD_187542 | JGI IMG/M metagenome (GOLD analysis project Ga0207421, IMG submission 187542) | Alkaline sediment microbial communities from Lake Tanatar, Kulunda Steppe, Russia - 8KL_010_SED (SPAdes) (version 2) | ecosystem: Environmental > Aquatic > Non-marine Saline and... | reverse complement strand
GACCACTCTGCCATCCCTCCTATAAATCCGTAGAGAAATTATCTTTGTAAAACAATCTGTCAGATAATACCCTTTTCTTTCAAAAAGTTATAACTATCATCTCAATTAATCTTCGAGTGCCGCTGCACCGGAAACAATCTCAGAAATTTCTGTGGTAATGGCACTCTGCCGAGCCTGGTTGTACTTCAATTTAAGTTCATCCCTGAGCTCTTTGGCATTTTCAGTAGCATTATCCATTGCGGCCATTCTGGCTCCCTGCTCAGATGCATTCGATTCGAGCACTGCCCGCCACAACTGCATTTTTAAATGAACCGGCAAAATCTCATCCAGAATTGTTTGTGCATCAGGCTCGTAAATATAATCAATAACCTGATTATTATCTTTATTATCATCAAGTTCGGCCAATTTTTGTGAATTAATCGGCAGAACTTCTTCTATCAACCTGTTTTGTGTAATAACCGTTTTAAACTCATTAAATGCGATGAGAACTTTATCATATGTGCTTTCAGCAAACTTCTCTATTGCCTCGCTCATAATCTCGGAAGTATCCTCATAATTCAGATTATCAAAAAACCCGGTATTTGTGTCAACTACGTGATAGTCTCGTTTCTTGAAATAAGCTTCAGCTTTCCTTCCAATTGTAATCAGGTGTAATGTTCCTTCTTTGTTGAACCGGGCGAACTCTTCAGCTATGAACTTTTCAACCTCTTTGAACAGGTTGTTGTTAAATCCGCCGCAGAGCCCTTTGTCTGAACCTACAACAATCATCAGAACCGCTTTGATTTCTTCGGGCTGACGCATAACAATATTATCGGTTCCTGCACCGGAAACCAGCCTGCCAACAACACTCTGCATTTTCTTGGCATAGGGCCGAGTAGCAACCATTTTCTGCTGAGCTTTCCTCAATTTCGCAGCTGCAACCATTTTCATGGCTTTTGTAATCTGCTGAGTATTCTCAATAGATGAAATCCGGTTTCGTATATCGCGCAGGTTAGCCATTCTTTATGCCTCTTCTCCCGCAATAAGTTGATCAATAATACTCTCTGCAACAGAAAGAAGCTCTTCACCAAAGGTATCGTCAAGCTGTCCTGATTGAGCAAGAAATTCCATCTTTTTAGAATATCGCACACCAACTGTCTCTAAAAACATAGACTCAAAAGCCTGAATTTCAGTAACAGGAAGATTATCAAACAGGCCTGAATTGTTCACCTTAAGCAGGGCTATCTGTTGCTCAACAGGCAGCGGCTTATATTCTCCCTGTTTCATCAATTCAACAGTTCGTTCACCCCGCTTTAGCTGACGCTGGGTTGCAGCATCAAGATCAGAGCCAAATTTCGAGAATGCTTCCAGTTCGCGGTATTGTGCAAGATCTAGTTTAAGTGTACCTGAAAGCTTCTTCATCGACTTCACCTGTGCAGAACCACCCACACGTGAAACCGAAATACCAACATCAATAGCAGGGCGGATACCGCTGTTGAACAGGTCGGTATCCAAAAAGATCTGCCCATCAGTAATTGAAATTACGTTCGTCGGAATATAAGCCGATACATCACCTGCCTGCGTTTCAATCACGGGTAGTGCAGTTAATGATCCGCCACCTTTCATCTTTGGAGCCAGCTCGTCAGGAATATTATTCATCATTTTTGCAACTTCATCATTCTCAATGATCTTCGCTGATCTCTCAAGAAGACGACTGTGCAGATAAAATACATCACCCGGATAGGCTTCACGTCCCGGTGGACGTCTCAGCAAAAGTGAGAGTTCACGGTAAGCTACAGCCTGTTTGGATAAATCATCATAAATAACCAGGGCATGACGGCCTGTATCACGAAAATACTCACCAATGGCGGCACCGGCAAAAGGCGCAATATAACGCATCGGTGCAGAGCTACTGGCAGGTGCAGATACAACAACGGTATAATCCATAGCTCCATACTCTTTAAGAGTACTTACGATATTTGCCACGGTTGATCCCTTCTGGCCAACTGCAACATATATACAAAAAACCGGCTTTTCTGAATCCTGAGTATATTTCTGATTAATAATGGTATCAATGGCTACGGCTGTTTTTCCGGTTTGCCGGTCACCAATTATAAGTTCACGCTGTCCCCTGCCAATCGGAATTAATGCATCGATCGCTTTAAGTCCTGTTTGTAGCGGCTCGCCTACAGGCTGCCGGTAGATTACTCCGGGAGCCTTCCGCTCGAGGGGTAATTCGATAGTTTCACCGGCTATTTCGCCTTTACCATCCAAGGGACGCCCGAGCGGGTCAATTACCCTGCCCAAAACTCCATCACCCACTTGAAGCGAGGCAATGCTTTTAGTTCTTTTTACAGTATGGCCCTCTTCAACAACGTTAGATGATCCGAAAAGCACGATACCCACATTATCCTCTTCGAGGTTTAATACCATGCCCCGAACCGGCTTGCCTTCACTATCCAGTGAATCAGGCAATTCAACCAATTCTCCGGCCTGGACTTTTGCCAATCCATATATCCTGGCTATACCATCACCTACTTCTAAAACAGTACCCATGTCATAGACATCAGCTTCTGAATCAAAGCCTGTAAGCTGTTTTCGTAAAATGGCCGATATTTCGTCTGGTCTGACTTGACTCATTATTTATCCTAAATTTTTATTCTACAGCAGTCGTGAATTTAATCTTAAGCTGATTTAATTTATGCTTTACTGAACCGTCAATAACGGTATCAGCTATTCGAACGGTTAGTCCGCCTATCAGGTCTTTATTAATAATTACATTTAGTAATACGGATTTACCTGTAGCGTCCTCCAATTTATTCTTCAGGCTGGCCAGTTCATCTTTTTTTAACTCAAAAGCTGAGTTCACATCAACTTCTATTATGTTTTTATGCTCGTGGTAGAGCTCAATGAAACTTAGCGTAATACCATAGAGAAGATTTTCCCTGCCCTTATTAGAAAGTATGGTAATCAGATTTGAAGTCAATTCTTCAATTTTTCCTTCAAAAATTGCCTCTAATGCCGATTTTTTCACCTCTTTTTTTATGATGGGGCTTTTCAGAAACAGGCTTAGTTCAGAAGAATCTGAAATAGCTTGCTTAATCAAAAGCATATCATCTTTAATCTTTTCGAGGATTTTCTGCTCTATAGCTGTAATGAGCATTGCATTTGCGTATCGACGAGCAGCTTTAATTACCATAGATTACTAAATATGCGTTGAGAGATCTTTAATGAAATTATCAACCAGTTTTTTGTTTTTTATCTGATCTAATTCTGAATTCAGAATCAAAGTAGCTGATTTTATGGCCAGGTCAGCTACTTCGTTACGCAATTCAACAAGAGCTTTCTTTTTTTCTTGTTCAATGGTATTACGAGCGCTAACCAGAATCTTTTCAGCATCCTGCTTGGCTTTTTCGATCTTTTCTGTTCTCAACATTTCGGCATCTTCAAGTGCCTCCTTGCGAATCTTCTGGGCTTGGATCTCCGCCTCTTTCAGAGCCTTTTTATTGTCTTTCGAAATTTGCTCAGCTTTCGCCAGTGCAATTTCGGCAGACTCTAAAGACTCTTTAATACGACTTTCTCTTTGATCAAGTGCTTTTACGATAGGCGGCACGGCGTACTTGCCCATCACATAAAGAAACAGAATCATTGAGACTATTACCCAAAAGGCAAAGCCGGTATTGAAAGAGAGAATTCCTCCCCCGCTTGCTATAAAGATCATTTCTGATTGTTAATTATACTGTGATTTGCAATGCGAGTAGCGCACAAACGATAGCACTGAAAAGAGCAACACCTTCAATGAAGGCTGCGGTAAGAATCATCGCGCCACGAATATCGCCTGATGCTTCCGGTTGTCGTGCAATACTTTCAACAGCACTTTTACCGATCATTCCGATACCAAGTGCGGCACCTATTGTGATAATTCCAGCTCCGAAGCCTGCTGCTAAATATACCATATTATTTACCTGTGTTTTTTTTAGTGTTTGTAATTATTAGATCTGAACATCTTTGGTCATTGCAACAGATGATTCATGATCGTGATGATGATGCTCTTCAACTGCCATGCCGATAAATACAGCAGAGAGCAGTGTAAAAATGTAAGCCTGTAGTAAACCGATAAACGCTTTCAGAATGTAGAGTGCTGCCGTTAGTGCTACCCAAATAATACTAGAGCCCACGCCAATCATTGGGCCGAAAATCTCGGTAAAAATAAAGATCAATCCAAGTATACAGACAATCATAATCTTTCCGGATAACATATTGGCAAAAAGACGAACAGCTAACGCAAAAGGCTTTGTGAAAAGTCCCAGTATTTCAACCGGAGTTAAAATAATTCTCATTAACGGGTGCACACCCGGAAACATAAATACATGCTCCCAGTGATCTTTTGAGCCGTTAAACTGTGTAACAAAAAATGTAATTGTCGCAAGCGTTGCCGTTACTGTCAAATCTGCGGTTGCTGAAGCGCCCCAGGGTAAAAGCCCAAACAGGTTCATAAACGAAATAGCCATGAAGACAGAAAAAAGGTAAGAGACAAACTTAGTGTGTTTGTTGTCCGCTATATACTCTTTAGCTATATCGTCTCTGATAAAGACAAAGAATACTTCAAACAGATTCTGACCGGTACCCTTGGGTTCAGTGTCAGCCCCGGCTCCCTTTTTGTATTTGAAAGAAGCCCAAAATGTGATTAACAGCGTCAATATCATACCAAACCAAACAAAGAGAAGGTGCGATGTGATCGAGAAGTCAATTGAAACCGTTGCCCCATCTGCACGAATCATTGTACCATCTACCATCTGAAATTCACCTGACTCGATTGCCGACTGGGTATTTCTGTAGACATGCAGTCCGCCCTCAACTAAAAAGATACGCGGGAGATAAATCTTCTGGTTGAAAATTTCAAAATAGTCGTGATCAACCACTTTTCCCATCACGTCGATTACAGGTTCATTATTCTCTGATGAATCTGCTGCCAGCAAGTTAGGATTTAGCACCAATAAAAATAGAAGAGCAACAACAACGCGACGCACTATTTGGGTCATTACAACAGCTTATTTAACCGACTGGTTGGTTAGTTTTTCGTTCAGTATGATCATATCGATTTTAGAATGGAAAATATAAGAAATTAAGAAGCTAACAGTAAAGCTTAAATGATCAAATTTTCCGGAAGTTATTAATAACAAAAATAAGCCCAATACAATCAAGAAACGAACAAAAAGACCCACAAAGTAATACCGCATGATGTACTGTTCGCTAATCTTCTTTGTTAAAAGAGCCATTACATAGTGAAGTACCACTGCGAGAAACCCCAAAAGATATCCCGCTGCCCAACCGGACGATGCGTGAGACGGTAACAGCAAAAAGACCACAAAAAATAGTGCCGCAAAACTGATTAAAGCTATAGCTATTTTTGACTGGAAAGGGTTAGACATCTTTTCACTCTGATTTGTTTAACTTCCGGTTTAACCTTATCAGCATTACTACCAGCATAAGCATAGCCATCAATACACCGCCCAGGATAAACCAGGGACTTGTATCATATTTTGAATCGATCCAGAAACCAATCAGAATGGGTGCACCAATCGTAAATGCTATCTCGGAACCCAAAGTGAGATACTCAAGATACTTTTTCAGCTCTTTGTCTTTTAGCAAATTTATTTGCCTTCTTGTGTTTTAAATTTGGCAGATACCTTATTCTCCGCTTCATTCACTTTGGCTGTCACCTCAACACCCATGTGGCAGGAACCATTTATCTGGGCACCCTCTTCTACGACAAGTGTTTTGGTATAAATGTCGCCATTAATGATTGCAGTTTGGCGAAGATTCAGTTTGCCTGATACACGCAAATTACCCTCAATTTTTCCGGCAATATCGGCGTCTGTTATCCGCGCATCACCCTTCACAACACCGGTTGATGTAATGATTAATTTCCCTTTTGAAATTGCTTCGCCTTCAATTTTTCCGGCAATACGAATATCGTTTTCAGAGTTAAGAGTTCCTTTTAAATTGGTTCCTTCACTAATCATATTTAGCGAGGGTGATTGTGCTGAACTTGATCCATTCACTTTTTTTGCGGTTTTGTTGTTAAACATAATAATTGAAATTAGTTAATTAAATACATTTTCGGGTTCTGAGGTACACCGTTTCTCCATATTTCAAGATGCAGATGTGAACCTGAACTTAGAACGCCCCTGTCACCTATCTTTCCCAAAATATCTCCTTTTAAAATAAAGTCGCCCTTTTGTTTCGTAATTTTTGCACCGTGTTTGTAAACACTCATAATTCCATCGGCATGCTGCAGGTAAATAACATAACCATAGTTAATTCTCCAACCCGAATTCACTACCGTTCCATCAGCCAGCGCCCTGAACTCTGTTCCTGGACGGGCAGCGATGTCTATTCCATAGTGACCTTTTTCAGACGAATATTCCTGGGTCAGTGTTCCTGAAATCGGATAATTTGCAGGGAAATCCGGTATAGTGCCCATTCTGCCTGAAAGGATAATCTCATTTTGAGAAAGCATTTCATAAGCATTAATAGCTGGTGAGCTGCCTGCACGGCCTATGCTACCCTGACTGCCATTATCGGTAAAATCGGCCCGGTACTGCACATTAAACACTGTATCACGCGATGTTCGCAACACTTCTCTCATATCCTGCAGCTGCATATCCCTGGAGGCAAGCGAATCTTGCAGCGATGCAACGCGCTCGCTAATTTCCAGAACGTTGTTGCGCAGCGATAGATCCTGCTGATGCTGATATAGTGAACCTAAGGGTGTAGCAAAGAACATCACAATTGTGATTATAACTGATATCAGTACAACCAGAAGCCCTATTTTAATAATGTCGATAGAGCGCAGTTTGAAGGAGCTTGAACCATCCGGGTTATGTTCATCAAGTACTACAACCGTAACGTCGCCGTCACGCTCAGAGAATATTTTTTTAATGAAATCCCACATAATTAACTCAAATTGAATCGATTCATATATAAAAGAGAGTTACATGCAGGGTTTGTTACTGTAACAATTAAGAAACAGAGTAGTTTGGTGCCTCTTTGGTAATCTGCACCGAATGTGGATGACTCTCCCTGTAACTTGCAGCAGAGATCTGAACAAACTCAGCTTCCTTAAGTTCTTTTATAGAAGGGGAACCAACGTAACCCATTGCCGCTCTAAGCCCACCCACCATCTGGTGAACAACTTCACCCAAATATCCTTTATAGGGCACACGGCCTTCTATTCCTTCAGGTACCAATTTTCTAAGATCGTCTTCAACATCCTGAAAATAACGGTCTTTCGAACCTTTATCCATTGCGCTGATGCTGCCCATACCCCGATACGATTTATACTTCCGCGACTCATAGATAATGGTTTCACCGGGGCTTTCATCCACACCTGCAAACATTGATCCCATCATAACAGCGTCGGCACCGCCGGCAATTGCTTTTGGAATATCACCGGTCTGTTTAATGCCTCCATCGGCAATCAGGCCAATATTATTTTTGCTTGTAAACTCCGCAACCTCCATAACCGCAGAGAGCTGAGGTACACCAACACCGGTTACAACACGTGTGGTACAAATAGAACCGGGCCCGACTCCAACTTTTACAACATCGGCACCGGCCTCAACAAGAGCTTCGGCTGCAGCACGGGTTGCAATATTGCCCCCAATCACATTCAGATCTTTATACTTCGACTTGATCTCTTTAACCATCGCAATCACCCCGGCAGAGTGCCCATGGGCAGTATCTACAGTGATCACATCCACACCCGAATCTACCAGCGCATTTACGCGATCCATGGTATCCGGGCTTATACCTACTGCGGCCCCTACCCTTAACCTGCCCATTTCATCCTTGCAGGCGTTGGGAAAGTTCATTTTTTTCTCAATGTCTTTAAATGTAATCAACCCAACTAAGATATTATTCGAATCTACAATAGGAAGCTTTTCTACTTTATACTGCTGCAGAATCTCTTCGGCCTCTTCCAGGTTGGTATTCGCTTTTGCAGTGATCAGGTTGTTGCGGGTCATAATGGTTCCCAACTCCTTGTCTACATAGTGCTCAAACCTGAGATCCCGGTTAGTAACAATTCCAACAAGCCTGTTGTCGGGTTCAACTATTGGAATTCCCCCAATCTTATGTTTCTTCATCAGCGCCCGGGCATCTTTTACCGTTGCTGTTGAAGGCAGCGTAACAGGGTCTACAATCATTCCACTCTCGCTCCTCTTAACCAGCCTTACATGCTCAGCCTGATCTTCGATCGACATGTTCTTGTGCAGCATGGCTATCCCTCCTTCACGCGCCAGCGCTATCGCCATACGATATTCCGAAACTGTATCCATCGCAGCACTAATAATGGGCACGTTAAGTGTTAATGTGGGGGTTAACTGTACTTTGGTATCAACATCGCGTGGTAAAACCTGAGAGTGTGCGGGTACTAAAAGAACATCATCGTAGGTTAACCCCTGTCGGGTGATTTTGGAGAAGGGGGAGTTATTCATGGAAAAAATTCGCTTCGTTTACGTTTTGGTAAAGATAACAAATCATTCAGAACTTCTTTACCCCGATTAGGGATTAATTCACATCAAGCCGTTTACCTTTAAAGCCTGTGCCGCTGTATCCAGTGTACACACACCGTCGATATAACTATTTACCCAAAAATCAACGCTTTCACGCCTGCGCTGAATATGCGGGCAATTTGTTGAATAGTTTCCGTGAAGCTCATCAATATACCCTTTAACATCCTCTTCGATGTTAAGTTTGATTTCGTTGGGCAACTCTTCCCAGCCAAGCATGGCAAACATCTGCTCTATCTGAAGATATTCGGCTTCCGCCTTATGAAAGATGGAGAAAAGAAGCGGCTCGGCTTTGAATGAAGTGGTGGTCTTAATAGCTGAATTATTCATTGTGATCAGGTTTGTTTTAATGTTTGATCACAATTTACAAGGCGGGTGTGACAACTAAGTGTCACCCCTAAAAAAATAATTTAAAACTGAATAATCCTGCTGTGACCTGCATTAAATGGAGAGAATAATACCCTAGTGTTAAGTCAAATATGAAATGTCGGTCAAAACCTCAGCACCCACTGCCCCTAAGGGATGCCTATGGGGGATCTGACAGCGTTGCTTTGGGATCGCGCATAGGTGAAATCCGTGATTCAGGGTCGGTGGACTTTTCGCCAACGCTGACAGAAACCCGCAAAAAGCGCGGGAATGCTGTCAGGTTTCAACCGTCACTTTATTTAAGATTGACTTAACACTACAGGCCGGCACGCTGAAATATTTCATCCACCCTTCGGGTGTGATAATTCAAATCGAATGCGCTTTCTATCTCTTCGGGTGACAGATTATTTTGGATGGTAGTATCCGCCTCTACCAATTCACGAAACGCTCTTTTCTCCTCCCACGCCTGCATCGCCAGCGGCTGAACCCTGTCGTAAGCGGCTTCTCTTGACAAACCTTTTTCAATAAGCATCAAAAGAAGTCGCTGTGAGAATACCAGCCCGTGTGTCTTCTCCATGTTCTCTTTCATATTCTCAGGGTATACCATCAATTTTTCGATCACACCCGAAAAGCGATGAAGCATGTAGTCGAGAAGAATGGTGGCATCCGGAAGTATAATTCGTTCAACGGATGAGTGAGAGATATCTCTTTCGTGCCAGAGAGGCATATTTTCATAGGCTGAAACCATGTATCCACGCAATACACGGGCGCACCCTGTAATATTTTCAGAGCTGATTGGATTACGCTTGTGAGGCATGGCTGATGAACCCTTCTGCCCTTTGCGAAAAAACTCTTCGGCTTCACGCAGTTCTGTACGCTGAAGATGGCGAATCTCCACGGCGATCTTCTCCAGGGTGCCGCCAATCACCGCAAGGGTGGCCATGTAGTAGGCGTGCCTGTCGCGCTGAAGAGTTTGAGTGGAAACAGGTGCCGGGCTTAGCCCGAGCAGCTCACAGGTTATTTTTTCAACCTCGGGCGGAATATGAGCGAAAGTTCCTACCGCCCCTGATAGTTTACCAAACTCAACATCAGCTGCAGCTCTTTCAAAACGATCCATGTTACGCTGCATTTCAGCATACCAAAGGGCACATTTGAGGCCAAAAGTTGTAGGCTCGGCGTGCACGCCATGCGTGCGTCCCATCATCACGGTTAGTTTATGCTCGTGCGCTTTATCAGCCAGGGCTTTATTAAACCGATTAAGACCGGTTCTCAGAAGTGTATTTGCCTGTTTCAAGCGGCAACCATTGGCTGTATCCACAACGTCTGTGGAAGTAAGCCCATAATGAACCCATTTCTTCTCCTCGCCCAGCGATTCGGAGACCGACCTTGTAAATGCAACTACATCGTGACGGGTTTCCATTTCAATCTCTTTAATGCGATCAATATCAAAAGTCGCATTTTTATAGAGTTTCTCAACATCCTCTGCGGGAATTTTCCCGATTTTACTCCACGCCCTGCAGGCTGCAAGTTCAACGTCGAGCCAGGCTTGAAAATGGTTTTGTTCAGACCATATGTCGGTCATCTCTTTTCTCGAATAACGCTCAATCATAATAATTTCTACTGTACAGGTATTTTGATATAGGTTCCGGCTCTGATAACATCATCCATGTAAACCTGATTCATAATTGCCACGTCTTCTGCTTCGATATCCATAGGCAGTTGTGATGGCAGTAAGTTACCGAACCGTGTATCTGTTTCAACCCGGGTAACTCGTAGGCGAACCGGTTCTATATCCAGAATGCGCTGGTCGGTTAACCGGTCGAATGCATTTGTTACGGATGAAAATGTGGTGCTGTAGCGTTCAAACTTTGCCTGTTCTGTATAGTTTATAAAGCGGTACACCTTATTGTCATATTCAACTGCATAGACATTCACCCCAAGTGTACCCCCCTCTTGCTGCACTGTGAAATCGGCTTCATATGCCGGCCACTGTCCGCTGCTTTGAGTTTCAGCCTGACGCTGAAGTACAAAACCATCCTCTGCAATTAACTGCTCAACTGACTGCCGGGCTGTTGTTGATTCAGAGTCGATTCTTAAAATCATGATTGCATCCCCGTCCGGATTCACATACACCACCTGGGAGGGTTGGTTAATTACGCGCCATCCCTGTGGAACAGGAAACTGAAACTTGAGATCCGGATGAACAAACCGGTTTTCATCTACAAAACCATTCCTGGGGTTCTCTCCGTAAATAATACCATCGAGCATCTGCATATATGCTTCGGTGTTTCGGATGGTTTGTTCGTAACCTTTCTCTTTCCACTCATCAGCCAGCCTGGGTATGGTAGTTTCCCTTTCTCCTGGATTGGGGTGGCTTGATAGCATGTTTGGAATAGACTGGCCCGATTTTTCTGACATTCTCTTAAGGCTTGTAAAAAAAGCCGCTCCTTCTGCCGCAACAAATCCGTTCATCGCTGCATACTCCACGCCAAGGCGATCAGACTCCCTTTCTGCATCCCGGCTATAGCTAAGGAAGAGAAACTGCGCTGCCTGGCTGCTCAGATTTAAAATAGTTTCACCGGGCAGACCAAGCAGTTCCTGACCCAGAATTGCCCCCCCGATTATGGCAACCTGACCTATGGTTTGCTGCAAACCTCTCTGCGACGCATGGCGGGCGGCAACGTGGCCAATCTCATGCCCCTGCACTACGGCAAGCTGTGCCTCATTGTTGAGATGAGCCAGTAAACCTCTTGTTACGTATATATATCCTCCCGGCAATGCAAAAGCATTTACCACCGGGCTGTCTAAAACACGAAATGTGAATTCGGCCTCACGAAACTGCCTTGCTGTATCTTCACGCCTCATATGGCTTACTGCGAGCACTTTCTCACTTAAATCAATTACATATTTCTCTATTTCAGAATCATCATAAATTCCATATTGCGAGACAATCTCCCTGTCAACATCCTTGCCTATCTGAATTTCCTGTTGCCACGAATAGGCAAAAGCTCTTTTCTGTCCGGAAACCGGATTTTGCTGGATTACGCATGATGATGAGACCACCATGAATGCTACAAATAATACGATATGTGATGTTATTCTCTTCATAATTACTAAACTTGGTTTAACATAGCAAAAGGTACAATTTTTTACCGGTATTAGTCGATTTTATATATTACTTATACCTTGGAAGGTCTTACATAATTATCAGATCTTCTTCTCCACTCATTTGCTCAGTTAACATTTTCAAATGCTTGTAAATCAATATCATCGAGTACGAGTCGAGTGCACAATAGCGTTTAAGCTGTTCAGGTAATTCTGCAGATTCTTCTTTCGTCAGGAGGTCACTCTTCATGGATATGTAAGCATGCATTGCGTTTTCACCATCATCAATCGCGGTCACATCATCCTGAATCTGCTTGTATGGGTTGTTACTTTTCGTATCATCTTCCGGAAAAAGATTAATCTCCTTGTCGAAAATCCTAACCGTTTTGTCTGTGTTGTGAGAATTTTCTTTCTGCCACTTTAAAATACTTTTCAACACCTGCTTTAGCCCCAGGCTTCCCTCCAGTTTGGAGCTGAAATATGCATCACGGATAAGACTGCTTATATCATAAAACCGGTTATCTTTTGAACTATTGCCTCCAAGTAACCTCTTTAGCCTGTCAATCTCATTTTCATTTTTCATGGAATTACGTTTCATCTCCGCCAGCAACTGTCGAACTCCTTGCACTTCAAATGGTGAATATTGTACAATTGTTCCCCGGTAAATGTCTTTAACCCCGGTAAGCGAATGTATGAATCTATGGTGAGGATGACCGGAGCTGCTATCCTCATCGAGCCAGTTGGCCTCTTTAATCTCTCCGTTTTCATAGAGCGTATGGCACGAATATTGAAAATAAACCGGCTTATAGGGCCCATCACCCCTGTTCATGGGCAAAGCGTACGTAGCGGCTTCAAAGTCAATAAAATGGAGGGGGTACTCTAAATCATCCAATTGCTTTAAAATGGGCTTGGCCCATAATGAAGGAACAGATTCACCTTTGGCTTTTAATAGCTGCAAAACCCTTCTCTGCTGAATCGTGATCTTTGGCCCGCCATATTTTTGAACCATTTCGAAAGAAGCAAACTGATCCGCATAGGGCACGTTTTCCTGGTAATAGTGCCCATTATTCGTATCAATTTCATTTCCATGGCCAATCAACTCAAACACATGTCTTTCCGGGTTATTCAATTCACTTTCAACAAAAAACCGGCTCCAGCACCCTTCTGTTCCGGAGGGGCTGCGCCTTCTGTAATCACACGAGCGACAGCCGCGGTGTATCTTAATATTCAGGATATTTCCTTCACTCCAGTCCCTGCTCTCCATCAGTTTGAGTGTGTCGGCGATCGATTCTCCGGCAATTGTTTTGTGAGCAATATTTTCGGGCACAGAGCTTATCAACTTCTGAACTCCTTCCGTGGCATCAACCATTGCAAAAAGCCTGCTGCAGTTCTCAATAAATTCGGGATCAGTGTCTGCATCCCTTGCAGTTTTAGCTTTTTGGAGAACCGAATCGGTTGTAGCCTTGAAATCGCGCTGGGGAAAATAGAACTGTGCGAGAAACTCCGCTCCCGGATATAATCGGCGCAACACTTCAGTGCGGTATGCCGCTTTTAAAATGTAAGAGGTTGTTGTCCTGCTTTTTTCTTCACCCCTTATCTTATCAGATTGAGAGCGTTTTCTCAGTTTTCCGTGTATCTGAATAATTGTAAACTGCTCACCCTTTTTTTTCAGAATTGGAATTCTTGACAGAAATGGCCCTGATTTTATCACTGCTCCACAGATTGTAACCTCATCTTCAAGGAGCCACGCTTCTGTCTCCTTCAATGCGGTTTGGGTATCATCCGATGTAAATTTTCTGTTCTGAAACTGAACCGCTACCGCATCTCTCAACTGCAGTTTGTTTCTATGCTTGAATGGCAGATATGTTCTAGGCTCTCTATTTTCGTCTTGATGGTGATATAGCTTCAGCGGACAGGTGACAAATTGCTGAAAAAGATTGTCGGTTATATCCATTATTTATTCAACTATCCTCATTCAAGAATATTAACTTCAGGAGTTAGTTGTATGCCAAATTTCTCCATTACAGATTTACGTATTCGCATTGCAAATTCATAGATCTCTTCACCGGTTGCACCGCCATGATTTACGATAACCAGGGCCTGATTCACATAGGTACCAACATTCCCCTCTTTTTTACCTTTCCAGCCGGCCTGTTCAATTAACCATCCTGCCGGGATTTTAATTCTTCCGCCGGGCGCCGGAAAAGAGGGCATTTCAGAATATCTCTTTTTCACGTTTTCAAACATGCTCTTCTCTACCACAGGGTTTTTAAAAAAGCTGCCTGCATTGCCCAGTAAAGAGGGAGATGGAAGTTTTGACTGCCGGATGGATACAACCGCATCAAATACATCCTTAATCAGCGGCTTTATGATTTGATGTTCAAGAAGCCAATTTTTAAGAGCATAGTACTCTGCGTGAATCAAATGAGGTTCCTTGTTAAGCTTCAGGGTTACAGATGTTACAATTGCCTTCCCCTTAAGCTCCCTTTTAAAGATACTGTCGCGATATCCGAACTGACATTCATCATGAGAAAAAGTTTTGAAGCTTTTTGAATCGATTAAAAAAGCTTCCAGCTGTTCAAAAACCTGCTCCAGTTCAACTCCATACGCCCCAATATTTTGAATGGGGGCAGCACCCACTGTACCGGGTATCAGAGCCAGATTCTCAATACCGCCAAAATTCCGGCTAACAGCCCATTGAACCAGGGAGTGCCACTCGACTCCGGCTCCGATTTTTACCAAAACATGGCTTGTCGATTCCTGCCGGATCTCGATTCCGGGTATTGACACCTTTAGAATTGGCCTGGAGGGATTCGATTTCAATAGAATATTACTACCACCCCCAATTACGAACGGATTAAACTCTTCAAAAAAGCTCTCATCAGCCAATTTGAGCAACTGATTTTTATCCGATATCTCAACAAAAGTGTTCGCTGTTGACTCCACACCAAGGGTGTTCATCGCCCGGAGATTTACATCCTTTTTAATTTCAGGTTTTGTGAAGTTCTCTTTAGAGACTGATGGCATGTAATTTAATTAAGCATCCGTTTTAACTTTTGCCTGAGCATCTAGTTTCACTCTAAGCTTTTTAACCCTGTTTTTTAGAACGGAATGAACAGTGAGCTCAAGATTTTTATAGTGAAGGCGTTCTCCCACATTTGGAATTCTTTCTGTTAAGTGATAGACAAGTCCGCCAAGTGTTTCAAATTCATCATCATCCGAACTTATTTCTGTACCAAGTATATCGTCCAAATCGTCAAGATCAATTTTGGCATCAAAGATGTAAACACCATTTTTAAACTTCTTATAGAGCTTCTCTTCCTGTTCATCATACTCATCACCAATATCCCCAACAATCTCTTCCAGGATATCGTCGAGGGTGACAATGCCTTCGGTACCTCCGTATTCATCCACTACAATAGCAATGTGCGTCTTTTCGTGCTGAAAGTCTCTCAGCAGATCATCAAGCTTCTTTGTTGAGGGAATGAAAAGTGCTTTTCGGGCAATCGTTTTCCAGTTAATAGGGCCATCAACCAAATCCGTATTGATATAGGGAAGCAGATCCTTGCTATATATAATTCCTAAAATGGTGTCCAGGTCATTTTCAATCAGAGGCATTCTCGAGAGCCCTTTTTCCCTAATAAGTTCAATCACAGCGGGGAGTGTTGAATTGACGGGAACGGCTACAATATTAACACGTGAAGTCATAATTTCACGAACGGTAATGTTACCGAATTCGATTACGTTCTCGATGATTTCGCGTTCATCACCTTTAATGGACCCCTCCTGTTCACTCATTTCAGCCATCGTTTTGAGATCCTGGGCCGTCATTCTGCTATTTGGCTTAGGTAACGTTTTCTCAAGGCTCATGGTACTCTCTGCAATCAGCTTGGAAATCGGTGTAAGTAAAACAAAATTCAGATAGATAAAGCCGGACATCTTTCTCGACACCTTCAACGGATTGTTTATCGCTATCATTTTTGGTGTTATCTCACTTAGAATTAATATCATAAAAGTGAGCACGATAATTTCAAACGTATAAACCGCTACGGGAGGAAATCCATAATAGGCTGCTGCCTTTCCGGCCAAAACTGCGGCCATAACCGAGCTTAAAACATTTGCAAACGTGTTGCCAATTAGGATAGTTGCGAGCAACCGACGGGGTTTTTGCAACATTTTCAGTATCCTGGAATCTATATTTCCACGGTCTGATTCCGGTTTAAGTTTGTCAAGCTGATTAACGAGAGAAAAGAAGGCAACCTCTGAACCTGAATAGAGTGCACTGATCAGTAATCCCAGAACCATTACAGCCACCTCAATTGAGATCTCTGCATAGCTGATTGTATCCAGTGAATCAGCTGCTAACAATATAAATTGGTTCAAAATAAATAATACCGGGTTACTTGGAGGGTCGTCAATTGTTTCCAAGAAATGAGACTTAATTAAAAGTTTAGATTATTCAGTTATATGAATAAAAAAGGTGCCGGTCAAATTTTGAACGGCACCTGTAAAATTTACGAAAGTTTACGTAATGATATGTGAAGTTTCCTTTTAGAAGGGAAGATCATCGTCCATATCATCAAAAGAGTCGTCAATTTCAACCGTATTTGCGGCTGCCTTCTTGTTGTTTTTTGCCGGCGCACTGCTGCCACCGGAATCTCCGCGACTGTCGAGCATCTGCATGTTTAATGCTTTAATCTCGGTAGTATACCGTTTCTGACCATCTTTATCTTCCCATTCACGGGTTTGAATCGGACCTTCAAAATATGCCAGTGATCCTTTTTTAAGGTACTGCTGACAGATTTCTGCAAGTCTGCCCCAGGCAACAATTCGATGCCACTCGGTATTTTCCTGAAGCTCTCCATTTTTATCTTTATACCGCTCAGTTGTAGCTACACTTATGGTAGCAACTGCAGTGTTTGATTGTGTATAACGCACATCGGGGTCTGCCCCGAGTCTTCCTATTACCATCGCTTTGTTTAATGAACTCATGTCGAATCCTCAATTTTTGATTAGTGTTCTATTAGTAAGAACTGAAATATTCAAATCCCTTACAGAATTTTTTTTCAGATTGATAATTTTTTTATCGAAGGGCGCTTTCAAGTTCCAGGGAAGCATCACTGTTTGCATCCCTGTATTTAATGATTATCGGGCATTGTGCCATTAAACCCTGCTCTTTTGCCCAGCCATTATTAATCGGGCGCGAACCCGGAATAACAACAGCTCTTTCAGGAATAGGCGCCCCTTTTCCAAGCATTTTTTCATTCACGCAATCGTAAACCGGCACCGATTTTGAAAGCGTGACGCCGGGAGCAATCACGGCACCTTTTTTTACCAGGATGCCCTCTACAATCACTGCGCCGGCACCTATAAAACAGTCGTCTTCAATTACAACCGGGCTCAAACCCACAGGTTCAAGTACTCCGCCAATCTGCACTCCGGCTGAAAGGTGTACATTTTTCCCAATCTGTGCACAAGATCCGACAAGTGCATGGCTGTCTACCATTACACCTTCATCAACGTATGCGCCGATGTTTATGTATGCAGGAGGCATTATAATAACACTTTTTGCAACAAATGCCCCTCTTCGAACAGAAGACCCTCCGGGAACCAGTCTTACACCATCTTCAGAGTTGAACATGCGGGGCGGTATGTTATGTTTATCTACAAAACCCTCATAGATTCCACTATAGTCTACATTCTTACCCCCCTTAAAGGCTTCAAGTATCGCCTTTTTTACCTCTACATTTGCCTTCCAGGTATCTCCATCCGGATTGGCTGACCTGATGGTCCCTTTTTCAAGTTGATCTAAAATTGTTTCCCAGCTCATTATTCAGTCAGTTTGAGTTTTATACCAGTTTATAATTTGTTTGTCAGCCTCCAGGAGCGGATCCGGTGAAGATATCTCCTTCTCTGTAAGCGGGGCCCGAAGCGTCGCATTCTGTATCAATCCCTTCTCTTTTAACAACACTTTAACAGCCACAGGGTTGGGTGCCGAAAAAATGGTTTCAACTGCCTGTTTCCAAATTGGAAACAGGTATTTTGTATCGCCATTCAGAGATTTCTCCACATAACGCTTTGTCTCTGTTGGCCAGATATTTGACGCAACCGAAACCAAACCCTTGCATCCTAAAACCGCCATGAACGGCAACAAGCCATCATCGCCGCTGTAGAACAATATATCAGGACATTTTTCCCGAAACTCCTGGTAATCCGCAAGGCTTGCACCCGCCTCTTTTACAGCCCAGAAATTTTTATGATTTTTAATTTCATTCAATACCTCAATGGTTATTTTCACCCCTGTTCGAGAAGGGATGTTATAGACCATACACGGTTTTCCGGCAACATCCATCAGGTCATTAAACCAGGCTTTTTGCCCCTCGTTGCCCGGTTTTGAGTAGAGCGGTGCAACCAGCAAAAAAGCATCAATTGCCAGCGTGTTGCAAAACCGAATCCACTCTTTTTGCGTTTCGAGGTTAAAACCGCCAACGCCAACCATAACCGGAACATCCGGCTTTAATTGAGCCACGAATTGAACCGCCTCTTTCTTCTCTTCGACAGTTAATGCAAGACCTTCTCCGGTGCTGCCGATCAGCAAAACACCGTTACCTGCATCGGCCTGTCTTATCACCATTTTTTCTAAATCTGCATAGTTAATGCTCCCATCACTATTCATAGGTGTGATGAGCGCTGTCCATAATTTTACATTTTTCATAAAATCTCCTTAAACGCGCGGTCAAAAATTGAAGAGAAGGGATAGACGCCCGGGTCGATGTGCGGATGTTTCAGCAGGTATTTTGCGGTCCAGATCGCTCCTTCGGCAAAAAGATCACGGCTGTGCGCTTCATGCTTCAGCCAAATTGATTCGTTTATAGTTTTAATGTGAAGGCTGTGAATACCTTTAACATCACCCTGACGATCTGATGAGATAGACGGATCCTGTGCCAGCCACTCTTTCCAGGAAAGTGCTGTGCCGCTTGGTGCATCTTTTTTGTCTTTATGGTGGACTTCATGAATATGAAATTCCGGATTTTTCAACAAATCTGCTCCCTTCCCCAGTATGCCGATAGTTTTCCTGATCAAATTCATTCCAAGGCTGAAGTTTGAGCCGATTACCCAGCGGGTTCCCGCTGCCTTAACCCTGCCGGGAAGGTCGGCGGGCCATTGATATCCGGTAGTACCCCACACTGCGGGTATTTTTGCCTCAAGCAATAGTTCAACAATCTCCCCGGCCGCTGCCGGCGATACAAATACAATGGCTATGTCTGCTTTGGAGCTGGAGAGTGAATCCACCGTTGGTTTGTTGTTGAGATTATAGGGAATCGCTTCATCACCCAACATATTCACCACAGCACTACCTGTTTTACCCGTTCCTATTACTGCAACTTTCATCTCTTAGTGACCAATAAATTTTTCATGAAGTATTTGTACTATCTTTTCAGCGCTGCCCTCGTTCACCAAAAAACACATGTTGTGAGAACTTGCTCCATGGCAGATTAAACGAATGTTAAAATCTTGAAGTGCTCCAAATACCGGGCCACTCAATCCTGATGTTGCATGCAGATTATTTCCAACCATGGCTACCAATGCTAAATCTTTTTGAATCTCTACCTGGCTGAATGATTTCAACTCATTAATAACAACCTCAGTGAGCATATCCCTGCCGGGTGCATTCACATCCGTATCAAGCGTAAGTGATACGCTTACTTCGCTGGTGGTAACCAAATCGACACTGATTTTGTACTTGGCCAGTACCTCAAACAGTTTAGCCAAAAACCCATGCCGATGAAGCATATCCAGGCTGTGAACGGTAAATAGCGTTTGATTTCTCCGCAGGCTTATAGCCCGTATAACCGGCTTGCTCCGCGTATCTTTCAATATCCAGGTGCCCGGTTTTTCGGGATGAAAGCTTGAACCTACATAAACCCTGATATTTTTTCGAACAGCCGGAACAAGTGTAGCCGGGTGAAGCACCTTCGCTCCGAAAGTAGAAAGCTCGGCAGCTTCGTCAAAGCTGATCTCTGTTAGTGGGCGTGCATCGGGCACAATTCTGGGGTCGGTCGTGTAAACGGCCGTCACATCAGTCCATATCTCCAGAACATCTGCATTGATCGCTTCAGCAAAGAGAGCTGCAGAGTAGTCGCTTCCTCCCCTTCCAATTGTGGTAGTGGTGCCCCCGGCAGTTTTACCGATAAATCCCTGTGTTACAAATCTTCGATTTTCAAATCTTGGAATGAGAATCTCATCAGCTCTCTTTTCTATTGCGGCCAAATCAGGCTCGGCGTTGGTATGAGAATGATCGGTGATAATTACCTCACGGGCATCAAGCCACTCTATTTTCGTATCATCCCCGTCCTCTTCATATAAAACCTGTGTAAATATCATAGATGAGAGTATCTCGCCATATGAGAGAATCAGGTCCTTCAGCTGTGGAGTTACCGTACGATTGGAGAGTGAAATTTCTTCCAGTTCATCAATTCGGGATGTAACGGTATCTAATACAGCCTCAGGTTCACGCAGTGAATTACAAATATCGAGATGACGGGTTCTTATTCCCGCAAGAATTTCTCTTTTTTCATCTAATAATGTGCTGTTGAAAAGCTTGGTTAGTTGGTCTGTGGTTCCTGATGTAGCACTTACTACAATTATTTTTTTGTCCGGATCGGATACAATAATGGCGGCACATCTTTTCATGGCCTCCATGTTTGCCATGCTTGTACCACCAAACTTGGCCACTTTTAATAAATTAGGCATTCTGTTAATTAGTTTTGAATCGCTTAAAGATAAGAAAAATGTGTTCTGAATCAGAACGCTTACTCTACACCAATGCTAAATTTTGAAATAACCGGATTCGAAAAGCTATTGCGAAAAACTTTCAGGTTATCTTCAGAAACAATTAATTACTTTAAATCGAAATGTAGATTTGTTTTAAAGATTTTGTATTTTGGGTAACTAAGGTAAAGGCGATGATCTAAATCGCTCAAAAACTGGAAGTTTAATTTTAATAGACCGGGTGATTATTCATGCCAAGCGGAAAGAAAAGAAAAAGAGCAAAAATCGCTAAGCACAAAAGAAAGAAGCGACTGCGCAAAAACAGACATAAGAAGAAGAAGTAAGCACACTTGCTAAACAATTTTCAAGGGCACAATTTTTTTGTGCCCTTTTTTATTTTCAGGCAGCTACAGATGCAACACTCTTGTCGGCAATTTTTATAATTCGATTAGCCTTATAGAGCAGATGAGTCAATTTTCGTTCCACGTAGTTATGCACTTCAAGCAGGCTTTTGTGGTCTTCCATCACAAATTGAAAGTAGGAGATAAGGTTGATAGCACTTAAGTATTTACCATCCTCATCGCCATCAATTTCTAAATGCCAGCGTGTTATAATTTCGTCGCTGGCCAGAAATTCATTCACCTCTTTGCTGACACTGCTCATCCACTCGCCTGCCCGCTGTATTCGATAATTTGAGTCACTATTCGATGGCAGAGGCTGAGACCTTTTCACGTCAAAATGCCAAACCAACTCAACGTCAATGGTTGGTTTGATATTTGAATTTGTTAAGTGTTTCTGCTTCAGTATGGGATGATCGTTCGTCCCGTTAAGCTGATTAGCTAAAATTGCTTCTCTGAATCGATCCCAGTCAAAATTGATATTTAATTGCTTCAGGTAGTTTGTGGAGTCGTTCAAATCAATTACTATCTCCAGTCCGGTAGCATTTATTTTAGACTCTTCCCATGTTTTGAACTTGACAACGTTGATGTTTCTCTTAATTAATGAGCTGTTTATTTTATTGACTACAGACTGAAAAATTGGATATTGCATAAGCACTTTTCCTTTTTTAAAAATAGATTTTCAAAGACTCTGATGAATAATTTTTATGTACTAATACATCTTACCAAATACTTAAAAAACAAATGTGTTGGAGGAAGCTTTCAGTTTAGCTACTCTCCCCACAAAGATATTTGGGAATGCTATATTGATTCTCACTCATCAATATATAGGATTATTTTCAGTACAAATTCAAGTGAAACTGCTCTTTTTCTCGATAAAGACCGACCTTCAAAAAAATCTAATGTTACCACTTTCTTTAACTCATTTAATAACAAGGTGATATCAAATTTCAAATTAGCTGAAAACGACCGCTTCATAACCATTGAATTTGAATCCGGTGAACAGCTTCTATTTCAGGTTTTTGGAAACAGACCTAATGTGTACCATGTTGCTGATGGAATTATTAAAGAAGCGTTTAAATCAAATAGTGAGCTGGAAGGCAGCAAAGCGCCCAAACCGAGAGCTGCTAAAACCGGATTTGATAAACCGGATGGAACTTCATCGCCAAAAAAAATCATTACAAGCTTAGATCCAAAATTTCCAAGGCATCTTATTGAGCCCGTAACAGAACACTATAAACTCCATGAAAAGTCGGTCGAAGAGATTCAAAGTATCGTAAACTCTTTGACAGATGCCATGAAAGAGAACCCTGAATTCAGGGTTCTTGAAGATGGCAATCTCTGCCTTGTACCCTCTTCACTGCTGCCGATTGAAAACCGTAAAACGTTCGATAATGTAAATGACGCCATTCGATTTACCTACTATGAAACATCCCGGGAACGGCGTTTATCATCTAAAATTCAATCTTTAAAACCGAGTATTGAGAAAGCCATTCAAAAAAATGAATCCACAATCAGCCAGTTATCCAAGGCCGATAAAGGGCTTGAAAGAGCTGAACAGTATGAACAGTACGGCCATATTTTAATGGCTCATGCCCATCAATCTGTGAACCCGGATCAGGAACAGATCACTTTGCCCAATTTTTATGATGGAAGTGAAACGGTTTCCATTCCAATTAAACCTACCATCTCAATTGCCGATAATGCAGAGCGGTATTACGATAAATCTGCTAAAGCAAAACGGAACGTGGTGGAATCGAAACGAAGGCTTAAGGAGATCCAAAAAGAGAACAGGGAATTGAAAGCACTCTTTGAATCATTAAACAGCATTGAGAAGATCTATGAGTTTGATGAATGGTACAAGGAGAACCAGCCGGATTTAAAAAAACTCGGCATACTGGCTAAAACCAAACAGGCTGAATCGTTGCCCTACAGGCAGGTTAAAGTCGATAATTATGAAATTTGGATTGGTAAAAGCGCTAAAAGTAATGACCGGGTAACCTCCGACGCGCACAAGGAGGATGTATGGCTGCATGCTCGCGGGGTAAGTGGCTCTCATGTGGTAATCCGAATGAACAACAATAAGGAGATGCCTCCCAAATCAGTTATACGCAAAGCTGCCGCAATTGCAGCCTGGAATTCGAAAGCCAGGGGAAGCAAGCTCGTTCCTGTAATCGCTACCAAGCGAAAATATATTACAAAACCTAAAGGTGCAGCACCGGGGGCTGTTCGGGTTCAGCGCGAGGATGTGGAGATGGTTGAACCCAAAAAATCTATCTCATGAAATCAGATCTTCTTTCAAAACCGGTATTTCTATGCGGCATGATGGGCTCGGGTAAATCAACTCTTGGCCAAGAGCTGGCGCGGGAGCTGGGTGTTCCTTTTTACGACCTTGACAAGTTAATTGAAGATGACCAGGGAAAGTCCATCCCTGAAATTTTTAAAACAGACGGGGAAGCCACATTCAGAACTGTTGAAGAGAAGTTATTAATCTACTATTCACAAACAATTGATGGTATTATGGCACTTGGCGGCGGCTCATTGCAAAACCAATCTCTTGTAGACCATTTAAAATTGAATGGTTGGCTTATTTTTTTAGACACTTCCCAATCCGTACTTTTAAAGCGTCTGAAACACAGCCGTAACCGCCCAATGATTTCAGCAGAGAATCAAACAGAATCTACAGAACAAAAAATTAAAAAATTACTTGCAGAGCGACGGCCGTTCTACACACAGGCTCACATTACCATTAAAACCAACGGTCTCTCCAAAAAGAAGATTACAGATCTTATTATCCAAAAACTGACCCTTTATGAGCAGAAAAACCATTAACGTAAAATCCAACTCCGGCACTTACGAAGTTGTCATTGGCTCCGGAATATTTGACGAGGAGATCGGGCGGATGGCTCAAAAAAGCAAGCACGATTCTCTGTTTTTGGTGATCGATGAAAATGTTCATACGCTCCACGGTGATAGAATTATTGCTGCTCTTAAAAAGCACACCACTGATCTTCACTTGATACGGGTGCCTCAGGGAGAAAGCAGTAAATCGATCTCTTTTTGGGAAAAGACAGTAGGATTTTTGCTCAACAATGGAGTTCGCAGAAACACACCGGTTTTTGTGGCAGGCGGTGGTGTAACCGGCGATCTGGGCGGTTTTGCGGCAGCTACTGCTTTACGAGGGGTGCCCTTATATCACATTCCTACCACCCTCCTAGCCATGGTCGATAGTTCCATTGGTGGTAAAACGGGGATTAATCACGAAATGGGCAAGAATCTGATCGGGGCATTCTACCAGCCGGAGCGCGTAATTGCAGACGTTGAATTTTTGAAAACACTCCCCTCTGCCGAATGGATAAACGGGCTGAGTGAAATTTTAAAATACGCGGCTATCCGGGATAAAACCATCTTTAACGATGCCGAGATCTTTTTTGATGAAAATCCGGCGGCAATAGATAATCTGAAACTGACCGATTTAATCTCAAAATGTGTTTTAATTAAAGCTGACATCGTTCAGCAGGATGAATTTGAAGGGGGAGTTCGTGCATTCTTAAACTTTGGGCACACGTTTGCCCACGCGCTGGAGCGCGCATGCGGTTATGAGAAAGTAAGCCATGGCGAAGCCGTATTCCTTGGTATGCTGGCCGCAGTGAAGCTATCGAATTTGACCGGAAGCCGGTTAAGCGATAACCATTTGCAAAAATTCTGTTCCCTGTATCACTATAGAGTATCAAAAGAAGAGTTATCTTACGAAGAGCTGATTCATAATATGGCGGCAGATAAAAAAAAGACGGACAGGTTTATTCGATTCGTTTTACTGAATGAGTGGCAACATCCCGTGCTTAAAACAGTTAAAGATAAAACACTGGTTCGTGAAGCTCTTACCGTTGTGCTCAATGAATTATAAATGTTCTCAATACCTAAACCTCACCTGCATCATTGATTTATCGCTGGTTATATAAACTTTGGAAATACTTTTGGATTACAGTAGGCACCTTGCTAGGTATTGCTATTGCCATTATTATACTTGCTGTGGCCGCTATGCAGCTGCCTCAAACCAAAGAGTATATACGGGCAGAAATTGTATCCACATTTAATAACCAGTTTGAGGGAGAGCTTACCATAGATGAGGTTCGCGGTTTTCTTCCGCTAAATGCCGAAGTTGCAGGCGGCAGACTATATGCACCCGGCGACACTTTAAAACCGGTATTCCGATTTGATGAGGCCTCCATAACCATTAACTGGTGGGAACTGCTTCAGCAAAACCTCTCCATAACTTCCTTCGAGGTTCAAAATCCGAAAATTTTTATTTCTGAAATTGATGAAGAACTGAATATCAGAAAAGCTTTTAAGCAAAGATCCGATCGTGAAGCATCTACACCGTTGGATAATGAAACGCCTCAATTTTTAAACCGGCTAAATATTTTCGCGCCGTATCTCAGCATTATCGACGGTGAGGTTGAGCTGGATGAATCCATTCGTTTTCCGGAGCAATTGGACATTGGAACACCTGTGATTCTTGAAAATGTAAATGCCACAATGTTTCTGGAAATTACAGACACCCAGCTTTTTGCTGATATCCTGAATATCAGCATAGATATCCCCGGCACTCAGCACGAATATTTTCAAAGCTCGGGGCAGTTTTACAGCGATCAGCACTATTTTGAGTTGAACAGATTTAGTATTGTCACAAATATTCTGGCACTGGATTTCAGCATTGAAGCAACCCCTGTAAATCTGTTTGCAAGCGACGTAGTAAAGCAGTTTCGTGAGGCTCAATACACAGCCGATGTTCAGAATGGAATACTTTCCACAACGTTTATTAAGCAGTTTCTGCCCGAATATCCGGACTTTGAAAACCAAATCGCATTTGAGATGAATGCCGAAGGAAATGTCAATGAATTCTATGTAGACCGAATTCAGGCATCGTTAGGTCAATCTTTTATAATAGTTTCGGGTGTTATAAACGATATGCTTAATTCCGGGTTTAGTTACAGGGCTCAATTGGAAAATCTTGTGCTCAATCCGGATGAAGCTCAATTTCTCTCCGGAGTTTATCTGAACGGCATCGAATTGGACAGATACGGAATCAGCACCATAAGAGGAGATCTTTATGGAGACCTTTCAACCCTGAACACTGACTTGAGGCTCAGAACTGATGCGGGATCTCTAAACTTCGACGCCTTTGCCGAGTTCAATGAAGTTATCGGTTATGAGTTCCTCACCGAATTAGACTCTTTAGATATTACTCCATTTATGGGTGACACCCTCTCTTCCACGGTGCTCGAGGGACGAATTGCAGGAAATGGATCAGGCTTCGATCAAACTGCAAAACTTAACACCTCCATTGATCTCGGTACAAGCACTCTGTACGGATACCGGCTTGAAAAAGTAATAGCCGAATTAGAGCTCGATTCCAGGCGGCTTGATTACTCCGTGCATCTTGAAGACGATATTGCCGAATTCAGAAGCAGCGGCTATTATATTCAGAATGATGAGTCGAGTACGCTTAGTGCAGACGGAAGCATGATGAATGTTGACTTTACCCGTTATACCGATTTTTTTGAGGCGGAAAGCACCCAGTTTAACGGCACATTCTCTGCTAATATTCAGGGGAACACTATAGAAGATATCTACGGCAGGATGAGCATAGAAATGTCACAATCGATGATAGGAGCAGACACCTTGAGGTCGCATCAGCTCTATGCAGATATCAATTCACCCGAAAACGCAAACCGCAGGCTTCGATTTACCAGCTCATTTTTTGATGGAGAGATGTCGGGTACTTTGTCTCCCGCCCTTATGCAGAACCTTGGAAAGCATTGGACCGAATACCTGCGCGAACGAATACGCGAGGAGATACTCTTTGAGAGCGAAATAGAACTTTTAGCTTTCGGTGAGGAAATCTCAGATGATCAAGATCCGGTAGCAGACGTCTCTTTAAACTTGTTTATAAAAGACCTTGAATTACTGCGGTTGTATCTTCCCGACCTGCCCGAATTGAACAGCAAGGCCAGAATTACAGCTTCGGTCAATGCAAATCGGGATAAAATGTCGCTCTCCGGAAATCTTTTTGATGAATATTTTCAGGTAGAGGGACTACACTTTGAAAATATTAACTCTTCCATGACTGCCAGTTTTAATCACCGCAGCTCGTTAAAAGAGAACAGCTCTGTGAATTTTCAGGCAAATTTTTCCGGTGCCGGATATAATCAAATGATTTTTGAAGAGAGTTTCTTAAACTTGTCGATGCGCAATGACTCACTTGAAGTAAATCAAAACCTGTTGAGGGATGATCAGTTATCATTTGAGTCGAAATTTCTGGGAGTGTTAAGCCCGGGGCAATTTCAGGTCCTTGTTAATGAATTTAACATAGGCACCCCCGAATACAATTGGGCCACTGTAGGCAACCCTGTTATCACCTACTCAGAGCGCCGGGCATTAACCATGCAGGACGTTGTATTAACCAGCGATAACGACCTGCTTGAAATTAACGGCACGTTCAGTGCCAGCCTGGAAGATTCGGTCGAATACAAGGTCAACAATTTTGATATTTCCAGAATATCCGATTTGATAGGCGGAAGAATAGAGTTTTCAGGTATAATGGATGGGGATTTTGTAACCCGATCTCTCACAGAAATACCCTCCATACAGGGAAATATCAACGTAGACGGGGGGCGCATAAATAACAGAGTAATCGGTGATCTTACACTTAACAGTACGTTTAATAGTACCGAGAACAGATTTGATACAGACATCAGAATTTTTACAGATCCGGAAAAATACAGTAGCTATTTCCAGAGAAATAACAATATAGGCCAGGATTTGCGGTTCAACGGATATTTTAAAATTCCGGATGAGGAGGATGATCCCGATACGGACCTCTTCTATTTTGATGCCGATCTGAGAGAGATTGATATGTGGATTGTAACCTTCATCGCACCGATGATCATAGAGGAGATGGAGGGAAATTCAAGCGGTACCGGTTTCATCAGGGGATCTCTTACCGATTACGATTTTGATGCTACATTTCAAGTATCGGATGTCTACGGAGTTCCTCTGTTTACAAACGTTGGGTATACGATAAGCGGAGAGCTGGATTTTAACCGTTCGGATGGACTCCTCTTCAGGGATGTTGACCTGCGGGATGGCAATGGAGGCACAGGCAAGCTCAATGGGCAGGTTGATCTTCAGGATTTTGCCCCAACCACGACAATCAACCTGACTCTCGACCTGAACAACCTTCACTTCATGAATAATCCGTATGATCCGGATGTTCCATTTTACTCATCCCTCTATGGAACCGGTCAGGCCAGAATAACGGGCACCAATTTCAACCCTCTTCTGCGAACCACTACCCCGGTGGTACTCTCATCCAACTCCAGAATTTCAATTCCGCTGCAGGAAGAGACCGAACTTGAACAAGATCGGCGGTTTATCCAGTTCGTGGATACATTTGATCTTGCACAGCTCGAACAGAGATTACGTGATGTAACAGAAGCTAATAGAAACGGTGATACACCTGAAGAGGAGTTAACTTTTATTGAACGATTTACGATGGACCTGCAATTTGCAGCCAATAATCCAATCAATGTTCAGCTCATATTTGACCCGGTTACCAACGAAATTTTGAATGCCAATGGTACCGGACAGGTTCGTATACTACTGGAAGATCAGGATGTTAGCATGTTTGGCCAATTTAATATCCAGGGCGGTGATTACCAGTTTGTAAGTGGTGACATTTTCACACGACGGTTTACTCTTCAGGAAGGCGGGTCTATCAGCTGGCAGGGCGACCTGATTGATGCCAATCTGAACGTAACTGCCATTTACAGAGCCAGACCGTCTGTTGCATCCCTGCTTCCATCTTCAACCGTTCTTATCGAGCCGGGGCAGCGAATTCCCGTTGAACTGGTACTGCAAATTGGAGGAACGATTACGGAAGTAGAAAATGATTTCTTTTTCAGGGTGCCCACCGGCATTGAGGGGACTCTCGATCCAACCATTGCCACTCAAATAAATAATCTGAATCAGAACGAAGAGGAAAAACTGATACAGGCCACAAGTATTCTGATCAGCGGCAACTTTCTGCCCTCATCACAGGCGCAGGGCCTTGGGCTGGGCGAAGGTTTCACCGGAACCGCAGCGGTTGTAAATCCACTTATAACCAGCCAGATTATCAATCCGCTGCTGTCGAACCAGATCAACTCACTGCTGCGAAGCGATATCACGTTCGACATCGATTTGAACCTGACGGCTTTAAACGAGGTGGATCTAGGTGTAGCCCTTCGTTTGTTCGACGATCGTGTTATATTACGTCGTGAAGGACAAATTACAGGTGAACAGAGTGATATTGGAGATCTTGGGGCAACATATAGAATAAATCGTACCTTCTCACTAACCGCTTTTCACCGGCAAGACCCGACCTTGTCCTATTCAAGCGGTGCAGGAGGAAGTTCTGAACGGCAAACCCAGGAGATGAACGGTGTTGGCCTGGAAGCCCGTGTTCAGTTTAATACCTGGCAAGAGTTTAGAAATCGGATATCAAATGCTTTCAGAGGCATTTTTGGTTTAAGTAAAAGAGAAGATGATCATGACGATGAAGTGCTGGAGACTATCGCAGAACATTAAATTATTACTATCAAATACTAAATATGAGTAAAGACAATCTAAGTACACTAGAGAAAAAAATTATTGAACTTTTAAAATCCTATCCGGATGCATCAATACCGGTACCACTTCTTATGGATGCACTCTCGCTTTCAAAAAAGAAAGGAGAAAAAAAACTCAAAGCATCCATTAACCGTCTAAAACAACATGGCCATATCCTGGTTACAAAAGGAAATCTGGTACGATTGAATGAAGTAGCTGAAAGTGATAAAAGCTTTGTAGTGGGTAAATTGGATGTTACCAGCCATGGCGATGGTTATGTAATTGTTGAAGGGCGTGATCAGGATATTAAAGTATCGCGCCGATTTATGGGTACGGCACTCAACGGCGATAAAGTGAAGGTGAAACTGATGGGGTATCACAAAAAGAGCAATAAACCCATTGGCAGAATTGAAGATGTTATAGAACGGGCAAGAAGTATATTTGTGGGCACCCTGGAGGAAGCAGCCAAAAATACCTATCTGATCAAATCGGACCAACAATCATCACGAGTTGACTTTTTTGTTGATCCGGAAGATTTGAACGGAGCAAAACCCGGAGAGAAAGTCACCTTTAAGCTTATTCAGTGGGACGATGTTCGAGGATATCCTCAGGCTGCAGTCATACAGTCGCTCGGTGATGCAGGAACCAACGAAGCAAATATACTCTCCATTCTTGCCGAAAAACAATTTGCCTCCGACTTCCCGCCTAATGTAGATGAATTCGCCGAACGAATACCCGAGCGGATCTCAGATGAAGTCATTGCCCGGCGCCGCGACATCAGAGATGAAGTTGTTTTAACTATTGACCCGGCCGACGCCAAAGATTTCGATGACGGGCTCAGTATTCAAATGCTGAATAATGGCAACTACTACCTGGGGGTGCACATTGCTGATGTGACTCACTACATGCCCAGAGGTTCAGAGCTGGATGAGGAAGCCTACGGACGCGGAACCAGTGTTTACCTGGTAGATCGCGTTATCCCAATGCTTCCGGAACGCCTCAGTAACGGAGTGTGCAGCCTTCGCCCAAACGAAGACAAACTGACCTACAGCTGTTTTATGGAGATAGCCCCTAATGGAAAACTTGTCAACTACAGCATTGAAGAGACAGTGATCCACTCCAAACAGCGATTTGTATACGACGAAGTTCAGGAAATCCTCGATGGAAAGGTGAAACACAAGTATATCAACGAACTCAAAATTCTGGAGAAATTAGCAAAAGTACTGCTTGAAAAGAGATTTAATGAGGGTTCCATTAATTTCGAAACGCCGGAGCCCAAGTTTGTACTTGATGAGAAAGGCAAACCGGTTGACGTAATCGTGAAAGAGCGGCTTTTTGCTCATAAACTGATCGAGGAGTGCATGCTTATGGCTAATAAAACAGTTGCCTATCATGTAGATACCCTTCGTAAGAACATCAGGGGCAAGAAGACCTCAAAAAATGATCACCCTTTTTTCTATCGGGTTCACGGGCAGCCAGACCTGGAGAAACTCAACAACATTCGTGAAACGGCCAAGCCGCTTGGAATTAATTTCGAGTTAAACGGTCAGGTTACAGCAAAAAAAATAAACTCCCTTCTGAAACAGGTTGAAAATACATCCCTCGAAAATATTATAAACGGGCTGATGCTCCGATCGATGGCAAAAGCAGAGTACTCGCCCAAGAATATTGGTCATTTTGGACTTGGATTTTCACACTACGCACACTTTACCAGTCCAATACGCCGTTACCCCGATGTGATTGTTCACAGACTGCTTAAACGATACAGCTCCGGAACAGCCGAGTACACATTTGATCAACTATTGCAAATAGGTGAACACTGCAGCGAAAGAGAGCGTTACGCTGTAGAAGCTGAACGTGATTCTGTTAAATTGAAACAAGTGGAGTACCTCTCAGAGCGTCTGGGGCAGACATTTAAGGGTACGATTAGCGGTGTAACTGAGAATGGAATCTACGTTCAGATAAATGACATATACTGTGAAGGAATGATTCGCGTTAGCGATCTTAAGGATGACTACTATGTGTATCATCCAAAAATGCACTGTTTAACCGGCAAATCGAAAGGAAAAAATTACCGCCTTGGAGATGCTATTTCGATAAAAGTAGTGCGAACAGACCTGGAAAAACGCCAGATCGACCTTGAACTATCAGGCTATTAACATAATACTATCAAATGCGTTTGCTACATAAAGTTTTGCTCACCGGTTTACTGACTCTGCTTCTGGGTACTGCTCTTACTGAGGTTCTGTTTGCCCAATATTTCTTTTTTGGGAAAAACAGGGTTCAATATGAAACCTTTGATTGGAGATATATTGAAACCGAACACTTCGACATCTACTACTACGACTCCAAGAACTATCATCTTGCTCAGTTCACTGCAGAAACGGTTGAAAGTTCCCTCAAACAGCTGAACGAAGATTTTGGTGACCAGTTAACCGATAGAATCCCTGTGATTATCTACGATTCTCACAGCGACTTTTCTCAAACAAATGTGGTGAGGCTGCCTGTAGACGCACAGGGTATTGGTGGGGTTACCGATAAGTTTAAAAACCGTATGACGCAGCCCTTTATGGGAGATTATGCGGATTTCAGGCGAACCCTTCAGCACGAACTTCTTCATGCTTATGTTAACGATATCTATTATGGAGGGTCGGTTCAGTCGATCATACAAAATAATATTCAGCTTGTTTTTCCTTTATGGTTTGAAGAGGGGCTGGCCGAGTATTTAGCACTTTACTGGGATACGCAAACCGATATGTTTATGCGTGATGCCGTACTGAATCAATACCTCCCCCCCATTCAGCAACTGAGTGGTTTTTTCGCCTATCGCGGAGGCCAGGCATTTTGGTACTACATTGCCGATCAATATGGCAGGCCAAAAATTACAGAGATCCTGCAGCGTATTAAAACTACCAGAAATATTCGTCAGGCACTTGTGCAATCACTTGGTCTTGAATTAGATGAGCTCTCGGAGCGATGGCTGGAATACTGGCGTCAGCGTTACTTCCCTGAAGTTGCAGAACGTCAGTCGCTGAGCAGCGTGGCCACACAGATCACCGGTAGTCCACAAAGCAGGTCGCGATCTTACAATACAAGCCCGGCAATCTCCCCCAGGGGCGACAGAATCGCTATGATCTCGAATCGCCGTGGCGTTTTTGATGTAATTGTCGTAGATGCAAACACCGGCGAACGGCTTAAAACGCTGATCAGGGGTGGAGACAGCCCGATGTTCGAAGAGCTCAATATCCTAAACCCAAATCTCTCATGGTCGCCTGATGGTTCAAAAATTGCGCTTTCAAGTAAATCGGAAGGATCGTATAACCTGGCAATTGTAGACTATGAAACCGGAAGATCGAATACCATTCGCTTTCCTGATCTGGATGCGATCGCATCTGTAGCATGGTCGCCCGACGGAAGAAAAATTGCTTTTGATGGAAACAGAGGGCCGTACCAAAGTATTTATGTTTACGAAATTGAATCCGGTGATTTTCAGGAGTTGACCGGAGACGTATTTACCGATAAGGAGCCTGCCTGGGGCCCCGACTCTGAATTTGTCTATTTCATTTCAAACAGGGGCGGAAACCTGCAGCCTCACACTGCACTCTCGGGATTCTCGATTATGCAGGATGACAGCTTTTATGAAACCGACCTCTACAGAATGCGGATTGGAAGCAATCGCATTGAGCGGCTTACCAACACCCCTAACTGGTCGGAAACTCAGCCTACACTTACCAATGACGGCCGATTATTATTCGTATCCGACCAGAACGGAATTCCCAATATTTACCAATATGACCTGAGCAGCCGAACGGTTTATCCTATTACTGATCTTCAGTCCGGCGTAATGCAGATCTCCATCTCTGCTGATGGCACCAGGTTAGCTTTCAATGCGCTTAACCGTGGCTTGCCGGATGTTTTCATGCTTCGCTCACCCTTTGACCGTAGAATGGACCGTCAGCTTACTCCAAACAGATGGGCTAATGAGCGGGCTTCTAAAACTCCGGGTGAAAGAGTACCGGCCATCGCTTACGCGCAGGAAATGATTCAAAACCGAACTCAAGGCAATGTGGCCAGTACCAGGTTTTTAAGAGATGCTCCTATCACAGGATTTGATAGAATGATCAGGGCTGAACCCGATACGACCGAAAATGATACCCTCCCCACAAGAGAGAGGATCGATTTCAGGAATTATCAATTTGGTGAAAGTGTAGTTCGCGATACCACCATTGAACTTCGCGACGATCCCCGAAAATTTGAACCGGAAGACAATTTAACGGAAGATGGCCTCTATCAGCCCAGGAAATACAGGCTTCAATTCAGCCCGGATTTCAGTTACGCTGCCGGACAGCTCAGTACCTACTACGGCACCTCAGCGTTTGCCTTTGTAACCCTCTCTGATCTTTTCGGTGATCACTCGCTTTCATTTGGATCTAATCTTGTATTCGATCTCAGGAACAGTGATTACACTTTCCAGTATGGCTATTTGAAGAATCGAACGAACTTCTTTACTTCATTTTTCCATCAGTCCAGAAACTTCCAAACCTTTACCGGAGAGTTACTGAGATTTAGAACATATGGTTTGACCGTAGACTTTCAATACCCTTTGAACAGATATCAAAGAATTGATTATGGAATCTCCGGAATCGGAATTGCAAGAGACTTTAGTTCAGTAAGATTTTCCCAAAATGTGAGTAATGAGAGCACCCATTTCCTCTATCCTCAAGTGACTTTCACCGGCGACTACACCATCCCGGGATTTATCACGCCTCAGGGTGGTAGAAGATACTCAGTAAGGCTTGCCGCAAGCCCGCCAATTGGGCCAGAAACACCGCAGTTTGCCACACTTCTGGGCGATTATCGCCGCTATATAGATCTTGGATCCCGATATTCGATTGCATTGCGCGGTGCCGGTGCCGTCTCATATGGACGTGACTCGCAAACTTTCTTTATGGGTGGTATGCTTGGATGGATCAACCAGAGATGGTCGGATGCTGAAATACCATTCGAGCGCCTTGCAGACACCTTCTTTACACTGCCTGCAACTCCGCTGAGAGGCCATGAATTCAATACCATATTTGGTGATAAATTCTCTCTGATAAATGCTGAATTCAGATTCCCCCTGTTTGCAGCTGTATTGCCCGGCCCAATACCCATTATTCCGCTTTATAATATCACCGCTGTTGCTTTTGTGGATGCCGGAGCGGCCTGGGGGTTTAATGTACCCTATTCAAGATTTAATGACGCACAGGGTAACCCAATTGTCTATTTTGAAAATCCGGCCAGCCTTGACTTCAAGGTCGGGGAAAAGCGAAACGAGTTCCTGAATCCACAGACTGGATTGCTGCGCGACGGACAACCGCAGGAAGGCGATATACCCGTGAACTTTGTTGACGGAGACATTCTGATTGGAGCCGGTTTTGGCTTAAGAACGATTCTTTTGGGACTCCCCTTCAGGTATGATGTGGGATGGCCCTACGGCAGAAATGGATTTGGCGGAAGTGCTATCCACTATTTCTCAATTGGCATTGATTTCTAAAAGTTGTGGATTGAAATTAAACATGCCTGAATAGAGCATCAGTAAAGTCCCCTCTTTCATTTTGAAGGCGGGGACTTTTTTATTTAGACAAAATAGCCATTCAAAAAAAAAGCCTTTCCACTTCATGAGTGAAAAGACTTTAAAAAAGATCAATAACTATTTAGGAAATGCCTTTAGTTAGCTGACTCTTTACCGGCAAATGCATCAAATACCATTAGCAGATCCTGAGCAACTTCTTCACGGGTTCTTCCTTCGATTCTGTGTCGGGGCACCATTGCTTTTATCTCGCCATCCACAAAGAATGCAAATGCCGGAGATGATGGCGGGTACTCGCTAAAAAATTCACGGGCTCTGGCTGTTGCCTCTTTATCCTGCCCGGCAAACACCGTAACCAGATGATCCGGTTTTGCTCCTGTCTTTTCAAGTGCTATGTTAACACCCGGCCGTGCATTACCTGCAGCGCAACCGCACACAGAATTAATCACCATTAATAGAGTGCCTTTGCTATATTCTTTCATGGCCCGATCAACATCCTCGGGAGTCTTGAGCTCTTCAATACCGAGATCTGTAAGCTCTTTTCTCATCCAGGAGGTATCAGGGCCTACTCCAAATCCAAATTGCATAATAGGTTTCGATTTAATTGCTAAATTTCATTTCATCAAATATACAGATAATTAACGACATTTTCGTACCGTTAGAAGTAGTAGATTCTTGACTTCATGCGGTTTATTCTGCCATATTTACACCAACCATAATTTATTTAAATGACGCATCGTTCTATTTCCGCTTTAGTTTTTCTATTTTTTCTTTTTTCAGGCTGTGGAAGCACAAATACATTTACACCGCATCAGCAGAGCTCTCCGCTCTCCATAGATGGCAGCTTATCGGATTGGGATACAAACCGGACTCTTTTTGAATCACGAAGCGAGGCAAATTATTATGCCAGTTTCGACGACGACTTTATCTATTTGTTTGTTGATATTAAAAGTCCATATAAAGACAGGGCGATCCGTCAATCCGGTTTTATCATCTATTTAAGTGATAATGAAGATCAACGAAAAAGAATTGGCGTCGGATTTCCAGCCGGCTCGTTTAACCTGCTTCGTGAAAACCCCGGTGCTTTCTCTTCTATGATTAGAGATAACGAATGGTTCTCGAAACCTGAAAACCGTGAAACACTTGAACGGCTCAGTGAAAACCTCTTTTCGCGCGTAATGATCGTTGAACGACACGACGGAAGCTCTAATCCCGAATACGGATTTGTGGAGAAATCTCAACTCGAAGTAGACGGAATTGAAATTGTCGCCAATACCGACAGCCGAAACCTATCCATTGAAATGAAAATACCACGCAATGGCTCATCTATTTTTGAATTTAGCGAGCAGCGGTTGTGGCTGGGATTTGCCATTGAACCTCCCAATTTCAGGCGACAAAATGAGAGTTCTTACTCCACCTCAAATAATAATCGTGATATGCATGGTACTCGTCAGCAGCGGGCACCCCGGCAGAATATGACAAGGGCTTTTGGCGCAATGGAGAGGTGGTATAAACTGGATATGAGCGAATAAAAAAGGGGTACTCCCTAAATAAATCATAGAGAGTACCCCTTACTTTCTCTTTTCAGAACTACCGAATTGGTAATCTATTTGGCAGCCTGATAGTTTTTTTCAACCTGATCCCAATTCACAACATCCCAGAATGCTTTCAGGTAATCGGGTCTTCTGTTTTGATAGTGCAGGTAGTATGCGTGTTCCCAAACATCAACTCCCAATATCGGAGTAAGACCGTTCATCAGAGGGCTGTCTTGATTTGGAGTTGAAAGTACTTTTAAACGGCCATCACTATCCACGCACAGCCATCCCCAACCCGAACCGAATTGAGATGTAGCTGTAGAAGAAAACTTCTCTTTGAAAGCGTCAAAACTTCCAAACTCAGCATCAATCGCTTTGGCAAGATTCCCTTTGGGTTGGCCGCCGCCATTGGGTGAAAGTGTAGTCCAGAAAAGTTTATGATTGGCATAACCGCCACCATTGTTGATTACTGCCTGCTTCTTCTCTTTCGGTACTTCATTTATACGCCTCAATACCTCTTCAATTTCAAGGTTTGCAAATTCATGGCCTTCAAGGGCAGCATTTAGTTTATCGGTATAACCCTGATGGTGTTTGCCATGATGAATCTCCATTGTTCGCGCATCAATACTCGGCTCTAAGGCATCGTGCTTGTATGGTAAATCTGGTAATTTGAATGACATGGTTGTTGTTAACTTTTTTAGATTATTATTTTCAGTTTTGTAACGCACTTATCTTCATAGCGTTACCTGTTAGTCCATCCTTAAAGATATAAGAATCTAAATAGCTAAAACGTTCCATCAAACTTTTTTAAAAGCATTTCAGATTTAGTTTGATGTTGAAGGTAAGAGATACCTAAATTCTTTGGATATACTCCATTCATAATTTAATCTGGATATTATGGCTTTCGATTACGATGTAATCATTCTGGGCAGTGGTCCTGCTGGTTTTTCATGTGCAATGCAAAGCACCAAATTCGATAAAAAAGTACTCATGGTTGAAGTTGACAATGAGAATATTGGCGGCACCTGGCTTAACAAAGGCACCGTACCCAGTAAAGCACTGCGCGAAGCTGCCAATCTGATTCTTAACTTCCACACTCAATTCAACGATGAAAAGGGCAGAAAACCCTATCAAAAATTCAGGATGGAAGAGCTGTTACACTACAAAATGTCGATCCTTGACAGTAAGAATAAAAAGGTAAAGACAGACCTGATTAAAAATGAAGTTGAAACCGCCAGGGGATTTGGAAAAATTATTGATGAGCATACTGTTCAGGTCACAAATCAATTAAAACAGACCACCACCCATACGGCAGAACATATATTGATTGCCACCGGCAGCAGCCCAAAAAGCCCTGAGAATTTTGAGGTAAATAACACTACCATCATGGATTATGATTCTATTTTAGATATGACTCATATCCCCAGAAGAATGGTCATCGTGGGCAGCGGCGTGATTGCATTTGAATTCGCCACGATTTTTGCAGCCCTGGGTACACGTATAACCATCCTCAGCGGTACGGATGACATGCTACCCTTTTTAGATAAGGAGATTAAGGATGAGTTACTGAAGATTCTTAGTAAAAAGAATATTCAGATTTTCAGAGAGACAACCGTAAAGCATGTGGAAGCCAATGAACTGCGCACATGTATGGAGGTCGCTTTTCATCATAAAAGTACAAACAGACTACACGTTTCAGAAACAGATCACGTACTCTACATTGGCGGTAAACTTCCCAATTCCGCAAATATTGGTCTTGAGAATATGAACATAGATGTAACGGATAATGGCATGATCGTCGTAAACGAAAACTTCCAAACCGGAGTGCCCAATATATATGCTGTGGGCGATGTAATCGGTCAGCAATCATCTGCAGCCGTCTCTTTTGTTGAAGGGCGCCTGGCAGCGTGTAATATGTTCGAAATGAAAAATGATTCACTGGGTGCCGATATCCCATATGGCATCTACTCCATTCCCGAAATTTCAGGAATCGGGCTTACTGAAATCAAAGCCAGGGAACTGGGTATAGACGTCACCATTGGCCGGGCACACTTCGAAAACCTGACTCAAGCCGATATCCAGCACGACACCGATGGAATTCTGAAGCTGGTGTTCAGAACCGATAACCTTAAGTTGCTTGGTGTACACATTATCGGCGGCCAGGCTACCGATTTGATCCATCTTGGGCAATGCGTAATGGCAACGGGAGGCACAATTAAATACTTCCTCGACCATGTACTGAACTACCCAACCTACTCTGAGGCGTATCGTATTGCTGCTTTTAACGGGGTAAACCGTGTTTATAAAGCAGGCGTAAAATATAAGAAGATTTTGGAGAGGTAGCAGCTCGGGTGAGCGTGTATTCAACACTGTTTTGATAAACCTTTGAGCGGACGATGCCCGTGTTTTTCTGGCTCTGATGTTTTGGGGTTTTTCAAAATTTTAGGATCGAATTCAGGCTTAAACGTAGTGAATTGCCATTTTTAAACCTTCGGAATCCAACGGCGGATTTTCAGGAAGAGTTTTGATTCCCTTCTCTTCGGCATGTTTTGCACCAAGTGCCAGAGCCATTGAATCGACGATATCATCCTCCTCTACCTCGTTTCTTCGATACTCCTCTTTAATCTCCCGAAAAAAATCGGCCGCGATCGGTTCATGATGGTTTACCAGATCAAGTCGATGGCGAATGCCTTTCTTGGTGTTCTTCTTCTGGTAGATCATTCCGCCATTCAGTTTCATAAACAACAGTTCGGGATGGCTTTCAAGCACTTTATTTCTGAGTTCCGGCAATTCAATAAGCAGGGCATCGAGTGTTTTAATTTTCGGTGTTATATTCCACGACTGTACCGTCAATTTCTTCTCAGTGTACTCGTAGCTTTGCATGTTGGCTTCCACATATGAGGGGGCATGAAGCGCCGGCCGTATGGGCGGACTAAACACGCTGCTTGCATATTCCGGTCCGAGTTTCTCTCGCAGCAACCGATCACACTCGCGGGTGTAAACCTCATCTTCAAGTCCAATTGGCATGTCTATGAATACCAGGTCATAGCTGTTCAGTGCGTCTTTTAGCTCCTTATCACTTCTCAGTATATGATAGGATGGCTCATCATCAAAGGTAGTAAGTATCCAACCGGCTTTGCAGCCATCAATTCCTGCAGTTTTCAATGTAGTCAATTTTTGAGTTCAGCCGATTTTCTGAGTGAAATATGCAGCTCTTTTAACTGCTTCTCATCCACAACATCGGGACAGTTATCCATTAAGCTCTGTGCCTTTTGGTTTTTCGGAAACGCGATTACGTCTCTCAAACTCTGAGAGCCCGACATGAGCATGATGATTCGGTCGAGCCCCAGTGCAATGCCTCCGTGGGGAGGAGCACCATATTTAAATGCATTTAGAAGAAAACCAAACTTTTCGCCGGCCTCTTTTTCATGAATTCCCAAAAGATCAAAAAGCCTCTGTTGTGTTTTTGGGTCGTGTATCCGGATGGAGCCACCGCCAATTTCATTTCCATTCAGAACCAAATCGTATGCCCTGGCATTCACCTCTTCCGGTTTACTCTCCAGTTTATCCAGATCTTCAGGTTTGGGTGCGGTGAACGGATGGTGAAGCGCATAATAGCGCAGATCCTCTTTCGACCACTCCACCAATGGAAATTCGGTAACCCATAAAAACTTTGTTGCGCTCTTGTCTATCAGGTCAAATTCTTCACCAACAATCAGCCTGAGTGAACCCATCTGTTTATACACTGCCGGTGCGGGTCCTGCCAGGATCAAAACCAGATCACCGTCTTTGGCTCCGGATGCACCGGCCATCTTCTCCATGGTGGATTCATCGAGGAACTTACTTACACTGCAGGTAATCTCACCGCCATCCAGGCGCATAAAGATCATTCCCGCTGCTCCGGCCTGAGTTTTGGCTTTTTCTGTGAGCCGGTCGAGAGCTCCCCTGCCAAGACTACCTTGTCCCGGTACGGTTATGGAAAGCACTCTTCCGCCTTTTTGTACCGTAGAATTAAAAATCTTAAACCCCGAATCTGAAACCTCATCGGAGATATCGTTGATTTCAACCCCAAACCGAAGGTCAGGTTTGTCGGAGCCGAATTTCTGTAACGCTTCGCTGTAGGTTAACCGGGGGAATGGCGCCTGAATTTCCACACCAAGATGCTCTTTCCAAATAGTTGCCATTAACTCCTCATGCGTGGAGTATATCACCTCTTCATTCACGAACGACATCTCCACGTCAACCTGGGTAAACTCGGGCTGGCGGTCGGCCCTCAGGTCTTCATCCCGAAAACACTTTACAATCTGGAAATAGCGGTCCATACCGGCCACCATAAGAATCTGCTTATAGGTTTGCGGGCTCTGCGGGAGCGCAAAAAATTTACCCGGATTCACCCTGCTGGGAACCAGGTAATCGCGTGCGCCTTCAGGTGTTGAACGCATCAATACCGGCGTTTCCACTTCGGCAAATTTCCGCTCATGATAGAAGTTCCGGATGGTGTGTGCTACATCGGATCGAAGAAGCATGTTTTTCTGCAGCTCGGGACGGCGCAGATCGAGATAGCGGTGGCGCAGGCGCGTCTCCTCGTTGGTTGCAATCTGATCTTTAATTTCAAACGGAGGAGTGTCTGCTTTCGAGTAGACCGTAATCCCGGAAACCTCCACTTCAATCTCACCGGTATTCATCACCGGGTTGATCGTCTCCTCACTTCTGTTAATCACCTTACCCTTCACCCCAATTACATATTCCGAGCGAAGCTGCTCGGCCATGCTGTGTATCTCTTTATTGGTTTCATCAAAAACAATCTGTGTAATTCCGTATCTGTCGCGCAGATCTATAAAGATCAAACCGCCTAAATCGCGGCGTGTAGACACCCATCCGTTCAGCACTACTTCCCGGCCTTTCTGTTCTTTTGTAAGTTCACCGCACGTATGGGTTCGTAACCAGCTCATAAATATTTTTTGATTATACTATTTAAAATCGTTTCCTATTTAAGTGGGTTAAAATAAAGAATCCCTAAACCATTCGCTTCACTGTGTTGAAGAAGATTTTATGCACTCTGTTTTTTTAATTAACATATTCAGCAGCTTCTTTCTCTGTGGTGTAATCTGGACGATACAGATTGTACACTACCCATTCTTTCATCGTGTTAGCCGCGAGCAGTTTAGTTCACATATGAGCACCCATAAGGTGCAGATTTCATTGATTGTTATACCTGTTATGCTGCTGGAACTGGGCTCATCGATATGGCTCTCTATCTTTGCGGAGTTTTATCCACTTGCACATCAGGCGGGGCTGCTGCTTGTGGTTCTGATCTGGCTGCATACATTCCTGGTGATGGTGCCTCTTCATGAAAATCTTTCGGCCGGGTATAGCAAATTGATGGCGAATCGGCTGGTAAAGAGTAATTGGGGCCGAACCACTCTTTGGTCGATCAAAACCCTGCTGGGGATATGGCTTCTTAATGAGATACTTTGAAGCGGAAGGTTTTACTTCAACCAACCTATCTGTGAGTTATTAAAAACCGGCCTCTTCAAAGCCACTTTACACTGAACAAACCACTTACTTATGAACATCTCCCAAAAAAACAAATGAAAATAATTTAAACTGCTCTATTTATGAAAAGCGCTTCCATTTTCATTTAAAAAATTGACTCCATCTCCAAGCGAACTCTTCAGTGTGTGATGAGCCGGTGGCATATATAGCTGCCATTATTTTAAAACCGATTAATTAATCAACTCCTGCGTTCATAGTCTTATCAATTATTTTATTAACAGTATCTTATGAGATTATCATTTGCTGTTCACCGATTAATCAATGTTTCAAACTGGCTGCCCAACTCCTCACATAGTTCATACATTGCGTCAGAATATTCTGTCGGTTCCACATGCTTATGAAGACTTTTAAAACATACTGCTTTCTGAGTACGCTATCGGTGTATTAGGTAATTTTAATCGCCCCTCAACGACTTATTAACAAGTTATTCACACAAACTTCTTTACATTTTCAAATAAAGGTTTATATTCATTGTCCGACTCAACAAAATTTACTCAAAAGAATGAGTACAATAAGGGTACTAATTGCGGACAGTTACGACATTTATCGCCAGGGGCTGAAAAGCGTTTTGGATGAGTCTGATAAGATATCTGTTAACGGGGTAACAAAAAGCGGCAAGGAACTGATCGCTGAGTTCAAAAAACAACCGGAATCGCTTTGTGTGATCTCATCTAACATTGCAGATGCAAATATCCACGATCTCCTTCAGCGTCTCCAGCAGATCAATAAACTGGCTGCAGTCATTGTACTCACCTACTCTACCGATATCTCTCACCTGAATCAATCTCTGAAAGCGGGAGTAAAAGGGTATCTCACAAAAAACTGCTCAACGCAAGAACTGCTAAAAGCTATTGAAAAAGTCTCGGAAGGCAAGCAGGCGTTTGGCAAATCCATATCCCAGCTTATGATCGGCAAATATGCTGATCAGGCAAAAAAAGAGGACTCGAAACCCGAAAAACAGATCACAAAACGAGAACGTGAAATCCTGAAATTGATCGTTGAAGGATACACCAGTTCGGAAATTGCCAAGATCCTCTATATAAGTTCGCGCACGGTAGAAACACACCGGTCAAATCTGATGAACAAACTCGAGCTAAAGAATACTGCTGCCCTGGTTAGATTTGCACTCGAAGAAGCCGATATCAACTGACAATTTCTCCACTACGTAGTTTTACGTAATCAAAATACGATCTTATACTTATTGCGGTATAACGTTGATAAACCTATGTTTAAAGTGCAAATGGGGTAATAGCCGTCTGTAGATGATATTTAGCAGCTCTCTTTGAACGGAGAGCTGCTAATTTTTTATAAATACTTCTCTCTTTCCTCTCCCATCTACCCTTCCTCTTTATTTATCCATTAGATCGTGGAACTTTATTCTTCTGTCTCAGCAAGCGAAATTTCTTATTATCGGCCTTTTTTTTACAAATTTTACGCTTCATAAGGATATTGATTAAATCACATAACCCGATTTTATTTGAACTTTTTTCAAATTCCAAAACTCTCCAATCCATTAGCAGTTCTATGAACTACTGATCTCTACAATACGTCTGTTTTTTTAATCAAAATAAACTCTGTTTCGTTAAAACAATTGCTAAAGATTATTTGAATGTGGTTATCTGAATCTCAATTTCTCTTGGTTTACATTACTTTTTTGATCAAATTGTAAAGCATTAAACCATGTGGGCACGTTTCGATTAATCACGTATAAATTAGGGTAATTAAATATGGAATATGTAGTTATTGCATTGAAATGCATTGTAGGACTAAGCATTCTTAACGTCTGGCTTGTTCGCGGCAAAAAATCAACCGAATGGAGAGGTGGTGATGCCGGCAACATCAGGGAGGAGTTTAAAGCCTATGGGCTTCCTGTTTGGTTTATGTACACCATCGGCACATTTAAGGTAGCTCTTGCCGTTCTTCTTTTGGCATCCATCTTCTATCCGGGTGTTGAGCTGATTGCAGCATATGGCATTGCCATACTGATGCTGGGTGCTGTATCGATGCATATTAAGATCGGCGATCCACTCAAAAAATCATTTCCGGCTTTTACCTTTCTCGTATTATCTTTGGCTATTGCACTCCTGTAAAGCCTTCCTGTAATAGGGTATAAAAAGAGTAGGATATCCAGGTATTTATTACCAAAAAGATTAGCGATGGGGCAGACACAATTACTCCGTCACCCACTTTCAGGCGGATGATAAAAGCTATCAGCATCATGAGAGCCAGTCCGCCGGACGCCAGACCTCCTATTACAGGAACAGCCAAGCCTACTATCAACCCTGCCGAGCCAAGCAACTGCAAAACTCCGGTAAGAATTCGCTGTGAATCCGGTAAATTAAAGCGCCTGAAGTCTGCTGCCAATGCCGGCGACCGAAAACACTGAATGCCGTAGAATAGAAAAAAGATGGCGTTAAGAGTTAGAGTAGTGTGGAAAAGGCTTGCCAAATGATTGGGGTTAATTAGAGTGTGTCAGAGAATAGTGAATGGTTTCTACAAATGCATTTACGAAGTTGCCAGCTCTAAGAATTAATACGACAAAATTTACTGCCAATTCTGAATTCGCTCTCATCTCACTATTCAAGCTTTCGAATAGCGTTATCGTTCAGTTCCGGAAATAAAATTAAGTACCGTTACGATTACTTCTAAAACGGCACTCCATCCATATCCCTCGCCGCGATGTAGCTGCCCGTTAAAAATAAGATAATCATACCCATACCGGCAGCTGCAGCATAGACCGGTATTTCAAGAGCGGAGTAGCCGGCCAAAAAAGCTTCCGGGCGTTCTGCAACCTCGAATACCCAAATAAGCGATACGAAACCCGTGCTAACCGGTAAAAGAAGCGCAAGTATGGCGCCAAACCTGCAGGTGCGATACACAACTTCCGAGGAGTTTTCGCTGCCGAGCAGTGCCCAGCCTAATACGATCAGATAGAATAGCGTACAGGTTAAACCATGAATAAAAGGGTGTATCGCCACGCCGGTCACCCCGTAAACCGGGTAGATAATTAAAACCCAAAAGATTGCGGTTACCGGCATCGAAAACAGGATTGCAGTGATATAGGTAAGTGGGTTTTTGTACTGTATTTCAGTCATTTCGCGATTCTGTGATTCACATCAATATCCATTAATCTAATTCATCGCTTGTTGCAGCAGCATTTTCATTGAGCCGTACCTGGCCTTAATCGTTGCAAATATAAGGTAAGTAACAGAAAGGGATTTAGACATAACCTGATCTCTTAATATCCTTAATATTCTCTTTATCAAGTTAGGTGTGGAAGAATTATCAAAACTGGGAATGCCGGACTTTTGTTTAACACTAAATCAATTTTTTATCTCACGCCCTGTATATTTTTATGATCTTTTTAAGAGTCCCGAAGATAGAGTAAAGTGACTCATTCCCAATCCTATTGTTTTAAAACATCACCGGATTCCGACTTATTACTTTCAAATTTAAGGATTAAAATAGACGTCATTTTCTGCATTTATGATTTCCTAAAAGCACTTTTAAGAATTATTGCACTTCCAAATGAATTCAGGCATGGAACATCCTTCATATTTTACGGTTACTATCACTGAATGAAGTTTATAAGGTGTTGTTACATATATCCCTCAATTTACTTTCCTGAAGATGAGGAGAAGATTGAGTAATTACTTTTCAATTTAATGTTTGTAAAAATGAGACTATATATAAAAAATATGGTCAGTTACAGATGTAAATTATACGTAGCACAGGAGTTGAAAAAACTTGGCCTCACACAATTTTATGTGGATCTCGGTGTGGTTGACATTTACGATGATATTACCCGGGAACAGCAGGAGGAGATCAGAGATAGACTAAACAAAGCAAAATTAGAACTGCTGGATAATAAAAAGCAGATCCTGGTTGAGAAGATTATAAGCGTTATCGTAAAAATGATCCATCAATCAGATGAAACACTCAGGGTAAACGACTCCTGTTATATCAGTGAAAAATTGGGCTATGAATATAACTACCTCTCCAACATTTTTTCTGAGGTGAAGGGTACAACGATAAAAAAATATATTATCCGGATTAAGATCGAGAAAGCAAAAGAGCTTCTGCTATTTGGTAATCTCACAATTACCGAAATTGCCTATAAATTGCACTACAGCAGTGTGGCCCACCTCTCTTCACAATTCAAAAATGTTACCGGAATTCCCCCCACCCTATTTAAGCAGAATGAAAGAACAAAAAGAAAATATCTTGAAGAGCTGTGATGTCTGTTCGTATAGTATTTAAAATACTGCCATTCCCTCCTGAGTAAATATTTCTACTGATTTTTACGGGTAATTAATTATAGTAAAACTCACCATAGAATAACCGTCCGATACACCAAAAAAGTTGCTGTTATATATCTGGTACAGTGTCAATGGCTTCATTAGAATGTCTTATTTTTCAGTGAGTAAAGCATTTTTCAATTGCATCACTTAATTTGGATTTACAAAACGGCTTGTTGATGATATCGATATAGTTCGTCTGTTCAGCTCTGGTGCGGCAATACTCTTCTAAATGGCCACTTATATATACAATTGAGATATCATAAGATTTTAAAATTATCTTCGCGGTATCTATCCCATCCAGTTCGCCTTTAAGTGAAATATCCATTATCGCTATATGAGGCTTATACTTTTTAACCATTGCAATGGCCTCTTCTCCTGAAACTGCAACTCCAATAACGTTGTAGTTTAAACTTTTCAGGTGTAGTTCCAGCACATACGATTGAAGATAGTCGTCTTCAACAATTAAAATGTCTCCCCGTTTATTCATAGTACACTCTCCGGATGTATCAACAACAATTAAGGGAGAGCTCAATATTACAACAGCCTTAACAGCATACATTCTCGCAAAGCGAGGCTTTCATTCGGCAGCTTCAATACTCTCCTCATTCCAATACAGGGCGTAACATTGGAAATATTGAAATGTATAGCATTATAGTTTCCATAAAATCTTTTACACAAATTCCACTTTTGGCTCCCTAATTAAGCCGTATAACTGAAATTCAGATCTTCAGGCTCTGTTGCGCCCGAAAGTTCAATAACCATTTATATCGTATCTCCGGAGATACGCTTCGGTCTCTTTCAGGTCATTAGAGTGTGAGATTCACCATATTCCGGACTCTGTGCTAGAAAATGCATTCATGTTGGCATGAACATTAACCGGCCCCTGCGCAAAACGATCACATAAAAAAAGAGCGCACCCGTTAAGGCACACTCTTAGATTAACTTATCTCTTATTAATTGCAATGCAGCCAACTTGTTAAAAAAGTTAAACTACAATCAATTATTTGATTTCAGGCTCCAAAACAACTTCAATGGCTGCGCCTTCTTCGTTAACTTCTACTTCAACTTTGGCAGATTCAAAACCATAAGCTTCTACTGCAACGGTATAGCTTCCTTCTTCAACTTCTGTGAAAGAAAATTCACCATACTCATCAGTTGTTGTGGTTTCACCTGTCTGTTCCAGAGTTACTTCAGCTCCCGGAATACCTTCTTCCAGTTCTGCATCAAGTACTGTTCCTGAAATTGTAGAAGTGTCAATGTTTAAATCTCCACTGGTGGATGGAACTGTAACTGCCATTAATACGATTGAACTAATAGCAAGTGCAGTTATCATCATGATTACTTTTTGGTACATGTATTCTCCTGTTTATTTATTTTAATTAACCTAAGGCAACGACTCTTGTATTTAATCGCTGTCACCATTGACACCAGCCTCTACAACTAAAGTTCCCACTCGGTTCAATTCATTTTATCTTCCGAGACACAATGCAACTGCGGCAAGCGAACTGCACCTTGTAAAAAAGGTTGCGAAACCATTTCACCATTGATTTAAAAAAGTGATATATTGGATGCTCTTTACTTTTTTAAAATAAGCGGCGTGGTAGCTCAGGTGGTTAGAGCGTCGGATTCATAACCCGGAGGTCGGCGGTTCAAGTCCGCCCCACGCTACACTCATAAGCCCAATTCAATTCATTTTGGATTGGGCTTTTTTCGTTATTAGTAAATCACGCATAAAGCCTGAATGCAACCATAAAGCTCGACTGTCGAGTTAATCAGTGCAAGTAGCCCCAAACCAAAAAGCGTGAGTTTAACCGTAAAACTCGTGAGACGACTGAACGTTTCAAATTCACAGTCCGGTTTTCCCAAAGTCGTTTGACGAGGAAAAAACTTTCCTCTTTATCTTAACCCCATCTTAGGGTATTTTACAAAGCTAACTCTCTATTAACAGTACGTAAACAACTGATGGCAAAACGAATCACAGATCGCAAGGAAGATTATTCACAATGGTATCTCGATGTAATTAAGGAGGCACAACTGGCCGAGCACTCCCCTGTTCGCGGCTGCATGGTAATAAGGCCCACCGGCTATGCTATCTGGGAGAATATGAAGAGTGCGCTCGACCAGATGTTCAAGGATACCGGCCATGAAAATGCCTACTTCCCGCTCTTTATTCCAAAATCGTTTTTATCGAAAGAGGCGCAGCATGTGGAAGGCTTTGCCAAAGAGTGCGCCGTAGTTACGCACAGCAGGCTCCGCAGCGTGGAGGGCGGTGTGGAAGTGGATCCCGACTCCAGGCTTGACGAAGAGCTGATTGTACGCCCAACTTCCGAAACCATTATCTGGGACTCCTACCGCAACTGGATTCAATCCTACCGCGATCTGCCCATTCTGATTAACCAATGGGCCAACGTTGTACGCTGGGAGATGCGAACACGGCTGTTTCTGCGAACCATGGAGTTTCTCTGGCAGGAGGGCCATACGGCCCACGCCACCAAAGAGGAAGCGGTGGAAGAGGCGGAGCGGATGCTGGAAGTGTACCGCACTTTTGCCGAAGAGTTTATGGCTATGCCGGTAGTTACGGGCACAAAATCTGAGTCGGAACGCTTTGCCGGGGCCATTGACACCTATTGCATTGAAGCGCTGATGCAGGATGGGAAAGCCCTCCAGGCAGGCACATCTCATTTCCTGGGCCAGAACTTTGCCAAAGCGTTCGACGTAAAATTCCAGGATCAGGATGGTGAGCACAAATATGTTTGGGCCACAAGCTGGGGAGTGTCCACCCGGTTGATCGGCGGACTGATTATGACGCACTCTGATGACAATGGACTGGTGATACCCCCTAAACTGGCGCCGGTGCAGCTTGTGGTGGTACCGATTTACCGCGGCGACGATCAGAGAAAGGTCGTACTTGAGTACGCACAGCCAATTATCGACTCTATCAAAGCAAAAGGGATTTCCGTTAAACTCGACAACCGCGACAACTTCAAGCCCGGCTGGAAATTTGCCGAACATGAGGCCAAGGGTATACCATTGCGGATTGCGATTGGGCCGCGTGATGTGGAGAACAGCAACCTCGAGCTGGCCCGCCGGGATACACTTGAAAAGAGTATTGTACCTTCTGCAGGCATCGCGGAATATGTTGATGAGATGCTCGACACCATTCAGAGCGACCTCTTTAAGGCAGCTAAAAAACGGATGGACGACAACACCCGTGAAGTTAACAGCTACGAAGAGTTTCAAATTGAGATTGAAAAAGGCGGATTTATCTACGCACACTGGGACGGTACAGCTGAGACCGAAGAGAAGATTAAAGAGGAGACAAAAGCGACCATCCGCTGTATTCCTGTAACCGATGATCCTCAGCCGGGTTCTTGCATGGTAAGCGGTAAACCCTCTGAACAGAAAGTTCTGTTTGCCCGATCCTACTGAGACTGAATGAGAACCGAATTCACCATACCGAACTCTGTTAAACTGTCGGGATCTTCCCAAAGCAGGGATATGGATCGTAAAACCATTGAGGAATTTGGTTATGAAAGTTTTACGCTGATGGAGATCGCCGCTTCCGGGGCGGCTTCCGGTATTCGCACGGTTACCGGCGACAATAAAAAAGGGCTGTTTATCTGCGGTAAAGGCAACAATGCCGGTGATGCACTTGCTGCAGCGCGATACCTCACCGAAGATGCCGGCCACTCAGCCGCCATTCTCTTCCTGATGGGCCGGGAAGGATTGAGCCCTGATACCGATAAAAACTACTCCCTGCTCAAGAAACTGAAACAGCATGGATCGCGTATCGAATTTTTTGATTCCATGGAGCGAGTCACACTCAGTGACTATGACTATATCGTGGATGGGATTTTCGGAACGGGAATAAGCGGTGAGATCCGTGAGCCAATCAGCGGGGTTATTGAGCAGATCAACGATTCCGGGCTGCAGGTCTTTGCCATGGATGTTCCATCGGGTTTAAATGCAGACAGCGGCATGATTGCCGGAGTTTCTGTACACGCCGAACACACCTTCACCTTCGGCACCAACAAGACAGGTTTCTACCTGAACGGCGCTAAGCGCTATACCGGCCGTTTGCACTTTATTTCCCTGCCATTTCCCGGCTATCTCCGCAAACATGAAGCTGTGGCAATCAACAACAAACTGGCCGAACATCTGCCGGAAATCGTCCGGAAAGGAGAGCATAAATATGACGGAGGGGTGGTTCATATCCTTGCCGGATCGGAGGGTCTGACGGGAGCTGCTGTAATGGCCGCAAAGAGCGCTTGGAAATCGGGAGCCGGGGCTGTGATTCTCTACTCTCCCAAGAAGCTGATGGATATTTACGAGAAAAACCTGCCTCAGATTATAAAGGTTGCCGTTGGAGGGGAGAACGATAGACATTTTAAATCAGAGCACGCATCAGATATCATCAGCAAGCTGGATAACAAACCCGGTATACTGCTTGCAGGCCCCGGTATTGGAACAAATACCCAGACTGTGGATTGCCTGTTTGAAGTTTTAAGCCATTTTGACGGCCGGGTAGTATTGGATGCAGATGGCCTGCAAGATTTTGACCGATTGAAGGGTTTGCCTGAACAGAAACGAAAAAGATGGATTTTAACGCCTCACATAGGCGAGGCAAAAAACTATCTGAATATGAAATTTTCGGACGATAAGGATCGTTTAACCGCAGCAACAACTTTTGTAACAGAAAATAATCTATCATTGCTGATGAAAGGAAACCCCTCCTTTTTTATAAATACGCAACTGGACACCTTTATAACCGGCTATGACACCCTTCCTTTTTCAAGAGCCGGCTTCGGCGATGTATTGGCCGGAACAATTGCAGCTTATTCAGGAATAACAGGAGAACAGACCCTTTCAACTATTCAATCATTAATTACCGGCTATAAAGCATATCAGCATTTTACAGATAATAGTGCATTTGGCCCGGAGCATCTCCTATGATAAAGACCATTATTCAGTTTCTGGTAGATCATAAACTACTTGTTTATTTCCTGTTTGCCGTGGTGACACTTGCCACCCTTATGCTCACACTATTGCCCTCGGAGCACCTGGGTCAGTCCAGGCTCTACCGGTATGATAAGCTTGGGCACTTTACCCTCTTCTTTTCTTGGACCATTGTATACGGGTTTTTGTCATTCACGAAACGGGGTGCTGAGAATACAAATATACTCGTAATTTTTCTGGCCGGCTCTCTGTTCGGCATCGGAATTGAACTGATGCAGTGGGCGATGCCCTTTAACCGCTCTCTCGACATCTACGACGCCTTGGCCGATGTTCTTGGAAGTTTAACCGCTGCAACGCTTCTTAAAATCGTAAAAGTGAAGTATTTAACCTGATTTAACATCAAAAACTCATTTTTTTGGAAAAATACTATTTAACCCCTTTTCTTCGTTGGATAATTAGACCGAAATCGGTTATACTCTATTGTATTTGAAAAAATCTGAACAATCCACCTTGTATTATGATTGAACGAAAAAAACCCGATGCCGACTTAAGAAATTATCACACTGTTTTTCTTGAGCTTGGGCTTCTTGTCACCCTTATTATATTTATCATAGCCGTCAGAATGGATATTACAAGCCTCGGCCCCGATGAGTATGTAATTGATGAGCAGGAAGTTGTTGAGATGGAAGAGATTATCCAAACCCGACAGATCGAGACTCCTCCTCCTCCACCCAGGCCACCGGTACCGGTTGAAGTACCCAACGATGAAATAATTGATGATGTAGATATTGATATCTCTGCAGATCTAGACCTTGGCGGCCAGTTGAGCATGCCACCACCACCACCACCGGCTGATGATGATGACGAAGAGGACTTCTTCGTTGTAGTAGAAGATATGCCTGAATTGATTGGTGGTCTTGGAGAACTTCAGCGACAGATCCGATATCCTGAAATGGCCCGACGGGCAGGAATTGAAGGAAGAGTTTTCATTCAGTTTATTGTAAACGAGCGAGGCGAGGTTGAAGACCCACAGGTTATCCGTGGTATTGGCGGCGGTGCTGATGAAGAGGCACTCAGAGTTGTAAGCCAGGCCAGGTTCACTCCGGGTATGCAGCGTGGACGACCCGTTCGTGTTCAGTACAGTTTGCCGATCTTTTTCAGACTGCAGAACTAAATTCAGTTATTACAGATTCAAGGCGCCATACAGAAATGTATCGGCGCCTTTTTTATTGGAGGATCGATATGGAGGTTGTGTTCCAGGCTCAAGGCGCCCGGAGGGATCGAGGCCAAAAAAGCATTGACAGGCACAAGGAACAAGGCACAATATATCGCGATAGCGACATCTCAGTTGGAAGTTGCCAACTTTAGATCAAAAATTCCAAACATAGCCTTAGCAAAAAATATAGGCACGTAATCGGGAAAAGCGCCCGTTTGAAATTTGTTAATTGTCATTTGGTGCTTGTCATTTCCACGATACCACAGTTCTACAATTCTACGGTTCTACGCCGAAGGCACGACCCCAGGGACGGTTCTACAATTCAACATCCTTCCTCCCACTTCATGAATGCCATGATCACTTTCTTAAGGTTGTCATACCCCACCGCTTCAAAGGCAGCATCAGGATCAGACCACATCAGTTCGGTGATCCCCTCATCATACTGCGGCTGCATCTGCTGATCCCCTTCAGATACCATGGAATACCAGTGAGTTGTTTTCCCGATTTGCTTGCCATTCTCCATGTATTCATGATAGGTGTCACAAAGATGTGAAATCACAGTCGGACGGGGTATACCCGTCTCCTCACCCACTTCCCGGGCCGCGCACTCCTCAACCGTCTCGCTTGGCTCTAGCTTGCCTTTCGGCAGATCCCATACACCGTTCCGCTTGATCAGGAGCAGTTCCCTCTTTCGGTTATGCGTCCGGAATAGAACTCCTCCTCCGGCAGTTATCATCTCCAAATCAGTTCTCCTCTTTGCCGCTCTTATCAGAGCTGTCATCCTTTTTATCCTTCTCCGAATCCGATTTCTCAGAGTCACCTCTCTTCTTCTCGTCCGCATAATTCAAACGCAGGTTGGTCAGAGTCTGCTTTAGGTAAGAGTGCAGCTCATTTGGAAGATTGCCCTCTGTGAACTTCTCAATCATAATCAGCGTATCGATCGCATACTTGGCAGATTTGAGATCGCGCTCCGACTTTCCGCTTGCAGGGTTGTTCAATTTGCCCATTCCCATCATAGCAATTTGCTCGTGTTGTTGGATTAGCATCACAAAAAGAAGTTGCTGCTGTTGATCCGTATTCAGTTTCTCGCCGTTCCCGGCCGGTTGATCACTCATAGACTTTAATAATTTGATTAATATTAATTTTTAATACGTTGAAAAGGTAAAGACTTTGTATACTTAGAGCCCATCAATAATACAAAAACGCACAGATTTAATGGCAATTATTCATCCATTTAAAGGTTGGCTCCCTAAAGCCGAACATGCTGACGACGTAGCTTGTGTTCCATACGATGTAATCAGTACCGAAGAAGCTTTTGAAATGGCAGAAGGAAAACCCGAGAGTTTCCTTCATGTGATACGCCCGGAAATTGATTTACCTCCCGGAACACCCTTTTATGATGCCGCAGTGTATGAAAAAGGAGCAGAAAATCTAAAAAAACTTCTCAAATCCGATCTCTACTACCAGGACGAGAAGCCGGCTATCTATATCTACCAGCTTGAAACTGCCGATCACACCCAGACCGGGGTTTTCACCTGTGCCTCCGTGCAGGACTATGATGAGGATGTAATTCTGAAGCATGAGCTGACGCGTCCCGATAAGGAAGACGACCGTACCAGGCACATCCTCACTCAGAGCGCACATGCCGAACCGGTGATGCTTACTTTCCGCGACACGGCCGACATTGCCTTTTTGATCGAGAAAATTACCATCACACAACCGCCTCTGATTGAACACGAGGGCGAAGGCGGGGTTACCCACCGTATCTGGAAAACGCACGCAACCGCCGATTTTGTTGAGGGGTTTTCCGCTATCAAGAATTTATATATCGCTGATGGCCACCATCGCTGTAAAAGCGCATCACGTGTGGCTGAACAGCTTCGGAAAAAGAAAGGCAGCTTCCCCGGCGAAGCTGAGTTTGAGTACTTTCCCGTAGTGCTTTTCCCTATGGACCAGATGAGAATTTTGCCCTACAACCGGGTCATCAAAAAAGTTTCCGGCAAGCAGTGGAATCACTTGAAAAAAACCTTCACCCCGCAAGAGACCTCCGAAAAAGAGCCTTCCGAACCGGGTAAAGTATCGATCTATTACTCCGGGCAGTGGTGGGAATTGACACTGCCGGAACCGGCCTCAGAAAATGTGGTAGACTCACTCGATGTGGCCCGGCTGCAAAACGGCGTGCTGGAACCTCTATTTGAGATCCAAAATCCCCGCACAGACGAAAACATCAGCTTTGTGGGCGGCATACGGGGCACTAAAGAGCTGGAGAAACTGGTAGATTCAGGCAAGGCCGAATTGGCTATTAGTATGTATCCCACAAGCATACAGGAACTTTTGGACGTATCGGACCAGGGTGAATTGATGCCGCCAAAATCAACATGGTTCGAGCCAAAAATTAAATCAGGATTTATCGTTCACACATTTTAATCAGATAAAAAAATGAAAAGAGTACACAATTTTAGTGCAGGGCCCGCAACCCTGCCGACAAGCGTATTAGAGAAAGCAGCAAATGAATTAGTGAACTATCGCGATAAAGGAGCTTCTCTGCTTGAGATGAGCCATCGCAGCCCGGAGTATACCGAAATTAACGAACAGGCCACATCCAGACTGAAACAGCTTCTGGGAGCGGATGACGACTGGGAAGTTCTTTTCCTGCAGGGGGGTGCCAGCACGCAGTTTATGGTGGTTGCCCACAACTTTTTAAACAACAGCCGCACCGCCAACTATATCGATACGGGAGTCTGGTCGGCCAAAGCGATAAAAGAGGCAAATCTGTTCGGTAACGTGCACACCTCCTTTTCCGGTAAAGATGGTGATTATAGCCACATTCCAGGTAATGACGAGCTGAATTTTGCAAATGATGCAGTGTACACACACTTTACCAGCAATAACACCATATTTGGAACCCAATTTCAAACCGAACCCGATGGCGGTGGAGCTCCACTTGTTTGCGACGCATCCTCCGATTTCCTCTCCCGTCCGCTCGATATGGACAGATACGGGCTGATCTATGCCGGCGCACAGAAAAATCTTGGACCTGCCGGTGTTACCGTGGTTCTGGTTCGAAAGTCATTTCTTGAAAAACAGAGAAGCGAAGCCATCCCAACCATTCTGAACTACAAAACCCATATCCAAAAACTCTTCAACACTCCCCCGGTTTTTGCCGTCTACATGGTGAATTACGTGCTGGAATGGATTCAGGAGAAAGGCGGGCTGAACGCTTTTGTGGAAATCAACAACGAAAAGGCAGATCTGCTCTACGGAGAGATCGATAAGGATGATTTTTATCGTGGAACCGTTGAAAAGGCAGCCCGTTCAAAAATGAATGTGACCTTCAGGTTAGACAGCGAAGATATGGAAAAGGCATTTCTGTCAGAAGCTGCAAAAGAAGATCTTGTGGCCCTTAAAGGCCACCGAAGCGTGGGCGGCATTCGCGCCAGTATCTACAACGCCTGTGAGCTGAACAGTGTAAAAGCACTGGTGGATTTCATGCAGAAATTCAGAGCAAATAACGCCTAGGATAATAATGGAAATCCCATTTGGAAGAATGGGTGATCCTCCAGCACAGAGTTCAATAATCGGAGATCGGAAATCGCTAAATCACTAAATCATCAAGGGTACGAAATCATCTCATACTCAGGTGTTGAATAATATGCGATTCAACGTAAGCTGATTTCTTCTCAGCAGGCTGAGAAGCCCTGAGCCTTGAACCAAACGCTTGAAGGTTTTTACCGTGAACCGTGAACCGTGCTTAAAGCAGTCCAAAGATCGTCAAAATGTGATCCACACTGTTCGGTACAAAAAGAATCAGGTAGAGAATCCCCCAGATTGCTCCGGCAATGTGGGCCCCGTGGTTAACATTGCCAACTCCCCGTTTGCTCTCATAAACGCTGTAGGCCAGGAAGGCGATACCAAATACCCATGCAGGGATCGGTATCGGCAGAAGGATGATTATGATCTTCTCCGTGGGGAAAATGAAGATGTAGCTAAAGAGTATGCTCTCTACAGCTCCTGAAGCGCCAACCGTCGCGTAGTTGGGATCATCTTTGTATTGAACAAGCGAAGGAAGGGATGAGAAGATCAGTCCGCTGAAATAGAGAGCAAGGTAGTGAGCTCCGCCAAGGGTTTGCTCTATCACAAGCCCGAAGAAAAAGAGCACAAACATGTTCACAATCAGGTGACTGAAGCTGGCGTGCAAAAATCCGGAAGTGATCACTTCATACCAGGTTTGCTTTCGCACGGTCCGGTATGGGCGCAACAGTCCTACCTCGAAAATTCTCTGATCCCCATAAAGCGCAGCCAGCGATATCACCACGTTCAGGGCAATCAGAATCAGAGTAATTGTCATAAAACCCGTTTCTTTAATAGATCTCGATTACAAACAGGCTGAATATATGAATTCCACAGGGATAAAATATTGCCATTACCACAAACAATCCGGGAACAAAATCCGGCTATTTTACTTGATCACCGATATTCGTAAATTTTCCCTGATCAATCATCTATAGATACTTTTTCGATATGATAACCTGCCGCAGAATAACCGGTTACTTCTCGCTGATTGCAGTTGCCTCACTTTTTTTGGCCTCCTGTGGCGTGGTTCGCACCTCAACCTCACCGGATTACGGCCCCATCGATACCTCCGATAGCCGCGTGATAGAGTCGGGAATAGCGAGCTGGTATGGGTCCAAATTTCACGGCAAGCTCACCGCAAACGGCGAAACCTATAACATGAATGATTTCACCGCTGCCCACAGAACCCTTCCCTTTAATACCGTGGTACTGGTTGAAAACCTGGACACCGGTAAGTCGGTTGTGGTTCGTATTAACGACCGTGGCCCCTACATAGGCGACCGTATCATTGATCTCTCCAGGAGAGCCGCCAGGGAGGTAGACATGGAGAATGCGGGGACCGCAAGTGTTCAGCTCTTTTTGGTTGAAGAGGGAGACCGCCCTCTTACTGAACGCAATACCAGCAGCCGCGAAACCTTTACCGTTCAGCTGGCCTCCTACAACTCTATGCGGGAAGCGCAGGCTTTTTCAACGAATGTGAATGGTTCACGGGTTGAACAGGTAAACGTCTCGGGAAGAACGGTCTACCGGGTCTATTATGGAAGCTACAGCAGTGCCGATGACGCCCGCAAAACACTCCGCCGCCTCGAATCGCAGGGGCTCGATGGGTTTGTCAAACAGGAAGAGAACTAACGGATCAGGGTAAAATAGATGGGATTGGGCCTTGTCTATATGTGTATGAAGCCGATGAGGAGGCTTCCGCCTTTTTCACAGTACCATTGAAGAGTGGAAACGAGACTTGTTCTATCCCGGCCTCACCGATTAGGAGCCGCCTGAAGCTGCAACCCAACCCGACCACATCACCGTGACCCTTTCAGAAAACTGCCGGGGCGTTTTCTAAGCATCTTTTCAAACAGTTTAAGACCGGCTCAAGAACAGACAACTCCTTCAAAGACCCCACGGAAACGGGTTCTGAGGGATTTATTTACCGAATCCCCAGCAAATGAACCTGATTTTAACAAGTATCGTGCCAAGTGTAAATTGTCAATGATATGAACCGCAAAAGTTTCTCCCCTCCTGCTCCGCCGGCGGATTCAGACGGCATGGGTGGTTGGATCGGAATTTATTTCCGGTAAAAACATTCTGAAAAATGAACATGATCCATTCCGTTTGACCACTGCATCTCTTAAACCGAATTTTTCAATATTCACGGATTGATTCCTGTCAAAATTGGGTTATCATGCTTATAAACTTATAAGCGGCTTCTGTACAATATGGCAAACATCTAACTAAAGCCATGATACGCAATGCATATCCGCTACAATTAATTTCATCATGAAAAAAGACATCATCATCATAGGAAGCGGCTTTGGCGGTCTCGCAACAGCTTCAAGGCTTCTGTCGAAAGGACATAATGTTACCATATTTGAGAAGCGCGACAAGCCCGGCGGACGTGCCTACGTCTATGAAGTGAACGGATTTAAGTTTGACGGCGGCCCAACGGTCATCACCGCCCCCTTCATGTTTGATGATATCTATACTGCTGCAGGCAAGAAGAGAGAGGACTACATCAATTTTGTTCCCTGCAACCCTTTCTATCGTATTTTTGACCACAAGGGGAAGAGTTTCGACTACAACGATGACCACGAGTTTACACTGGGAGAGATCAAAAAACGGAACCCAAAAGATGCTGACGGATACGAAAAATTCCTCGGCACCACCAAAGCTATTTTTGACAAGGGATTTGTGGAGCTGGCTGATAAACCATTCCTGAAATTTACGGATATGCTGAAGGTTGCACCCGATCTGATTAAGCTGCAGTCGTATAAAACCGTTTATAAATATGTGGCGCAGTATATTGATGATGAATTTCTGAGGCGCTGTTTCTCCTTCCATCCACTGCTGGTGGGCGGCAATCCGTTCGACACCACCTCCATCTACGCCATGATCCACTATCTGGAGCGCGAGTGGGGAGTGCACTATGCCATGGGCGGTACCGCCGCGATTGTAGACGCCCTCGTGAACCTTATCGAAGACCAGGGTGGAAAACTTCATCTGGAAGCTGAAATCGATGAGATTCTGGTTGAAAACGGAAAGGCAAAAGGAGTCCGTCTCAAAAACGGAGATATCCATAAAGCTGATGTTGTGGTATCGAACGCCGATGTGGCCTTTACCTACAAGAATATGATTAACAAAAAGCACCGGAAGAAATATACGGACCGCAAGATAGAGCGCACCAAATACAGCATGTCGCTATTTGTGATCTACTTTGGGACCAAAAAAAGATACAACGACTCCGGACTGGCACACCACAATATTATCCTGGGTGAACGCTACAAAGGCCTGTTAAGTGATATTTTCCACAAGAAACATCTGTCTGATGATTTCTCACTCTATCTGCACATGCCAACCATCACCGATCCGTCAATGGCACCGGAGGGCCATGAAGCCTTTTATGTGCTCTCTCCTGTTCCCCACCTCGACAGCGGCACCGACTGGAACGAGATGGCTCCGAAATATCGCGATGCCATCATGCAGTTCCTGGAGGATAACTATCTGCCCGATCTTCAGGAAAATATTGTGGCAGAGCACTACATCGACCCGCTGCACTTCCAGAATGACCTGAACAGCTACAAAGGGTCTGCCTTTTCAGTTGAACCGATCCTTACTCAATCGGCCTGGTTCCGCCCGCACAACCGCAGCGAAGATGTGGATGACCTCTATTTTGTTGGAGCCGGAACGCATCCCGGGGCAGGACTACCGGGTGTGCTCTCATCTGCCAAGATTGCGGAGAATTTGATTGGTGAGGCATAACCGACCTGACAGTATTCCCCTTCTTTTTCGGGTTTCTGTCAGCGTCGCATCGCGTTCAGAATCAGCACCGAATTCATCTTCCCAATCGCCAAACGCTGTTTCCATTGGGATTCCTATGGAGCAGATCCGGTAGGTGTACCGCTAAAGCTGCACCTGCGGCTGACAGGTTTTAATTCATCGACCTGTCAGCATTGAGTTCAACTACTCCTATCACAATTCATATGTGCGGGTGTTATCATTTTGAGGATATACCAATTATTGGTACTTTTAACAAAAAGGATTAACCAGATGAGCAAGAATACATCTATATCACTCGGAAATTATTTCGACCAATTCGTTCAAAACCAGGTTTCGGCAGGCCGGTACAAGAATGTCAGTGAAGTTATAAGAGCAGGACTTCGGCTATTAGAAAATGAAGAAAGTAAGGCCCTTGCATTGAAAAACGCCATTCAGGAAGGAATTGATAGCGGAATTGCCCACGATTTCGACCCAAGAATGAACCTTGAGGAACTAAAGGCGAAAAAAAGAAAGAATGGCTGAATACCGCCTGACCAAAAAAGCGGTTGAGGATTTGAATAGAATTTGGGTCTACACGTTTGACAATTGGTCGGAAGAACAAGCTGATGAGTATTATTCTATGTTACTTGATTTCTTTCAAAATATATCTGAGAAGCCTGCTTTGGGGAAAAACTATGAAGGAATAAGAACCGATTTGTTTGGGCTGAAAGCAAATCGACACATCATATTCTATCGTAAAATAGAGTCAGATCTGGTTGAAACCACCAGGATTTTGCATGAACGAATGGACTTAAAAAACAGAATTACAGAGTAAAAGCTACACCCCTCCCTCCTTATCAAACCTCGTCTCCCTGATAAACATGAAATAGTAGATCAGGGCGATAAACACTCCCCCGCCAATAATATTTCCGACTGATACAAAAAAGAGATTGGAGGTGACGGCCAAAAAGGTAACCTCTGTCGGGAGATCGAGACCCACATCCTCCACTTCCGTAATCAGCGCCAGAAAAAATTGAAACATATTACCGGTACTGTGCTGAAAGTTCAGGGCGGGTACGGCCGCAATGGGAATCAAAAGAGCCAGAAACTTATCCGTCACCGATCTGCCTGACATAGCCAGCCATAACCCGGCGCAGATCAGCATATTTCCAAATATCCCGATAATGGTAGTTTCAACGGGATTGAATGAGAGCTTCTCAGCAGTTATGATTTTTGCGGTTTCAATCAGCGCAAAATCGAAAAGTGATACCAGTCCCGAAAAATAGAACATCCCCACAATTCCCGCCGCTCCCGCAATATTGGCAACCAGTACAAGTGACCAGTTTTTAGAAATCTCCCAAAATTTTACATGGCCCGATGCCCAGCTCATTACGGATAAATTGTTTGTCGTAAAAACCTCAGTACCGGATATAAAGGCCATTATGTAGCCAACGGCATAGAACATAGGGGCAATGATAACAGCCGCTCCTGCTCCGATAGCAGGGTGCGACAAGACATATAACTCATACAGAGCACCAATCGAGATAAAACTACCTCCCATCAGGCCCAAAACAAGGGTTTTATAGATGGGATAGCGGGTCTTTTTTACGCCTACCTGAAGAACTCTTTGTGCTACCTGCGCGGGATCATAGGCGTCCAGCCGCCTGGCTTTATTTATGGGCACTTCAGATTTGAGGCCATCTTTATCTGACATTATTACTAATTGAAAAGCTTACGGTTGGCATGTCATAAAAAAAAGCCTCCGGAAGGAGGCTCTTTAAATTATTTCTTCAGGCTCTCCTGAAGCTTATCCCAATCGGCCAGAAACTTTTCCAGTCCAATGTCGGTGAGTGGGTGTTTCAGCAGCTGCTCAATAACGCTGAGCGGCATCGTGGCCACATCAGCTCCAAGACGAGCTGACTCGAGCAGGTGCATTGGGTGGCGGATGCTGGCAGCAAGAATTTCAGTTTCGTAGCCGTAATTGTCATATACCAGCCGGATGTCGGCAATCAATGCCATGCCTTCGCTTGATATATCGTCGAGGCGCCCTACAAACGGTGAGATGTATGTAGCACCCGCCTTGGCAGCAATAAGGGCCTGTGTGGCTGAAAAACAGAGCGTGCAGTTGGTTTTGATCCCCTCCTCGCTGAATGTCTTAATCGCTTTGATTCCATCTTTGATTAGAGGTACCTTCACTACCACATTCCCGGCGATAGACGCAATGTTTCTGCCCTCGGCAATAATATCGGCATAGTTGGTTGAGATCACCTCGGCCGATACATCCCCATCAACAATATCACAGATTTTTGCGATATGGCCTTCAAAATCCTGAACACCGATTTTTGCACAGAGGCTCGGGTTGGTGGTCACGCCGTCAAGTACACCTAAATCGTTGGCTTCGCTGATTTCATCTAAATCTGCTGTGTCAATAAAAAATTTCATAGTGGAAGAATGTTTTTTGGGGATTTTCGTTTTTTAGAATATAATGAATGTATAGAAGCAACACATGATTAAGATGCATTCATCTGCAAGCTTTGGAAAAATAATCAACTATTGAACAATTAAATATAAAACCCATGAGCAGTACAGGAAAAGACTTTACACTCGGTTTGGTTACAGGAGCACTAATCGGCTCTGCAATAGCCATACTCTATGCCCCCGATTCCGGTTCAAATACCCGCGATAAGATTTCATACCGTCTAAGTTCATATGTAGACGAGTTAAACCATGTGATTGAAAAACTGCAGAGTGAAAAGGAGAAGTTCTCCTCCGATGCCAAGCAGAAAAGTGACGATGTTGTATCTGATGCAAAAAAACGGGCTGATGACCTTATTAAGGAAGCAGAAGCTTTGCTGGATAACATCGAGAAAAAGGGCAATTAAACTGCAAAAAAGCACCGGCTTCGTTGCACATGGAGTATTCTCCGCCAGCCGGCTGGATCATGTTGAATGCTCATTACATTCGCGTGGAGTGTTCGCTCCGCTCACGTTGAGTACTCACTATCGTTCGCGTTAAGTTTGTTCATCACATTTTAAAACTCCGACCCACCCTCAACACGAGCGCAGCGAGTACTCAACACGCCGAAGGCGTACTTAACGTGCAAGACCGTTTATTTCCATATTTAAAGGCCAAAAAAAAGCCCTGATTTTCATCAGGGCTTTTTTTGTTCTATTCGTTTTATTCGTTGTCCTCATCAGAGCTGTCGGCACCAAGAGTTTCGAACACTTTTTGGATCTCCTCATCTCCCTCATCAAGGTCGGCTTTGGAGCCAACAATGAGTTCATCATACTCGAGAAGTCCTGTACCTGCAGGCACTTTATGGCCAACAATTACATTCTCTTTCAGTCCGCGCAGAAGGTCTCTCTTCGCTTCAATAGAAGCCTGTGTAAGTACCTTCGTTGTTTCCTGGAAGGATGCTGCAGACAACCAGCTCTCGGTAGAGAGAGACGCACGGGTTATACCCAGCAGGATCGGCTTGGAAATAGCCGGCTCTGCTTCGCGTGTCTGAAGTTCTTCTTTACCGTCTTTGATCAGTTCGTTATTAAGTTCACGAACTTCACGACGGTCCAGAATCTTACCGCGTTTAAGTTCACTTCCGCCCGGATCAGTCACAACAAACTTTCCAATCAGTTCATCATTTTTGTTATTGAGCTCAAAGCGGTCAACCTTATCTCCTTCAAGATACATGGTATCTCCCGGATCGGTTATTTCCACTTTCTGCATCATGGTGCGAACAATCACTTCAATATGCTTGTCATTGATCTTCACACCCTGCAGGCGGTAAACTTCCTGAATTTCATTCACCAGGTACGACTGTACAGCGAATGGCCCCAGAATGTTGAGAATCTCCTGTGCAGGAATGGTTCCGTCAGATAGTGCCTGTCCGGCCTTCACGAAATCATTCTCCTGTACAAGTATATGCTTCGACAGTGAGATGAGATATCTCTTCTCGTCTGTACCGTCTTTGCTCTCTACAATCACTTCCTGAGAACCACGCTTACGGCCGCCCATCTTCACAATACCGTCAATCTCAGATACTGCTGCAGGATCGCTCGGTGAACGGGCTTCGAAAAGCTCCGTTACACGCGGAAGACCCGCTGTAATATCTTTTGATTTAGATGCGGCTCTTGGAATTTTGGCAAGTACCTGACCGGCCTGAACTTTCTCGCCGTCTTCGACAGAGATGTGAGTTTCAACCGGAAGTGTGCTCTCACGAATCCTGTCATCAACACCTTTAACTATCAGTGTCGGTACCAGAGATCGATCACGGGTATCGATAATAACTTTCTCCCTGTGACCGGTTTGTGCATCTGTATCGGCTGTATAGGTTATCTCTTCAATGATATCCTTATACTCTACAGTACCTTCCAGTTCACTGAAAATGAGTGCATTATATGGATCCCACTTACAAAGCGGCATTCCTTTTGGAACTTTATCGCCCTCTTCAACCATCATCTCTGCGCCATAAGGCACATTGTAGGTATTGAGAACTTTTCCTTCCTCATCAACAAGTTTCATCTCACCGGCACGGCTCAATACAACATTGTGAATCTCTTCACCATCATCGTACTCAACTACGCGGACGTTTTCAAACTCAACTTTACCGTCAAATTTCGCTTTGTGCTGAGAGTCAGACTCCATACGGGAAGCTGTACCACCCACGTGAAATGTTCGCAGGGTAAGCTGTGTTCCCGGCTCGCCGATCGATTGCGCTGCGATAACACCCACAGCTTCACCAACCTGAACCAGGCTGTTTCTGGCCATATCACGGCCGTAGCACCTGGCACATACACCACGCTCGGTTTCACAGGTAAGTACCGACCTGATCTCAACCTCTTCAATTGAGGTTTCAGCGATTTTTTTAGCTACTTTCTCACTAATCAACTGGTTAGGCTCACAAATCAGATCATCCGTAATCGGATCTTTGATCTCATGCATGGATACCCTGCCGATAATTCGATCTTCAAGGCTTTCAATCACGTCTTCATTATCTTTCAGAGCCTGCATCCTGATACCCCTAAGAGTACCGCAATCCTGCTCGTTAATGATAATATCCTGTGATACGTCAACCAGTCGTCGGGTCAGATAACCGGCATCAGCTGTTTTAAGAGCTGTATCGGCAAGACCTTTACGCGCACCGTGAGTAGAGATAAAGTATTCAAGTACGGTAAGGCCTTCACGGAAGCTGGAGAGAATCGGATTCTCAATAACCTCGTTACCTTGCTGCATTGAGCTTTTTTGTGGCTTAGCCATCAGCCCACGCATACCACCCAGCTGACGAATCTGCTCTTTCGAGCCACGGGCACCGGAATCAGCCATCATAAATACGGCATTGAATCCATCCTTATCATCTGTGAGGCTCTGGAAAAGAGTTTCAGATACACGGTTTGTAGTGCTGGTCCATTTATCAATAACCTGGTTGTATCGCTCATTATCGGTAATGAAACCCATTTCATAACGATCCTGAATTTCAGCAACCTCTGCCTGGGCTTTTTCAATCAACACACGCTTTGCATCTGGTATGATGATATCTTCAAGGCTAAATGAAAGCCCGCCGGTTGTAGCACGCTCAAAACCTACTTTCTTCATATTATCCAAAAACTCGGCTGTCTTTGTTGTTCCAACAGCACTATGGATATCACCGATAAGAATTCTGAGTTCTTTCTTACCCAGGGTTTTGTTTACAAACTCAACACCTTCAGGTAAAATTTCATTGAACAGAACCCGGCCGGTTGTTGTCTTAATAATCTCATATGTCGTCTCACCTTCTTCATTGGTGACCGGAATACGAACATTAATCTTGGCATGGTTCTCAATTTTACGCTGATCGTAAGCGATAACCACTTCATCAGTGTTAGAAAACGTTTTGCCTTCACCAAGTTTTCCATTCCCCATTTTTGTGAGGTAATAGATACCTAAAATCATATCCTGTGAAGGAACCGCAACGGGTCCACCACTGGCAGGACTTAAGATATTATGCGAACCGAGCATAAGAACAGACGCCTCAAGTACAGCATCATGGCTCAATGGAAGATGAACCGCCATCTGGTCACCATCGAAATCAGCATTAAACGCTGTACAGGATAGCGGATGCAGACGAATGGCTTTCTCCTCAATCAGTACCGGCTGATAGGCCTGGATACCTAACCTGTGAAGCGTAGGAGCACGGTTCAGCAGTACGGGATGTCCGTCAATTACATTTTCAAGAACTTCCCAAACTACCTGATCTCGTCGATCAACTACTTTTTTGGCACTCTTTACGGTCTTCACGTAACCACGCTCGATAAGGCGGCGGATTACAAATGGCTTGTAGAGCTCGATCGCCATCTCTTTTGGAAGACCACACTCGTGCATCTTCAGCTCAGGGCCTACCACAATTACGGAACGGCCTGAATAATCGACCCGCTTTCCAAGAAGGTTCTGACGGAATCGCCCGCTCTTCCCTTTCAGCATATCGCTCAGGGATTTCAGAGGACGGTTGTTATTGCGAACCGCATTCGATTTTCTTGAGTTGTCGTATAATGAATCGACAGCTTCCTGAAGCATGCGTTTCTCATTTCTGAGAATTACATCAGGAGCTTTAATATCTATAAGACGCTTCAATCGATTATTACGAATAATCACCCGGCGATACAAGTCATTCAGGTCGGAGGTTGCAAAACGCCCTCCTTCCAGTGGAACTAGCGGACGCAGTTCAGGTGGGATGACCGGGATAACACCCTGAATCATCCATTCCGGACTGTTCTCTGTGTGTTGATTTGCAGCACGGAACGACTCAATTACCTGAAGTCTCTTCAGCTTTTTCTTCTTACGCATTTGAGAAGTTTCATTCTTCACTTCGTCACGCAGCGTGTAAGCAAGGCTGTCCAGATCCATTGTTTTGAGAAGACCCTGAATGGCTTCTGCGCCATCAGTGACAATAAACTTGTCTTCGTCATCATCATCCAATTCGTAATGATCTTCCGGAAGCTGATCAAAAATGTCAAACTTCTCCTCTTCTGAGATCAGATCTCCGCGCTTGTAACCCAAATCACGGGCCAGGCCAGGATTGATTACCACGAAAGTTTCGTAGTAAACAATTCTCTCCAGATTCTTGGAAGAGTATCCCAAAAGATAGGCAATTTTGCTTGGCAGGGATTTGAAGTACCAGATGTGCACGATGGGAACGGTAAGGGTAATATGCCCCATTCGTTCTCGCCGGACAGCTTTCCGTGTAACTTCTACACCGCAACGGTCACAAATAATGCCTTTGTAGCGTATGCGTTTGTATTTTCCACAGTGGCATTCATAATCTTTAACCGGGCCGAAGATCTTTTCGCAGAAAAGACCATCCATTTCCGGTTTGAATGTTCTGTAATTTATCGTTTCAGGTGTTAAGACTTCTCCGTGTGACCGGGATAATATCGTCTCGGCCGAAGCCAGAGAGATTCCGATGGTTGAAAAGTCTTTAGTAACAGTTAATGTTTTTGTAGACGGCAAGGGAAGACCTCCGTTTTAGATTTATTAAACAGAACAAACGTTAGTCAATATGGATTTCGAGACCGAGACCCATTAATTCACGTAGTAAAACTTTGAACGATTCCGGAATGTCGCCTTCGGGCAGGTTTTCACCTTTAACGATGGCTTCGTACACTTTAGAACGTCCTTTCACATCATCACTTTTTACAGTGAGCATCTCTTTCAGAATGTTTGCAGCACCATATGCATAGAGTGCCCAAACCTCCATCTCTCCAAGTCGCTGGCCACCAAATTGGGCTTTACCACCCAAGGGCTGCTGTGTAATAAGAGAGTATGGACCGATGGATCGTGCATGCATCTTATCTTCAACCAGGTGATTGAGTTTAAGCATGTACATAAAACCAACGGTGGTTTTCTGATCTAATTTTTCACCGGATCGTCCATCATAAAGGTGAACTCGCCCATCTTCGGGCAGTCCGGCTTTTCTGAGCTCATCCTGAACCTGCTCGTAAGATGCACCATCAAAAATTGGCGATGCATATTTAACACCCAGTTTCATTCCGGCCCAGCCAAGAATAGTTTCATATATCTGGCCAAGGTTCATACGAGAAGGTACACCAAGCGGGTTCAATACGATATCCACGGGTGTTCCATCTTCCATAAACGGCATGTCTTCGGCAGGTACAACCTTTGCGATAACACCTTTGTTACCGTGACGTCCGGCCATTTTATCACCTACCTGAATCTTTCTCTTCTTGGCAACATAAACTTTTGCCTTCTGAATGATTCCCGGTGGCAACTCATCTCCTACCTGGATCTGATACTTGCGGCGTTTGGCATCTGTTTCCAATTCACGTCGCAGATCCCGGTAGTTTTTGAAGAGTATTTTTACATGCTTTACAAGCTCTTCGTCGGTAGCCCAGTCAATATTCTCATTGATGTATACAGGGTCCAGTTCTTCAAAAACTGACTTCTTGTACTTCTCACCTTTAGGAATCAACTCGACACTGCTGTAATTCTGAACACCCGGAGAAGTTTTGTCTCTCAGCAGGCTATACATCTTATCGGCCCACTTAGAGTTCAGATCTGCAAGTTTTCTTGAATATCTTTCATTCTCCTGTTCAACAAGCTTCTTCTCTTCTTTACGTGAAATTTGTTCGTCACGTTTTCTGCTAAAGAGTTTGGTGTTAATTACAACACCCGATACACCCGGAGGTGTTTTCAAAGATGCATCTTTCACGTCGCCGGCCTTATCGCCAAAAATAGCGCGCAGAAGTTTCTCTTCAGGTGTGGGATCTGTCTCACCTTTCGGCGTGATTTTACCAACAAGAATATCACCGTGGCTTACTTTTGCACCTATACGGATAATACCCTGCTCGTCGAGATTACGAGTGGCTTCCTCACTTACGTTTGGAATTTCACGGGTAAGTTCTTCTTCGCCGCGTTTGGTATCACGAACCTGCTGTTCAAATTCAGTAATGTGGATAGATGTATAGACATCTTCCTGTACAACACGCTCGCTAATTACGATCGCATCCTCAAAATTGTATCCCCGCCATGGCATAAATGCAACAAGCATATTACGGCCAAGGGCAAGTTCACCTTTATCGGTTGCAAAACCATCCGCGATGGCATCACCATCTTTTACAGTATCACCAACGCTTACAATCGGGCGCTGATTCATTGTAGTATCCTGGTTGCTACGCTCGAACTTCTTGAGATGGTACGACTTAATACCCTCATCAAAATAACAGTTCTGTTCAATTTCGCTTCGGGTATACTTAATGCGAATCTCATTTCCACTTACATATACTACTTCACCGTCACCCTCAGCGGTTATGATTGCGCGAGAATCTTTAGCTGCACGCTGCTCAAGTCCGGTTCCTACTACAGGAGACTCCGGGCGTAAAAGCGGAACAGCCTGACGCTGCATGTTCGAACCCATCAGGGCACGGTTGGCATCATCATGCTCAATAAATGGAATCAGGGCAGCTGCAAGCGATGTAATCTGGTTGGCTGACACATCCATATATTCAACCTGCTCAGGTTTTGCAAGACCCACATTCGAGTCGCGAAATCTTGAGAAGATAGATTCATTTATAAATGCGCCTTTCTCATCAATAGGAGCATTAGCCTGTGCAATAACGGTTTCATCTTCCTGCTCAGCAGCCAGGTAATCAACGTCGCTGGTTACCAGCCCGTCTTTCACCTTTCGGTAAGGGGTTTCGATAAATCCAAAGTCGTTTATTTTGGCATGTATACAAAGAGAAGTAATCAGACCAATATTCGGACCTTCAGGAGTTTCAATCGGGCAGAGACGTCCGTAGTGAGTATAGTGAACATCACGAACCTCAAAACCGGCACGTTCACGGGTAAGACCACCGGGGCCTAATGCCGACATTCTTCTTTTGTGAGTCAGTTCAGCAGCCGGATTGGTTTGATCCATAAACTGAGAGAGCTGATTAGTACCAAAGAAGCTGTTAATCACGCTTGAAATCGTTCTTGCATTTACAAGATCCTGAGGAGTAAGCTGCTCAGCATCACGCGAATTCATTCGCTCGCGGATAGTTCGCGCCATACGGGCAAGACCCACTGCAAATTGCTGGCCTAACTGCTCGCCAACGGTTCGAACACGACGATTACTCAGGTGATCAATATCGTCTACCTGAGACTTCATCTCTTTCAGGCGAATAACCTCTTTAATGATCGAAACCACATCCTCTTTAGTGAGGTACTGGATATCCGGAGAAACCTCCAGTTTCAGGCGTTTGTTAAGCCTGTAACGGCCAACTTCACCAAGATCATATTTTTTGTCGCTAAAGAAGAGACGCTCGAGTACCTGACGTGCAGTTTCAGGATCCGGCATTTCACCTGTTCTGATCTGCTGGTAAACCTCACCAAGAGCTGACACATCATCGTGTGAAGGATCTTTTCTGAGGGTGTTCATAATTACAGAACGCTCAGACTCTTCAACACCAATCTTTTGTACCAGTACTTTTTTTACACCCGACTCTTTCAGAACACCATAATCATCTTCTGTAAGCTCATGATCCCGTTCCAGAAGCACTTTTCTGCTGGTGGCTTCTGTTACTTCACCGGTCTCATCATCAACAACCTCTTCAGTAACCTGAGTAGAGATTTCTGTAGCCAGGCGCTTGCCTACCAGCTTGGTGTTAAAGGCTTTCTTTGAACCGAATTCAATCTCTTCAGAAAGATCGAACAGACTCAGAATATCGAGATCTGATGAAAAACCAAGAGCTCTCAGCAGTGTAGTAGCCGGAATCTTTTTCTTTCTATCGATATATGCCCAGAGAACATCACGGATATCGTTTGTAAATTCAATCCATGAGCCTTTGAAAGGGATAACCCTGGCGGAGTACAGTTGAGTACCGTTTGGATGGACAGACTGCCCGAAAAATACACCCGGAGATCTGTGCAACTGGCTCACAATAACGCGCTCAGCACCATTTATGATAAATGTGCCTCGCTTGGTCATCCATGGCAAATCACCGAGAAATACTTCCTGCTCGATGGTTTCTGAAGCTTCATCAGAATCATCAACGGAAGAGAGTCTCAGCTTAGCCTTGAGAGGAATCGCATAGGTAAGCCCGCGCTCCTGACACTCTTTAATATTGTATTTAGGTGTATCAACAGAGTAATAGATAAACTCCAGAATATGAGTTTCCCGGGTATCCTGAATAGGGAAATTCTCATTAAATATTCGTTGGAGCCCTTTATTTTCCCTATCGTTAGGGGCGACATCCAGCTGAGCAAATTCATTAAATGAATCCAGCTGTATATCTAAAAAATCGGGATAATCTATTACATTTTTTATTCTGCCGAATGAAAGGCGATCGGTAAACGGGATTTTCTCCATAATAGTACTCAAAAGGATGTTCTCCTTTAGGTTAAAAATAAGATTGTGAGTTCTCTTAGCATAAAGCTCTAAGAATGAGATGCCTCACATATGAATAAGACGCCAAAAGCCAACACCCCGAAAATTCGGGAGTTGGCTATGGTATATAGACCTTTAAAAGGGGGTCACTTCAGCTCGACTTCAGCGCCTGCCTCTTCAAGTTTCGCTTTAATCTCTTCTGCATCTGCTTTTGAAGCAGCTTCTTTAACGGTGTTTGGAGCACCATCAACAAGCTCTTTTGCTTCTTTAAGACCGAGGCCAGTAATGCCTCTAACTTCCTTAATTACAGCAATTTTCTTAGCGCCAGCAGATTTCAGAATAACATCGAACTCTGTTTGCTCTTCAGCATCAGCGGCGTCACCGCCAGCTGCAGGTCCGGCTACTGCAACCGCAGCTGCAGCAGGTTTGATTCCATACTCATCTTCAAGAACTTTTGCGAGTTCGTTTGCTTCTTTAATTGTTAAGTTAACAAGTTGTTCAGCTATTTCTTTAACGTCAGCCATTGTTATAATTCTCCGTTCGTCGGTTTAAATTAAAATATTTTATTTATTCAGTTATTTTCGCCTTTTTCAGCGATTGTTTGTACAGCACCTGCAATATTACTTCCTTGTGCTTGCAGCCCACTAATTACATTGGAAATTGGCGATAACAGCAGTCCAACAATATCTCCGATAACTTCATTTTTAGACTTCATAGAAGCCAAAGCATCGAGTTGGTCCTGACTGTAATAATCACCGTCAATTAAAGCCGCTTTAAATTCCGACTTATTTTTCTCCTTTATGTAATTTTTGAGCACTTTAGCAGGTGCAGCCAGCTCTTCTTCCACAAATGCAAAACCATTTTGGTCTGCCAGATGCGGGTAGAGCTCTTCATATCCACCAATTGTATCCATTGCGCGTTTAACAAGTGAATTTTTATACACTTTAAACTGCACGTTACCGTCTCTGAAACGTCCTCGCAGATCGCCCATATCACTCACAGACATTCCTGTGTATTTGGTGATATAAACGGCGTTTGAGTTATTCAGCGTGTTGGTAATTTCTTCAACAATTGCCTTTTTGTCTGATAATGTCGGCATTCTATTAACCTGTTTAATTTCTAAATTGAGGTAATGGATGTGCGACTGATCGGAATGCTGGGCCCCATCGTGGTGCTTATATAAGCACTTTGAATATAGAGTCCTTTTGCTGATGCAGGTCGCAGTTTCAAAATCATTTGAAGGAATGAGATCAGGTTTTCTCTAATTTCACTCGCATCAAAGCTGGCTTTTCCGACTGATGTATGCAGGATACCTGCTTTATCAACACGGAAATCAATCTTACCAGATTTGAACTCTTTCACGGCATCTGCAACATTCATCGTCACAGTTCCACTTTTAGGATTAGGCATTAAGCCCCTTGGCCCAAGCTGGCGTCCAAGTTTACCTATCTTTCCCATTACGTCGGGTGTGGCAACTATCACGTCGATATCTGCCCAACCTTCTTCAATTTTTTCAATGTATTCTTCCAGGCCAACATGATCGGCTCCGGCCTCTTTCGCTTCTTCCTGTTTTGCTTCGTTAACTAACGCAAGCACACGAACGGTTTTCCCGGTTCCGTGAGGGAGCGAAACAGTACCACGAACCATCTGATCAGCATGACGTGGATCTACACCCAATCGCAGATCAAGATCTACGGATTCGTCAAAACTGGCGATTTTTGTCTTTTTGATTAAATCGCAAGCTTCTTCTATGGTGTATTCCATATCACGGTCAATCAATTCAGCGACCTGCTGATATTTCTTACCTCGTTTTGCCATTTCTTAAATCCTCTTATTTATCTCGGATTACTCGCAAACCCATGCTTCGGGCAGTTCCAGCGATCATTTCAGCGGCATTTTCGATGTCAAATGCATTTAAATCTTCCATCTTTTGCTCTGCGATCTCCTTACACTGCGTCCAGGATACCTTACCGACTTTTGCTCGGTTGGGCTCTCCGGAACCGGATTGAATTTTTGCGGCTTTTTTGAGGAGAACGGCTGCAGGCGGAGTCTTTGTTTTGAATGAAAACGACTTGTCTGCAAACACAGTAATCTCAACCGGAATAATCGTTCCTGCCTTGTCTTGGGTTTGTGCATTAAATGCTTTACAAAACTCCATTATATTGATGCCGGCCTGGCCTAAAGCTGGACCTACCGGTGGGGCTGGGGTTGCCTGCCCACCAACAATTTGAAGTTTTAGCACTCTGTCTATTTTTTTTGCCATATAGAATCAATTAGTGATTCGTGCTTCTGTTTGCTGCGTAATAGCTCACGTTGTTTAAGTTCTTATGTAGTTGATTCGACCTGATTCAGATCAACCTCAACCGGGGTTTTACGTCCAAAAATGCTTACCAAAACTCTCAGTTTGAGCTTATCGGGAAGTACTTCCTGAACGGTACCGTCAAATTCTTTAAAGGGACCATCGATCACTTTTACCAAATCACCTTCTTTGTAAGGGATATCCACAACTCCGCCCTTCTCCACGGCTTCCTGATTATCCATTACCCTTCCGATAATCCTGTCAACTTCACGCTGTTTAAGCGGTGTGGGTACAACTTCATTTCTGCCGGCTTTCAAAAAACCAAGACAGGATGGTGCGCTTTGCACCAGATTGTTCACTTCTTCATCATACCGGGTGCTGATCAGTATGTATCCCGGAAAAAAGTTTTTCTCTTTTGTCCTTTTCTTACCAGACCTGATTTCAATAACCGTCTCTGTAGGGATTAATATCTCTTTAATTTTATGCTGCAGATCAAGCTCTTCAATTTCGCGCTCAAGAAACTCTTTTACCTTTTTCTCGTGGCTTGAAAAGCATCGTACTACATACCAGTCGAAGCTGTCATCAGAACTCATCTGTAAATCGCCTCCAATATTGTACTATACACCTGATCAACACCAAAAATGAATACGGAGATAATAATTGTAAATACCACGACAATTATCGTGTTATCGATTAACTCTTGCTGTGTGGGCCAGGTGACTTTTGCCATCTCCTTGCGAACACCTTCTATAAAATTCTTCAGTTTTTCCATATTCAATCAGGCTTAATCAATAGCACGGGCGGAGAGACTCGAACTCCCGACACCTGGTTTTGGAGACCAGTGCTCTACCAACTGAGCTACGCCCGTAGATGGCAGAGAAGGCGAAACCGTAAACGGCCTCGCCTTACTGCAATCCATAAGACTTTTATTAATCTTTAATTTTGGTTACAACGCCCGCACCTACTGTACGCCCGCCTTCACGAATCGCAAACCGTAATCCGGTTTCCATCGCTACCGGCTGGATCAA